>ERZ773248.255-NODE-255-length-77786-cov-7.772883_pt1 | contig 77786 bp, 67 predicted proteins | sample MGYA00580518_ERZ773248 | MGnify/ENA primary metagenome ERZ773248 (study PRJEB29015, sample SAMEA2737762) | human gut metagenome | biome: human gut; feature: human-associated habitat; material: faeces | place: China | collected 2012 ...
AGGATACATAATCCAGACCGATCTCATTGCAGAACTCTACGGAAGACGGATCTCCACCGTGCTCTCCACAGATACCGCAGTGCAGGGTCGGACGGACTTTCTTACCTTTCTCAATTGCCATCTTCATCAGCTGACCTACACCACTCTGATCCAATCTTGCGAACGGATCGTTTTCGATAATCTTTGCATCAAAGTATGCATCCATGAACTTGCTGGAGTCATCACGGGAGAATCCATAAGTCATCTGAGTCAGGTCGTTGGTACCGAAGCAGAAGAACTCAGCCTCTTCTGCAATCTTGTCTGCAGTCAGAGCAGCTCTCGGAACCTCGATCATGGTACCTACTTCATATTCCATCTCAACGCCTGCAGCCTTGATCTCTGTATCAGCAGTCTCAACAACAATATTTTTCACATATTTCAGCTCTTTGATATCGCCTACCAGCGGGATCATGATCTCCGGAACGATCTTCCAATCCGGATGCTTCTTGCTTACGTTAATTGCTGCGCGGATTACTGCTGCGGTCTGCATCTTGGCGATCTCCGGATAGGTAACTGCCAGACGGCATCCTCTGTGTCCCAGCATCGGGTTAAACTCATGCAGAGAATCAATGATTGCTTTGATATCTGCAACTGTCTTGCCTTTTGCTTCAGCCAGTTTCTTAATGTCCTCTTCCTCAGTCGGAACGAACTCATGCAGAGGCGGATCCAGGAAACGAATGGTAACCGGTTCTCCCTCCATAGCCTCGTACAGCTGTTCAAAGTCTCCCTGCTGCAGCGGAAGGATCTTGGACAGTGCTTCTTCTCTCTCTTCTACAGTGTCAGAACAGATCATCTCGCGGAATGCGTCAATTCTGTCTCCCTCAAAGAACATATGCTCAGTACGGCAAAGACCAATACCCTCAGCTCCCAGCTCGCGTGCTTTCTTTGCATCTGTCGGAGTATCTGCATTGGTTCTTACTTTCATGGTTCTGTACTCATCAGCCCATCCCATGATACGATCGAAGTCACCTGCGATCTTAGCATCAACAGTCGGGATCGCACCATCATAGATGCATCCGGTGGAACCGTCAAAGGAGATCACATCTCCTTCATGATATTCTTTTCCAGCCAGAGTGAATCTCTTATTTGCTTCATCCATGATGATATCACCGCATCCAGATACACAACATGCGCCCATACCACGTGCAACAACTGCTGCATGGCTGGTCATGCCGCCACGGACGGTCAGGATACCCTGAGATACTTTCATACCAGTGATATCCTCCGGAGAGGTCTCCAGACGAACCAGAACAACTTTCTCGCCTCTTGCTGCCCAGCTCTCTGCATCTTCTGCTGTAAATACAATCTTACCACAAGCTGCTCCAGGAGCTGCTCCCAGTGCTTTTGCGATCGGAGTTGCTGCCTTCAGTGCTGCTGCATCAAAGGTCGGATGAAGAAGTGCATCCAGGTTACGCGGCTCGATCATAGCTACTGCCTCTTCCGGTGTTCTCATACCTTCATCTACCAGATCGCAGGCAATCTTCAGGGCTGCTTTTGCAGTTCTCTTACCATTACGGGTCTGCAGCATGAACAGTTTTCCATGCTCAACAGTAAACTCCATATCCTGCATATCTCTGTAATGTTTCTCCAGAGTCTCACAAACCTCTTTGAACTGTTTGAATGCCTCCGGGAACTTCTCTTCCATCTCACTGATGTGCATCGGAGTACGAACACCAGCAACTACGTCCTCGCCCTGTGCATTGGTCAGGAACTCACCGAACAGACCTTTTGCTCCGGTAGCCGGATCACGGGTAAATGCAACACCCGTACCGCAATCATCTCCCATGTTTCCGAATGCCATTGACTGTACATTAACTGCAGTACCCCAGGAATACGGAATATCGTTGTCACGACGATATACATTTGCTCGAGGGTTGTCCCAGGAACGGAAGACTGCTTTGATTGCCCCCATCAGCTGCTCCTTCGGATCATCCGGGAAGTCAGCACCAATCTTCTCTTTATATTCAGCTTTGAACTGATTAGCCAGTTCTTTCAGATCGTCAGCATCAAGCTCAACATCAAGCTTCACACCTTTTTTCTCTTTCATCTCATCAATGAGCTTTTCAAAATACTTTTTGCCCACTTCCATAACGACATCAGAATACATCTGGATAAATCTACGATAGCAGTCCCATGCCCAACGAGCATTACCGGATTTCTGCGCCAGAACATCTACAACAGTCTCATTAAGACCAAGATTTAAGATAGTGTCCATCATACCCGGCATGGATGCTCTCGCACCAGAACGTACAGACACCAGAAGAGGATTTTCGGTATCCCCGAATTTCTTGCCGGTAATCTCCTCCATTTTTACAATATATTCATTAATCTGTCCCTGGATCTCTTCGTTGATCTCACGACCATCCTCATAATACTGTGTACACGCCTCTGTTGTGATCGTGAATCCTTGCGGAACCGGAAGTCCGATATTCGTCATCTCTGCCAGATTGGCACCTTTGCCTCCCAGCAGATTACGCATACCAGCGTCTCCCTCTGTAAAAAGATAAACCCACTTTGCCATTACATGCCCTCCTAATAATATAAAAAATATAAATCAAAAATGCGCATCGTGTAGCTGCCAGGCCTACTATGCGCACATATTTATTGTAACACATATAAATGTTTTGTCAACCGACATTTGTGCAGTTTACACAATATTTATCACTTTACCATACTGAACTTTTGACATTTTATTAACATATGTTCCACTTATAAGGTGGTACTATGTCAAAAAAAATCCTGCCGTCTTTCGACGACAGGATTTTACTGTTTTTTTACTATTATACTTATTTACCCTGCTCAAGAGCCAGAGTTCTGGTTGTGATATCGCACACCTCGGTCGGTCCGTAGTACTGGATTGCTCCCGGGAATACATAAGAGGTCTCAACAGCCCACTCATCTCTGTGTGCTTCAAAATATTTGAATGGCTTACCATCAAGCTCAACAAGTGCTTTCTTGATAACCGGCTTGTCCTCGCCATGTCTTCTCTCGATATTCATCATCTTGGTGATCGGCATACCGCCTGCAACCCACTCTTCTGCCGGTCTGGACAGGTTGGAAACCTTGGAAAGGTATCCATTGTATCCGTACTGGATCAGCATGAATGCGTTGTATCCAAGAGAGTAGCAGTAGTCAGCATCAAAGTTAGACGGGAATGCGCATCTTCCTTCATATCCGAAGAAATGAGTCTGGGTTGCGTATTTTCCAGTGTAGGTTCCTGCTGCTTTTCTTGCTTTCAGTTTGTCGCCTACCAGTGCTGCAAACAGTTTCTCGGACTCGATCAGAGATACCTGTACATTTCCGTGCGGATCTCTTTCAAGGAACAGCTGCTGCTGAATAGCCTGCGGAAGGATTGCAAATACTTCCATAGCCTCTTTGGAAAGGCCTTTCTCGATGAATGCATATTTCTCAGCCCAGCTCTCCAGAGCATTGAAAGCATCTGCTTTGCTTCCTGCAAGAAGCTCATTGATCTCGCTGATCAGTGCAGAGAACTCCGGAACAAACTCAACAACACCCTCCGGGATTACAACAACACCAAAGTTGTTGCCATTTGCAGCTCTCTTCTCTACAGCATCTGCGATATAATCTGCGATCTCGGACAGAGACTGTTTCTTAGCCTTAACTTCCTCAGAAATCAGGCAGATGTTCGGCTGGCACTCCAGTGCACACTCAAGTGCTACATGAGAGGCACTACGTCCCATAACTTTGATGAAATGCCAATACTTCTTAGCGGAGTTACAGTCTCTCTCGATGTTTCCGATAAGCTCGCTGTAAGTCTTGGTTGCAGTATCAAAACCAAAGGAAATCTCGATATCCTCATTCTTAAGGTCTCCGTCGATGGTCTTCGGGCATCCGATTACCTGTACACCGGTCTTATGTGCTGCCATGTACTCAGCAAGTACACATGCATTGGTATTGGAATCATCACCACCGATGATAACGATTGCGGTGATACCATGTTTTTTGCAAACCTCAGTAGCAATCTTGAACTGCTCTTCAGTCTCCAGTTTGGTTCTTCCAGAACCGATGATATCGAATCCACCGGTATTTCTGTACTCATTGATATATGCATCATCAAATACGATGAAATTGTCTTCGATCAGTCCGCTTGGACCACCCTTGAAACCAATCAGAACATTCTCTTTATTGGTTGCCTTCAGTGCATCATACAGACCACTTACAACATTGTGTCCGCCTGGTGCCTGTCCACCGGAAAGGATAACACCTACTACCTGTTTCTTAGCTGCAGAAGTGTTCTGTCCTTTTTCAAAGGTAACCTCCGGCTCGCCATAAGTATTCGGGAACAGCTCAGCGATCTTCTCCTGATCTGCTGCACTTGTGGTCTTCTCGCCTTCTTTAACAGCAATCTCTGCAATACCGTTTCTGAGCATTCCCGGAAGCTTCGGGCTGTACTCATATCTTGCTTTCTGAAGTGGTGAAAGATTCATAATTATACTCCTTTGTTATATATTTTATAACTATCCAGAGCCATATAAACTATGGCTCTGAACCATTACTCCAATTTATAAATTATCATTTTAACGTATTTTCGTCAACCTCTGAGCACTGATTAGAATGCAAATTTCTCATCAAAATATTTGTCAAGATCAGCAATTGCCACACGCTCCTGCTCCATGGTGTCACGGTCACGAACAGTTACGCATCCATCCGTCTCAGAGTCAAAGTCGTAGGTTACGCAGAACGGAGTTCCGATCTCATCCTGGCGGCGGTATCTCTTACCGATATTTCCTCTGTCATCGAATTCGCAGTTGTATTTCTTGGACAGCTCGGTAAATACTTTCTCAGCACCCTCGTTGAGCTTCTTGGACAGTGGAAGAACGCCAACTTTAACCGGAGCCAGTGCCGGATGGAAATGAAGAACTGTTCTCATATCCGGTTTTTCTTCGGTTCCGATGTTCTCCTCATCATAAGCTGCACACAGGAATGCCAGAACCACACGGTCTGCTCCCAGAGACGGCTCGATAACATACGGAATGTATTTCTCTTTGCTCTCATCATCGAAGTAGCTCATATCCTGACCGGATACGGTCTGATGCTGTGTCAGATCATAATCGGTACGGTCTGCAATTCCCCACAGCTCGCCCCATCCGAACGGGAACAGGAACTCGATATCTGTAGTACCTTTACTATAGAAGCAGAGCTCCTCCGGAGAGTGATCACGAAGACGCATCTCATCCTCTTTGATACCAAGAGCCAGAAGCCAGTCACGGCAGAATGCTCTCCAATACTGGAACCACTCCAGGTCAGTGCCCGGTTTGCAGAAGAACTCAAGCTCCATCTGCTCAAACTCACGGGTACGGAAAGTGAAGTTACCTGGTGTGATCTCGTTACGGAAGGATTTTCCGATCTGACCGATACCAAACGGGATCTTCTTTCTGGAAGTTCTCTGTACATTCTTAAAGTTTACGAAAATACCCTGCGCAGTCTCCGGACGAAGATAAACAGTATTTTTTGCATCCTCAGTAACACCCTGGAAAGTCTTGAACATCAGGTTGAACTGACGGATATCTGTGAAATCCTTCTTACCGCATTTTGGACAGCAGATGTCATGCTCGTCGATGTAGGATTTCATCTCTTCCTGAGACCAGCCATCAACTCCGCCTTCATGCTCGATATGATTCTCATCCATATAATCTTCGATCAGTTTGTCTGCACGGAAACGCTCTTTACAGCTCTTACAGTCCATCAGCGGATCAGAGAAGCCTCCCAGATGTCCGGAAGCAACCCATGTCTGCGGATTCATCAGGATCGCACAGTCAACACCTACGTTGTACGGATTCTCCTGAACGAATTTTTTCCACCATGCTTTCTTTACATTATTCTTAAGCTCTACTCCAAGATTACCGTAATCCCAGGTATTTGCAAGTCCACCATAGATCTCACTTCCCGGATATACAAATCCACGGTTCTTTGCAAGAGCTACGATTTTTTCCATTGTCTTTTCCATAACTGTTCTCCTTCATCTTTAATAAATAATATAGGCATACTCATCTTCCGCTTCAATGGGCATCACTTCCACGGTATGTGCATCCAGTATTTCCACATTGCTGCTGACGTATTTCACCGGCTTCTCCAGCTGGATCACGCCTTCTTCCTTTGCAACTGCCACAGTTTCACTCTTATTCTCTGTCACATCCGCTGCTGTATATTCACCTTCATAGTCTGCATCACGGAAGATCATGTTAAATGACAGCCCTTCTGACAGAGCGTCCTCCACAGATCCCACAAACAGATATTCTTCATTATAAAGTCTGTACGTATCCGCATCCGCATAATGCAGCTTCAGATACATCACGCTATCTTTGACTTCTGTACTTTCGACCGTGATCTTTGTCTCTCCCAGTTTCTGGTTATAGACATCTACTTCTTTCTGTACCATGGCTGAAAACTCATCGAGACTATAGTACTCCTGAGCAAAGCTTTCCACGATCGCCTGTGTGATCTCTCCGTTTTTTTCTATGTAAAGTGAAGATACCGACGGGTTGAAGGACTTATCCTTGCCACATCCAGTCATGAAGAGAACAGCCATCAGGACACAGACAGCCGACATCCATTTCTTCATTAAACTTCCTCCTTACCTGCCACAAGGGCTTAACTATTCCACATTATAACCGCTTTACAGGCAAGTTTCAAGTATTTCCAACGATTTGAAGCGGTGCTCCACATAATGCTTTCGAAGCCACGTGACCACCCTTGCGAATTCTGCGAAGACTTCCTCCGTCAGAAGAAAGGTATAGAGCTTCTCCACAGAAGCTGCCACCACATACTGAAGAGCATATTCCGTAGATGGATTCAGGTTCCAGTCCGAAAACTGTTCAAAGGTCTGGGGACACTCACCGCTGTACGTCATGGCCTTCAGTTCATATATGTAGCGGACCAGTTTTCTTGGAAGCGACGGCACCAGCAGCGCCCGCAGGGACTGATAGGCAAGCTTCAGAAAATCCGACCCATCTGCATTTTCTCTTGTATAATAGTCGGCAAATTCCAGAAAATACTGTCCGTAGCAGGCTCCCTCAAAATCCGTCATCAATTCGCCAAAATAATTCTGGATCGATGCCTGACTCATAGTATAGGAAGTCCTTCCCTCGTAGATCTGAAATTCACCGAACGCAAATGCATTTGCCGCAGCCATCAAGGCGCTTCCCGGCCTTCTGGCTCCTCTGGCAAATGCTCTGATTTTTCCGCGCTCTCTGGTCAGTAAGACCACCAGCTTGTCATAATCACCGACCGGTGCGGCAGACAATACCATGCCGGTCACGGTGTAGGTCTGACTGCTCATCTTTCTCTCCTGCTTTCTCGGACTTGCAGTTCTTTACTCTGTAAGCCAGATAATCCCGTATATCTCCGGTGTGTGCAAATCGATCCCAACTGTCCATCCTTCTGCCTCCGCTTCTTCGGTTCTGTATGTTCATAGAATCCCCGAAGCGGATCAAAGCTATACTTCTTTTTTGTCGTAACCAAAATTTTTAATAAGGAAGTCAGAATCACGCCAGTCTTTCTTGACCTTGACCCAGAGTCTTAAATTGACCTTTGCATCCAGCATCCGCTCGATCTCATAGCGGGCTGCAGACCCGATCTTCTTCAGCATAGCTCCGCCTTTTCCAATGATAATTCCCTTGTGTGAATCTCGCTCACACACGATGGTCGCTTCAATATCCCAGATCGGCTGGTTTGGCCGTTCCTTCATAATATCAATGGAAACAGCGATTCCGTGGGGAATCTCCTCATCAAGAAGCTTCAGTGCTTTTTCACGGATCAGCTCCGATACGATCTGACGCATAGGCTGATCCGTAACCGTATCTTCATCATAAAACATAGGACCATACGGCAGATATTTGAAGATCACATCGATCAGTTCTGCCTCATTGGAGCCTTTCAGGGCAGACACCGGAACGATATCTGCAAAATCCATCAGTTTCCGGTAAGCCTCGATAAATCCGAATACCTGATCTTTTTTCACCATGTCGATCTTATTGATGACAAGAACAACCGGTGTATTGATATTTTTCAGCTGATTGGCAATGTGCTGATCTCCTGCTCCTACACGGTCAGATGGCTCCACCAGCCACAGTACCACATCTACTTCCTTCAGAGTCTTCTCTGCCACATTGACCATATACTCACCCAGCTTATTTTTTGCCTTGTGAATACCTGGCGTATCTACAAACACGATCTGTCCACGATCACAGGTATAGACCGTCTGGATCTTGTTGCGGGTGGTCTGCGGACGATGGGAGGTAATAGCGATTTTCTGTCCGATCAGCCGGTTCATCAGGGTAGACTTTCCCACATTAGGTCTTCCCACCAGTGTTACAAATCCTGATTTCTTCTGTTCACTCATAGTTTCTCCTCTTTATGCACCAAACAAACGGAATGTGGTGTCAAACAATTCCTTTTCTTTTTCGATCTTACTCTCATTTCCAATAGCACAGAATGCACCTTCCTCAAGCAGCTCACGGATACCGCCTGAAAGTGCCCGGATATCCTCCGGCTGTGCGTCCAGTACTTCATCCCTGTATTTCTGAATATCTTCAAGGGTTGTCTGTGTCAGCCAGGATGCAAGACCACGGCTGCCTTCCATGGCCGGTGTCCGCGGAGTATCCATATCACTGATGGTTCCGATAATATATTTGGTCATATCACGCTCAGATGCATCAAACTGTTCCACATATTCCGGTGTCTGTTCGAATACCTCATTGGTCTGTCCCAGATTCGGGTCACGGTAGGATACCAGATAACTGTCTCCATAAGTACCAAATCCGCTCATACAGCCATATGCGCCGCCCTTCACACGCACCTGGATCCACAGATAATCGTAGCTTAAGATCACTTTCAGGATTCGATATGTGCCATAGTACTTCTTAATGTGTCCGGCTCTCGCCACATACTGAACAGCTGACGGAGTCTTGATACCTTCCCGTTTTGCCGGACGCTTCAGAAGTTCTTCGGTTCTGGTTCTCTCTGGAACCGGTAAGGTATTCAGACATGCCTTCAGTGCCGGGAGTTCCTTTTTCACGGCTTCCAGTCCATCTGTTTCAGATGTGCAGCTTACGATCAGATTTTCCGGACGAAGCACATACTGCATCACCAGCTTCAGATTTTCCACGATCTGATCTTTCTTCTCTTCAAAATGCTTTTCCAGTTGTTCGATCAATCCGTAAAATGCAATACCACTGATTTGATCGGTCACCCAGGAAGAATCTGAAAATTCTGCCATCGCCCGCACTGCCGCTGCGGAGTGTCCAGAACCAGTCAGATACATCTGTAATCTTGATTTCACCTGTGCCACGATCTCATAGAGACGTTTGGTGTCGGTAAGCCTGGTTCGGCTTAAGATCTCACGCATCATGGCAAATCCAAAGTCTGTATCTGAAACCAGTGCCTTGCAGCGCAGCTCCACCATGATCCGGTATTTTTCCGGCTCCCTCATATTTCCGTACAGATTTACGGTAGAAGTGATGCCTCCGGTATGGCAGTTGATCTCGTTGAACAACTCACCATAGTTATAATTATCCGTATCCATATATCCCAGCACATGTTTTAACAGACCAAGATACGGAATCAGATCCGCCGGTACCTCTTTGGCATCAAACAACAGTCTGATATAATTGATACCGGAGGTAAACAGATTCTGATGAAGAACGGTAGTTCCTTCCACATTCAGCTCTTCATTGATAAACGGAGCTGCCTCCCGCTTAATATCCTCTCTTGCCAGCATAGGGATCTTTTCCAGATCTGCCTGTGGTGATGGCTCATCCTGATATTCCTTCAGTTCTTTTGTCCGTGCTGCCAATGCTATCAGTTCTTCTTCTGACAGACTGTCTTTGTAGGCTTTCAGCTTCTCTGCCAGTGCTTCCTGCTGCTTTGCTTCCAGACCAGGCACCGGTTTTAATACCAGAAGAGCTCCATGTGGATTATCAAGGATCCAGGTCCTGATCAAAGCTTCAAAATAGCCTTCATCCAGCTTTTCTCTCATCTTTGCAAAACGATCTAATGCGATCAGATGAAGGAACGGCTGATTCTCATCATAGAGCCAGCTGTCAAACATCTGTAATCCGTACATAAGTCCTCTTGGAAAATTCCCAAAATCTGCCTCTCTGTAACGGAATTCATAGTAGTTGATGCCAGCCAGCAGAGCCTTACGGTCAAATCCGTTCTTCACAATTCCTTCCAGTGTCTCTCTGACCACTTTCATGAATTCGTCCTTCTGGTCTTCTCTTGCATGCTTTGCGATCACAGAAAAATACGGCTGCGCAATACCATTTTCATAAGAGCTTAAAATGTCTTTTCCAATTCCTGCATCCAGCAGAGCTTTTTTAAGCGGTGCTCCCGGTGCAGACAGCAGGGCATATTCCAGCACCTGAAATGCCAGATAAAGATCTGCGTCCAGCGAGGTTCCAACCACTGTGCTGTAAGATAAATATGCCTGTGCATCGTCAGTCTCTTCCTCAGACACCGGATATTCCACGGTCTTCTCCACCGGCTTTGCAAATGGCTTCTGCAGGGCAATGCTGGAATCCATCTCCAGATACTCATAATGGCTTAAATATTTCTCATCGATCCATGCCAGCTTCTCTGCCATGTCCATATCGCCGTACAGATAGATGTAACAGTTGGACGGATGATAGTATTTTCTGTGGAAATCAAGAAATGCCTCGTATGTCAGCTCCGGAATCACTTTCGGGTCTCCGCCAGACTCATGGAAATATGGCGTATCCGGGTACAGTACCCGCATGATCTCACTGTCCAACATATCTTCCGGAGAAGACAGTGCACCCTTCATTTCATTATAGACCACTCCATTGTAGATCAGCGGACTGTCCGTATTTTCCAGCTCATAGTGCCAGCCTTCCTGACGGAAGATCTTCTCTTCCTTATAAATGTTCGGATGAAATACTGCATCCAGATACACATGCATCAGGTTCTGAAAATCCCGTTCATTGCAGCTTGCTACCGGATACACTGTCTTGTCCGGGTAAGTCATGGCATTCAAGAACGTATTCAGGGAACCCTTCACCAGTTCCACAAACGGATCCTTCACCGGGAAATCTGTGGAACCGCAGAGTACGGAATGTTCCATAATATGCGGTACACCCGTACTGTCTGATGGCGGTGTACGAAATCCTATATTAAATACTTTGTTTTCATCATCATTAGATAAAAGCGCCACCCTCGCACCTGTCTTTTTATGACGCAGCAGATATCCTACAGAATTCATCTCCGGGATCTGCTGTTTTTCTATCAGTTCATAAGCTGCTAACTGCTCTACTGTCATAAATCTTGTATGACCTCCATGTTCTTTTCTTCTGTGTAGTATATACATTCTTTATGAGTATAACACAGGATGGGTGGATTTTCCATGGAGGAAATCGCGATATTTTTCTTCACAAACACATGCAAAAAAAGTGAATTTTCACTTTTTTCAGTGAAAATTCACTTTTTATCACTTCTACGCTTCCAACGCATGTTTCACATAGATCTGTCGAACCGCTGGGTATTCACCCAATCCTTTCAAGATGCATTCTACTTCATATCCGGCTTTTTCAAATGTGCTTTTCCAGGAATCATCCTCATCGCCTGACATATCATTTATAGCATGGTCTCCTGCCACCACCATAAACGGTGCAAGAATGACTCTTTTCACATGCAACGTCTGAATCTTCTCAAGCAAAGTGTCCAAAGATGGTTCTGCTTCCACTGTTCCCATAAATACCTGTGGATATCCCAGTTCCTTCAGCCGCTGATCCAGTTCTGTATAAACACTGTTACTATCATGAGGGGTTCCATGTCCCATAAATACAACTGCTTCCTCTTTTTCGATAGTTCCAATCTCTGCCATCACTGCCTGAAGTACCTCGTCTGTATCTTCCGAAGTAGTCAGCAGCGGAGTACCAATCCGAACCTGTTCAAACTGACTGCGTCTTTCCAGAACAGCTTCTTTCAACTGATCATATTCAATTCCTCGAATCACATGGGTTGGCTGCACGATCACATCCGTAATTTCATCTAAAAGCATCTGCTTCATGGCTTCTTCCACGGTGTTGATATGTACGTCATCTCGCTTTTCTATTTTTCGGATGATCATACCGCTGGTCCAGGCACGATAGAATGCTCTGTCTGGCATTGCCTTCTGAATATCTGCCTCTATCCGATCAATGGTTTTCTCTCTGGTTGCATTTACACTGGTTCCAAAACTCACTACTAAAATTGCTTTTTTCGCCATACGATAGATACTCCTTGATTTGATTTCTACTATTACTTAGTGTAGCCTGATTCGGCAAAAAAGTCTATAACCCGAATTGGAATAGCTCAAAGACACAGACCTTATATCCACCGAAGGCAGCTACAAGTTTTATGCACCGTAACAGCTCGCGAATGCAGCAGAAAAGCTCCCAAAACTTGCAACAGCCCAGGGCGATAGAAATAAACTGCGCTGCTATGACTTGGAGCGAACGAAGTAAGCTCCGTGTGTCGGCTGGTGCGTACACTGCAAGTGTACGTATCCAGACGATACACAGAGCTTAGTTTGTCCGATACACGTCATACGAGCTTTTATTCTATCACCCGGGGCTACCGCAAGACTTTATCCGAGCTTTTTTGCTGCTACAATGAAGTATTTACAGCATTGACTCCGGCTTAAACAGTGATCTCACCTGTTCGATTTCTTCTTTGCTTGCTGGGGCCGCAGGCACATAATAGGATTTCTCCCTGGCGATCTGATAGATCTGCTCCTGAGCAGCCTCTGCCTTATTTCTCATCTGCTTCAATGTCTGTTTAAGCTTCGGATCCTCGCTCTGAGAAATATACTCCGCATACATTTTCAGTTCTCCGTTGATACCGGTCAGTGTATCACTGACCATGGTCTTTTCATCCATCATGATCTGTTCCTCCTATTTCAAGAATCCCATAAGCTGCTGTTTGTTTTCTTTGGCAGACTGAGCCGCCTGCTCAAAATACTGTCGAACCTGGCTGTCAGTTGCTTCCTGCGCATATGCAGAAAATTTTGCATGACAGGTCTCGCTGCCGCCGATCAGATGACGAAGATTCTGTACATCCAGTTCTGATAACTGTGCCATAATAAAATACCTCCTTGTGAACCATACTGATTACGGCAGTAGTATGTGTTCACAGGGAGGTTTTCATAACATTTAAAATTTTCCAGAATTCCTGTACCGGACTCTGTATCATCTACATTTCATCATATAATTTTTCATATTCTTTTGCAGAATGGCTCCAGGAGAAATCTGCTTTCATGGCACGCTCTGCGATCTTATTCCAGGAACGCTTTCTGTCATAGTAGATCTCCTCCGCATAGCGGATCGCACCCAGCATCTCATGAGCATTGTAATTGGTGAAGGAGAATCCGGTTCCGGTCTCCTCATACTCATTGTACGGCTCCACGGTATCTTTCAGTCCACCGGTCTCACGAACGATCGGCAGTGTTCCATAACGCAGACTCATGAGCTGACTCAATCCACACGGCTCGAACAGAGACGGCATCAGGAATGCATCGCTGGCTGCATAGATCTTATGCGACATCTCGTTGGAATAATAGATGCAGGCTGCCACTTTGTCGCCATATTTCCATGCGAAATGACGGAACATATTCTCGTAACGCTCCTCGCCGGTTCCCAGCACCACGATCTGTACTGCATCCTGGCAGAGCTCATCCATAATACAGTCGATCAGGTCAAATCCCTTCTGATCTGTCAGTCGGGATACAATACCGATCATCATGGCTTTCTTATCCTGCGCAAGCCCAAGCTCCTTCTGAAGCTCCAGCTTGTTCTTTACCTTTTCCTTACGGAAATTGTCCACGGAATAATTCTTATAAATATGTTCATCCGTCTGTGGATTCCACTCGTCATAGTCAAGACCATTGACAATTCCGGTCAGTTGTCCGGCTCTGGCACGCATGAGTCCATCCAGATGCTCTCCGAAGAACGGAGTCTTGATCTCCTCAGCATAGGTACGGCTCACCGTCGTAATCCGGTCTGCATAGACAATGCCTCCCTTTAAGTAATTGGCATCTCCAAATGCTTCCAGCTTGTCTGCTGTAAAATAAGACATATCAAGTCCGGTCGCATCCTGCACGGTCGGGATATTCCAGACACCCTGGAATTTCAGATTATGGATGGTCATCACTGATTTCATATTGGAATAAAATCCACCTTCGTGGAAACTGTCTTTTAAGTATACCGGCACCAGACCTGTCTGCCAGTCATGACAGTGAATGCTGTCCGGCTGATATCCTACTACTGGCAGGATAGACAGAGCCGCTCTGGAAAAGAATGCGAACTTTTCCACATCTTCATGGATGTAGCCATATGGTTTATCCCCATTAAAATAATATTCATTGTCGATGAAATAATAATGAATCCCCGCATATTCCATCTCCATGATTCCCACATACTGGCTTCTCCATGCCATATCCATATAAAAACTTGTTACAAACTGCATGCGTTCTTTCCATTTTGCAGGAATAAACCGATAGTTCGGAAGTATCACACGAACCTCGTATTTTTCTTTATCAAAATATTTCGGAAGTGCACCAACAACGTCTGCAAGACCCCCGGTCTTCACAAATGGAACGCATTCTGATGCAACAAAAAGTATTTTCTTCATCGCTTCCCCTCCAGTTTTTATACTCTCGTATTATTATACCGCAAAGAGAAGTTCTTTGAAAGAAGTTTTCACCCGGTCATGCTCTCTTTTTATAATCCAGTCGGATCTTGTCGGCAATCAATGCGATAAATTCTGAGTTGGTAGGCTTTCCTTTCCCAACACTGACCGTATATCCAAATAATTCATCAATGGTATCCATCTTTCCACGGCTCCATGCTACTTCAATAGCATGACGGATGGCCCGTTCCACACGGCTTGGTGTAGTCTGATGATTTTTGGCAATAGTCGGATACAGAATCTTGGTAATCGAATTCAACATGTTCATATCCTCTACTGCCATCATGATGGCATCCCGCAGATAATGGTATCCTTTGATATGAGCCGGAACACCGATCTCATGGATCATATTGGTCACATCTGTCTCCAGATTCCGTTCCACATATTCTTTTTTATTTTCATAGGGAACCACTTTCCTGCTTTCTGTGCGGATCTCAGATCGCACTTTCGTTCCTGCATGCTTCAGGCTCTGGATCCGGTTCAGCAGCATCTCATGGTCAAAAGGTTTCATAATGTAGTAACTTGCGCCTAACAGAAATGCATCTTCTGTGATCCGTTCCTGTCCAATGGCGGATACAACAACAAACTCCGGCTTCTTTTTGATCTTCGTATCCTGGCTGATCCGCTCCATCACAGACAGTCCGTCCAGCTTTGGCATAATGATATCCAGCAGCATAATGTCCGGCCCTTTGTCCCGGATCAGCTGACAGGCTTCCTCTCCATTGTGGGCGATTCCCACAACCTGCAGATCCTCATCCTGCTTCATGATCTCGCTTAAAATCTCTGTCATTCTTTCATTATCATCTGCAATCGCAATGCTCCATTTGCTCATATACAAACCTCCCCACTATCCTATTGGATTTCTACATCCTTATACAAAACGTATCAGCATTTACAGTCAGATTATAAAAAAGGCTGTAGTATCTGACAAGCTCATCCCGTCTACCGGTTTCGACAGTCATTTTCGACAAGCCCAATATCTCCTGTCAACTATCTTCAAACCGGTGAAAGGTCTGGTGATACAGATGCCCATTGGTAAATTCAGCCCAGCTGTAATTGGACATATATTCACCTCGATAAGCATTGACTGCTGCCACGTTTCCATCAATAAATTCATACAGATCACAACAGATCTTTGAGACATCCACAGCTGTCCTGTTCCTTGATTTGACCAGAACATCTGTCACCCCGGCCTTCCTCAGGGTCTTTCGAAGAGATGAAATGATCGTCTGTACACTTCGGATCTTGCTGTCATCGTCCCACAATGCCAGGGCGATCTCCGCCGTTGTCGCGGATGCTCCCCGCTTGTCTACCAGATATGCCATCAGCTCCCGTGCTTTTTTCCGCTCCCATACCAGCGGTTTGTTATTCACAAACACTTCAAATTCGCCAAATGTCTGCACTCTTACCACAACTCCAGACTTTTTTGACGGCTTGGTCAGAATCTGATCCAGCTGCCGCAGCACATCCCGGATGTCTCCTTCACTGACTGGCTTTAGCAAGTAACCTACTGCATGGACAGAAAATGCTTCCATAGCATAATCCGAATAAGCGGTGCAGAAGATCACCTTTGTCTCCGGGCTTCTTTCTCTGATGTCCTTGGCCAGTTCAATTCCTGACATCCCACGCAGCTTGATATCCAGAAATGCATAGGCGATAGATCCCTTCTCCTGTGCATCCAGCCATTCCATCACATCATCCACTTCATCAAATCCGCTGACTCGATATTCCGGTTTCTCAAATATGCGTTTCAGATTTTCTGTCAACTGCCACAGCATCAAAGGCTCATCATCAACTGCCAGTATATTCATGTATCTTCCTCCTCCACGGAACCTTGATCGTCACGATCGTTCCCCAGTCTTTTTTGCTGAAAAATTCAAGGCTTCCTCCTGCCATCAGCTTTACTCTCGCCTGTACATTGTGCAGTCCCACATGGGTCTTTCCATCATCCCGGATAGGAAGTTCGTTCAGGTTGCGTGCATCTACACCAACTCCGTCATCTCTGATTTCTACCAAAGCACTGTCTCCTTCCCGCCGTACAGAAATCCACACGGTTCCTCCGCCTTTTTTATCTCCTACACCATATTTGATGGCATTTTCCACAATAGGCTGTAAACTCAACACAGGAATGTCAAAATCCATATCCCAGCCTTTTTCAAATTCATAACAGACCTTAAGTTTCTCTCCGAACCGAATCCTTTCCAGCGTCACATAGTTCTCCACATGAGCAAGCTCATAAGGAAACGGTACCAGATTTTCGTTGCCGATGGCATCCATATTTCCCCTTAGATAACTGGAAAAGCAGGCAACTGCTCCGGCTGCTTTCTGGGGATCCTTCAGGCAAAGCACCTGGATCGATGCCAGAATATTGTAGATAAAATGTGGCCGGATCTGCGACAGCATCATCTGTGTCCGTACTCTCTGTTCTTCTTCTGATCCTTCTGTGTACCTGTACAGCAGAATCGTAAACCGATCTCTGGACTGATTCCACGATACATAGAGTCCAACCAGCATGGCGATCAGACTGTTGGTCAGATTGATTACCATGATCTCGCCATGCTCAAACAGAAGCTCCACACAGATGGTGAGCAGATATGCATACAGAACCATCTTCAGGTGATTCTCCGGATATTCTGCGAAGATCAGTTCCATCCCGATGAAGATTGCACAGAGCATACCGTTGATCTCTCCCGGCCGCATCATAATATCGTAATATAATGCCATTCCGTAAATGGTCCAGATGAAAATCCGGGTCAGTACATGAATGTGTTTCTTCAGCCTGATCCGCGATTTCAGAAGATCTTTTGTAGAATACAACAAATACACAAATATTATGATGGCCAGCACCATGGGCCATACATTTGCCTTCTCAAATCCCAGTGCCACACTTCTTATACAAATCAGCAGGAACATAATCGGAATACCAATACACAGGCAGTTGATCAGCACTTTTGCGTTATATTCCGCCAGCGAAAATTCCAAAAACCGGATTTTTTTTGCTTCAAATCCATAGTTTCTCCATATATTCAGTTTTTCTTTTATAAAGTCCATTTATTCGCCTTCATCTTCTGTTTTTTTACAGGAACAGAATACATGGCAGACTACAACAAAACAACAACAGCCAATTATGCCTGCGGCAAACCGAAAAGGGGATTACGGTTCTCCGTAATCCCCTCTCTTTTCAAAGCTTTTATACTTCTTCCAAAGGCCTTTCTGTATTTGTTTTTCTCTTCCAGAAATAATATTTCTGTCTCTTTTTCCGTCTGTTCTTCTTGCTGGTTCCATATACGATCAGATAGAATACCGGCATCAATACCAGAATCAGGATCGTAGACGCTACCAGACCTCCGATGATGACCAGTGCCATACCCTGCATCATAACAGAACTTCTTCCGCCAAATCCAAGGGCACTTGGTGTCATGGAGATGACGGTTGTCAGCGTAGTGATCAGGATCGGACGAAGTCTGGTCTTGCCGGCTTCGATCAGGGCATCCTCCACATCCATCCGGCGGCGCATCATATTTACACCGTCAACATAGAGAATACCATTATTTACTACCGTACCGACTAATGTCAGCACACCCATCAGACCGACCATACTGAAATCAATTCCGCTGATAAATACCAGACCGAAGGCACCAATTAAACTGAACGGGATACTCAGCATGACCATCAGCGAATATTTTGGTGACTCAAACTGCATCGCCATTACCAGAAATACCAGAAATACTGCAGTTGCCAGGGCTTTACCCATATCGCCAAACATATCATCCTGCATGGTATCCATCAGAGTCTTAGCCTCAGATACGCTGTCTGGCAGATCTAGTGTGGTCAGTAACTGATCCATAGCATCCTGAATATCGGATTTGTCATCAGACAGACAGGACGCTGTTACCGTCACGGTATACTTGCCATCCATCTTCATAATTGTCTGCGCTGCATTGGTATATTCAACTGTTGCCAGCTCGGACAATGGAATACCTCCAATATCTGCATCCATCAGCTGACTGGCATTGTCGTAGGTTCCCTTTGGAAACTCCAGATCCACATCATATTCCTCACCGTCTGAGGTAACTGTCATGGCTGTGGTTCCACTCAGCATGCTATAGAGACCGCCTGCCACCTGCGCCGATGTCATACCGTGGCTCATGGCACTTAACGGATCTACCACAACACGAAGCTGTGTCGTGTTATTTCCTGCATCAGACGATACATTCAGCACACCTGGAATATTCCATGTTGCTTCCTGAATCATCTCCGAAGCTTCTTTTGCATCTTCCAGATTCACAGATCCAATGGTAATGGATGCGCCGGAACTGGAGCTTGTTCCCATTGACATGGAACTTGACATGGTGATATCAAGCTGCATATCCACAATATCACTGGTATCCTCGATCCATTTATCCACCACTTCCTGCGTGCTCATCTTTCTCTTATCTTTTAAGTTGACAGAGATGGTTGCACTACCGGAAGAAGCCGTCATCGTGTAATTCTCTACATTTTCATCAGCTGCAATCATATCTTCGATTGGAAGGATCTGCTCACTGACAATCTCCACCCTGGTTCCGGGACGGAACGTAGCTTCTACGCTGACCATACCCTCATCCATGGTTGGCATGGCTACAATGTTAGTAAAGCTCAGTATCACGAAGGAAGCGATCAGCAGTAACACTGCTACCAGAACGCTTGTTTTCTTCCTGTGAAGAACTTTTCTCTCCATATGGTCATATTTTTCTTTGATGATATCCAGCAAATGATTGATCTTCAGATCTTCCTTCTGCTGCGGCTGATACATCTTAAAGAACAACGGTACCAGAGTGATCGCAGAGATCAGGGATGCCACCAGGGAGAATACAATCGTAAGACCCAGCTGCATAAAGATCTGTCCGGTCATTCCACCGGAGAAGCACAACGGCAGATATACAACAACCGTTGTGATGGTGGATGCCACAATAGAGGAAATCACTTCTGTGGTACCCTGCAGTGCTGCCTCTTTGAAATCCGGCACTCGATCTCTTGCACGGAAACAGCTCTCGATCACGACACTGGAGCTGTCTACCATCATACCGATGGCGATGACCAGACCACCCAGAGTCATAATGTTCAAAGAGAAGCCCATCAAAGCCATAACGATCACTGTCATGAGCAGTGAGATCGGCATTGAGCATCCTACGATAATACTTGCTTTCCAGTCGCCGAAGAAAATGAACAGAACGATCATGGAAAGGATAACACCTAAAGCCAGTGTACTTCCTACAGAACTTAAGGATTCAAAGATCATTTCCGATGCATCATAGGAAGCTTCGATCACTGCATTTTCATTCTGCTCTGAAATATTTTTCATGACCTTCTTCACATCATTTACCATACCGATGGTACTGGCACTCTGATTCTTGGTCATGGAGATCGTTACGGTGTCTTCCCCGTTAAATCTTGCAATACTGTCTGCATCCTTCACAGACCAGTCAATATCTGCCACATCAGACAGATGAATCACACTTCCAGTAGCTGTGTACAGCGGAATATTCCGGATTGCCTGTACAGTATCATTATCCGAAGTGCTGATGGCACTGATAGACTGACTTCCCTGCTCCAGATTTCCCAACGGGATCGTAAAATCCGTTGCCTTAATATACTGAGCTATGGAGTTCATGTTCAGTCCATACTGGTTCAGTGCATTTCTGTCAAGCTCCACTTTTATGTACTGTTCCTGTCCACCAGACACAGTGACCTGTGCCACGCTGCTCAGTGCTTCCAGCTCCGGAACCACATCCTGATTGGCAAATGCCAGGGCATCGGTTCCATCGGAGGTGCTGACAGAATAGGTAATGCTTGGCATAGAATCCATATTCATCTCTATGATCATAGGATCCTGACTGTCGTCCGGCAGGTCTGATTTTACCTGATCCAATGCTGCCCGCAGATCCAGATATGCATCATTTACATTCTGATCATAATCATACTGCAGAAGTACCATGGAGACATTTTCCATGGAACTGGAAGTGATGGATTTTACACCACTTAAGCTTCCGATTTTATCCTCGATGGGCGTTGTCACCAGATCATCCACAGACTCGGAATCTGCACCCGGATATACAGTATATACGATCTTCATCGGCATCTCCATATCCGGCATAAGCTCCAGACGCAGAGTGGTCAGTGATGAGAATCCGAATACTACCAGAGCAAGTACTGCCAGCAGAGTCGTTACTGGCCGTTTTAACACTAACCTCGTCAATCTATTCATTACTCGGCAGCCTCCTCATCCGCAGATGTCTCATCAGTTGCCTGTTCCTGTGACTCTTCTGTTTTCTCAGATGTGTCTTCTGCATTATTTACCACATCTTCTCCGTTGAGAGTCACGATCTCTACTTCTGCACCATTTCTTAATTTGGCAGACCAGTTATCCACAACCAGACTGTCAGTTGTCAGCCCGTCTTCGATCACTGCATGTTCATCATCCATAAGACCTACTGTTACAGAAGTACGAACCAGCTTATTGTCCTCCACGCAGTACACATAAGCATCTCCACCTGAGAAATACAGCGAATCAAATGGAATCAACATCTTATTGTCTTCTTTTTCTGTGGTGGCACTTACCTTTACAGATACACCGTTTGGCAGGGTATCTCCGGCGCCTGTCACGGTTGCTTTGACACGGAACAGTTTGGTCTGCTGACCTGCCATCGTTCCGATCTCGGTGATGCTTCCGTCAAAGGTCTGTCCATTACGTTCCACTGTCACATGATCACCTATGTTCAATGTATTTTTTGCAGCCTCTGCCACATCAAAAGTCACAGTCATGGAATCCTTTTTGGAAATGATATATGCCACATTACCTGCTGCTGCCATTCCTTCTTTTTCTACATTGATTGCTTCGATCACCCCACTGATCGGAGCTGTCACCGTACAATAATCCAGCTGCATCTGTGCAGACTCAATACCTACGGCTGCCTGGTTAAGCTGTGCGGTATAAGTTGCATCTGTCTGCGGATATACCTCGTTCTGTGTGATGGAGTAAGCCTGTTTTGCAGTATTTAAGCTGTCTGTCAAGGTATCCTGACTGGTCTCGATCTGGTCGATGCCGGATTTGAGCTGAGATTTTGCGCTGTTCAAAGAAGAAAGCGTTGTATTTGCTGTTTCTAACTGCTGCTGTGCCGCTGCCTTCTTAGACTTCAGAAGCTCTAGCTCTGTTTCCTTCACAGATGTATCCTCACCTGCTGCTTTAGCCTCTTCAATTTCTTTTTCTTTTACACCAATTTGCTCTGTCACATTGTCAACTGCCGCCTGAGCCTGCTGCTTTGCTGCACTCATTGTCTTGATAGTTTCTCTGGTGTCATCCAGATTATCTTCCATATCCTCTTTACTTTCATATGTATCATTCAGATTTTTCTGAAGCTGACGGATCTGCTCCTCAGTCTGATAATTCTGGAGATCTCTGGCTCCGCTGGTCGCCGCCGTAGCTCCTGCCTGTGCTGTATTGTATGCTGCCTGTGCGCTGTTCATCTGAACCTGATATGCTTCATCATCGATTTTGAACAGTACGTCGCCTTCCTTTACCGTATCTCCTACTTTATAATTGACCTGGGTGACTGTTCCGGACAGCTTCGGCATCACATATACCTGTTGCTGCGGTTCTACTGTACCTATGTAAGTAGTATCACTGGTCAATTCACCCATCTGGGGATTTTCCACTTCTACAGAAACCTTGCTGACCTGGGTCGTCTCCTTATTCTTACCGCAAGCGGTCGCGGATACGCAGAGTGTCACTGCGAGTCCCATTGCCATAAGTTTCTTTGCTTTCATGTTGTCTCCTCCTGTCATCTTTTTCAATTTTTAGCCGTGTACAGATTATAACCCGATTATAAACAAATTATAAATTTCTGGTAACAATATTTGGATCTTGGCATAAAATAAACAACTGCAAATTTTCTTTTATAAAAACCTGCAGTTGTTCCTTATCAGCGTAAGCAATTCCTCTACATTCTAATTTTATAACCCGGAAAGCGTTCTCATTACAAGATCTACATCCTTATTTTCAAGTTCCTGAATAATATGAAATGTTCCTTTTGCATGACTTCTGATTCCAAGTCGCATATAACCTTCAGTCGGAGTTTCCACTGAATCTTCATACTTTTCTACCAAATCACCAAACTTACGCTGTTCCCACTCGTTTGCCCTACAATTCCTTCATATCAAACACTCACACTGTGCTCCTGTGATTTTCCTTCTATAAACCGTAATTAATCCAGTAACATTCCAGCTTCATAAGAACACTTTATATAATCCGGATTGCTGTAATACACGTTTGAATTAAAATCTGAGATTTCTTTACTGATAAAAGAGCTATACACTTTTTTTATCGCTTCAACTACACTTTCGTAGAGTTCCATAACCTCTAAGATCAAAGTCTGATACACACGTCCAATAGATGTTACAGAAGGCACCGTGTATCGGCAAGTTGCAATATTATCAAAGTTTCCTTCTGATATACCATATTCTTCAATCCACTCATCGCACACCTGTTCAAAAGACAAACAATGATTTACACTCGCAGCTTTTAACTGGTGCAATAATGCCTTATCTGACAGCTTCGCAACAACATCTTTTGTCTTATTATGGGTCTCGCGCGCCACATACTCAATCATAGAACATACATAAAACAAATCATCTTCATTCCATTGTGCTGTCATTGATTGCTTCACTCCACAACACACTAATCAAATCTTTGCTATTTTCTACATCAGGCATCCTGTATCCCTCCATATCTCTTTTCTTCCATTTTATCCGGCAATCATCACTCATGCAACCTTATTTCCAAAATATCTTTTCCAACTCCGTACTCCATTTACAAATGTCATTTATGACAGATCCAATAAACACATATGCATATCACACGCACAACAACTGTTATAGAAAATATTTTTTCAAATTCACACTCCGTTCACAAACGTCCTTTATGATAAATCCCGTTATGATAAATGATAATTTATATTTGAGGTGACAAACGTATGTTTCACATTTTAGTTGTTGAAGACGATCAGGCTTTGAACAAGCTGATCTGCCGTGTATTAAATAAGAATGGTTATGAGACTGCTTCTGCCACAGACGGCGAAGAAGCATTGGCTCTGCTGGATCAGATGTATATTGACCTGATCATTACCGATCTGATGATGCCGAACATGGACGGATATGATCTTACCAAAGCACTCAGAGACAGTGGGTATCAGCTGCCGATCCTTGTGGTTACAGCCCGTGATACATTCCCGGACAAAGCCAAAGGCTTTAAGCTGGGCATTGATGACTATATGGTAAAACCCATTGATGTCAATGAACTGCTGCTTCGCGTGGAAGCGCTGCTTCGAAGAGCAAAGATCATCTATGAAAAGAAGCTGGAATTTGACCATGTGTGCCTGGACTATATCAATCTGACCGTCACAATTGACGATAATTCCCAGATCCTTCCTCAGAAGGAATTTCAGCTGCTGTACAAGCTTCTGTCCTTCCCGAACCATACCTTTACCCGTCAGCAGATCATGGACGAGCTGTGGGGATATGATTCCGAGACCGATATCCGCACCGTGGATGTGCATATCAACCGGCTGAGAGACCGGTTCCGGGATATTCCTTATTTTCAGATCCAGACCGTAAGGGGACTTGGTTATAAGGGGATGATCACCAAATGAAAATGAAAAATAGTTTTTATTCCATCTGGGCAAAAGTGGTCGTGTGCTGTTTCTGGATGATGATTTTTTCCTTTTTGATCGTAGGTCTTACGATTCACTTGATGAACCAGCTGAATGTGTGGAACCTGCTTCCCTTGCCCTTGACCGGACTACATTTTATCTTTGTGCTGGCGATCATCACAACGATCCTTGGGGTGTTTATCAGTATGTTTATCTTCAAGCATGCGCTTAACCCGATCACTCAGCTCTCCAGATCCATGCAGCAGGTGGCAGAAGGCAATTACAATGTGAAACTGGATGCAGATCCGCACAAGGGTGAGATCCATGATCTTCTGACCAATTTTAATCATATGGTGCAGGAACTGAACAGTACTGAGACACTTCACTCTGATTTTATCTCCAGTGTCTCCCATGAATTCAAGACCCCTCTCGCCACCATCAGTGGATATGCCACCCTTCTGCAGGACGATACTCTCTCTGCTGAAGAGCGAAATGAATATATCAATATCATCATCCGGACAACAAGAGAATTGTCTCATATGACCGGAAATATCTTAAGTCTGTCCCGTCTGGAGAATCAGACGATCATCACGGACCAGGAATCCTTCCATGTGGATGAACAGATCCGGCAATGCATCCTGCTGCGGGAGACGATCTGGTCTGAAAAAAATCTGGTGATCGATCCGGATCTGGATTCTATCATCTGGAAAGGCAACCGAGAACTGACTTCGCATATCTGGAATAATCTGCTGGACAATGCCATCAAATTCACCCCGGCAGGCGGTGAGATCACGATCCGTGCCTCCATGGACAAGGACTGGCTGACCGTCAGCTTCACGGATACGGGCATCGGCATGACACCAGAGGTAAAGCAACGGGTCTTTGACAAATTTTATCAGGGTGATACTTCCCACAAAAAAAAGGGAAACGGCCTGGGACTTGCGTTAGTCCGCCAGATCGTTACCCTTTACGGAGGCTCTGTGGAAGTGGAAAGTGCTCCCGACATGGGAAGCACTTTCACTGTCCGCCTTCCGGCACATACTATTTCTTCGGAGTCTTCTTCTGAGCAGAGTGCTTTACACTCTTTACCTTAAATATTCTTGCTGTAAACGGCGGCAGGTCCAGACACAGGGCCTGCTCCTTCTTTTTATATGGCTTGTTCTCCACCGACCAGTTCTGATCCTCCGGCTTTGTATTTCCACCGAATTCTTCCCAGTCTGTGTTCAGAAGCTCTGTCAGTTCATACTGTTCCGGCAAAGCTACCCGGAAATCCTTCCAGAACTGATCAGAAAGATTCATGACCGTCACAATCGTCTGACCGGATGCTTTCCGTTCCCATGCATAAGTCACATAGTCTGCAGCATCCACTTCCAGCCATCCAAAGCAGTCTGAATTATATTCTCCATCATACAATGCCGGCTCTTCCAGATAGAGATGGGAAAGCTTCGCATAAAACCGCTGGAATGCATCATGAAGCGGATATTTCAGCAGCTCCCAATCCTGTTCCCTGGTCTCATCCCACTCCCGGAACTGAGCAAACTCATTTCCCATAAAATTCAGCTTCTTGCCCGGGTGCATATACACATACGCATAGAATGCCTTTGCCTGCGGGAATTTGATCTCATAGTCACCAAACATTTTCTGAATGATCGTTGCCTTTCCATGTACCACTTCATCATGAGAAAAAGGAAGCAGGAACAGATCACTGTAAAAATACATCATGGAAAAACTCAGCTTGTGATAATCATATGGGCGGTACACAGGTGCAGTCTGGAAAAACCGCAGGGTATCATTCATAAAGCCCATATCCCACTTATAATCAAATCCAAGACCATCATATTCCGTCGGTGCAGTTACCTTCGGAAAATCGGTCGAGTCCTCTGCCATCAGAATCGCCGATGGATGAAGCTTATGAAGCCCTGCATTCATATTTCTTAAAAATTCTACTGCCCGTTCATTGACTCCTCTGGCCGGATCACCATTCCAGTAGATGGCACGGCTGATGGCGTCCATACGGATACCGTCAAAATGAAATTCGGTCAGCCAGTAATTCGCCGCACTTTGCAGAAAGCTCCGAACTTCCCCTCTGCTGTGCATAAAGTTCATGGTTCCCCACTCACTGTAGGCTGTATCAGGATGTGGAAACTCATACAATGGTGTTCCGTCAAAATCCTTCAATCCATAATCATCCATGGCAAAATGCACCGGCACAAAATCTGTGATCACGCCGATCCCCTGCTCATGACACATCTCTACCAGTCGCTTCAGCTGCTGCGGTGTTCCATAGCGGGATGTAGGTGCAAAGAATCCTGTATTCTGATATCCCCAGGAGCAGTCTGCCGGATGCTCTGACAGCGGAAGAAATTCAATATAGTTAAATCCCATTTTTTTCAGATAGGGGATCAGCTCCTCCGCCAGCTCTTCATAATTATACCAGCTGCCGTCCTCCTTCTGCTTCCAGGAACCTGCATGCAGCTCATAGATATTCATAGGATTATTGTAATTCTTTCCCACATCCCTCTTCTGCATCCATTTCTCATCCGCAAACTTCCAGGTACGATCTACGATCCGGGATGCAAATCCAGGACGAAGCTCCATAAGCATTCCATAAGGATCACAGTGGTAAACAACTTGTCCATCCGCACCTGTGATCGCATATTTATAATACATGCCGGCTTCTGCCCCTGCTATCTCAAGTTCAAAAACACCAGGATTCTGTTTCTGTTTCATAGGCAGCAGCTCCCAGCCGGAAAAATCTCCCTGCACTTCCACATTGGCTGCATTTGGTGCATACACACGGAACACAGCTCCTTCTTCTGTCAGATGTGCCCCAAAATATTCATAGGCATCAAATGCCTTTCCCTGTAAGAATTTCTGAAAATCCATACATTTCCCCCGTTTAGTCTTTTTCTCTATTGTATCGGAAACACGTTACGGATACAAGATACAAAGGATGCGTTTTCGTACTATGATTCTATCTTTTTCACCAATGCGGCCGGAATCCTTTTCTTCACTTCTCCGGTCACGATGCCGATCAGAAGCCCGGTGATCACCCCCGCAGCCAGAAGCACCGGACCATAATATACCAGACTTACTGTTTCCAGCACCGCCATGGCCACCAGAAGCTGCCCCATATTGTGCATGACACCACCTATCATACTGACACCTGTCATGCTGAAAAGTCCACTTTTCTTCGCCAGACACATACACAGGAAGCTTACCGCTGCTCCTGCCAGACTGTACAGGATCATGGAAAAATTACCAAATAAGAAACCGGACAGAAAGATCCTCATACCGTTGATCATCAGTGCCTCCCATGGTTCCAGACTGTACAGCGCCCACACGATCACAATATTGGCAAACCCTGGCTTCACCCCCGGGATTCCCAGTGGAATCGGTATTAAGAATTCAATATAGCCAATGATCAGTCCAAGAGCAGTCAGAAGTCCCATGAGTGCCAGACGGTGCGTATTATGTTTCATCATAAAAAGCCCCCTTTCTATGTCTATATTACCATAGAAAAGGGGCTTGTGAAAACCTCCTATTATTCCCAGTGGTTATTCCAAAGGATCCTTATTTTTCTTTCATAGTTTTCCATGTATGAAATATCCCCAGTAAATACACAACTTCTCCAGATATCCTATATATGATCACATAGTTCATCTCTGGAACTTTTGCTTCTCTGTACTGCAATGCCTCCATTCATCTGTTGCAATCAGCTTATATGTCATACTTTTCCTTCAATGCAGATAAAGACTCTTTGGCATTCTGAACATTTCCTTCTTTTATCTGCTTTTCTGAGGTCATCAGGCTTTGGTACATCTTCAACCATTTACTGAAGGAAATGAATGGCAGGGATCGACAGGAGCGGAATGGTGATCAAAGACAGCAGGGTCGTCAGCACAAAGATCTCGGTCGCATAAGCCGTATTCTTCCCGTATCGTTCCGAAAACATGATCGTTGTCGCACCACTTGGACATGCCACACCGATAAATACAGTAAATGCGATAACAAAACTCAGTCTCATAGGAATCAGCAGCACCAGTCCGATCAACGGGAACACGATCAGTTTCACCAGACAGATCAGATACAGACGCCGGTTCTTAAGACTCTCCAGAATATTGCCCCTTGCCAGGTTAATACCTGCAACCAGCATAGCCAGCGGCGTGTTCATTCCGGAAATCTGTTCAATCGGAGTCATCAGGATCTGCGGCAAACGGAAACCGGTCACAAAGCAGGCAATTCCTGCCAGCACTGCCAGAATCGCCGGATTGATCAGCTCCTTGAAGGAAGATTTTCCTCCGTCTTTGGATGCCATCACGCGGATACCAAGCGTCCAGAGGATCAGGTTGAAAGCCGTAATATATGCGGTCATATAGAAAACGCCTTCCGCCCCTAAGATTCCATTGGCAAGCGGTACCCCGATAAAACTGCAGTTGGAATACACGGTTCCGATCTGCTCCAGCTGATGATTCCCTTCTTTTCCAGGAAACAAAAATGCTGCAAGTGCCATAAACACAAAAAATGTGACTGCAGAAGCTGCAAGTGTGATCAGCAGTCCCTGAAACAGTTCCATATTAAAATCAGTCTGATAGGTCTTCAGGATCAGCAGTGGAGTAACCACCATCAACAGCAGATTGGACAGATTCTTTGAAATGGTCTCGTCCACTACTTTTGCTTTGTAGACGATCACTCCTACAAGCATCAGAATAAACATTTCCAATATTTTTTCAATTACAATTCCGGTCATGATCATTTTCCCCCATCCCATAAATTGACATTATTTTTATTATTTCGCATTTCCCCGGTAACTGCAATATTCTTTCAGACAAAGAAAAGGACCGGAGTATGTTCTCCAGTCCTAATTTTCTGATCATGCAAGATCCTTTCAAAATATTGGTCAACCGCAGTGCACGGTGTTTCAAAATAGAATTCAGAGATTCCAGACTGCAATAATGATATACTAGCATTCCACCGCCTCATAAGCCTTTTCAAAGAAAAATTCCTGTGAATTCAATGGTTCTTCCCCTTCCGGACGTCTGACATGCTCATACGAACCGTCAGGAAGCTGCACACGCGCCTTCACATTATCCTCCAGCATGATACGGAACATCCGGCGCAGGCGATCCCGTAATTCTTCATCTTTGATCGGTACTGCTACCTCTACACGACGAAGTGTATTTCTGGTCATATAATCCGCTGAAGCAATATAAATCTGCTCCCGCTCTCCCGTTCCAAAGATATAGATACGGGAATGCTCCAGATAGCGACCTACAATACTGATGACCCGGATATGATCCGTCTTCCCTTCGATACCGCTTAGGATACAGTTGATTCCACGGATCACCATCTCTATCTGCACACCGGCCTCTGAAGCTTCGATCAGTTTATCAATGATCCGCTTGTCAGTCAACGAATTGATCTTGATCCCGATATAGCCCTCCCGGCCTTCCTTCGCCTCCTGGATCTCTCGATCCATCAATGCAAGAACCTTATTCTGCAGACATTTGGGTGCCACCATAAGATCATCAACATGATCCACGGTCTCTCCCAATGAAAGCGCCTGAAAAACAGCTGCTGCATCCTGTCCGATCGTCTGATCGGCAGTCATCAGTGACAGGTCGGTATAAAGTCTTGACGTCTTCTCATTATAATTTCCCGTTCCGACCTGAGTGATATATTCAATCTGTCCCTCTTCTTTTCTGGTGATCAGACACAGCTTGGAATGTACCTTCAGTCCATCCAGTCCATAGATCACATGACATCCGGCATCTTCCAGTCTCCGGGACCACTCAATATTATTTTCCTCATCAAAACGAGCCTTTAGCTCGACCAGTACATCCACCTGTTTTCCATTTTCAGCAGCTTCCACCAATGCTTCTACTACCTTACTGTCTTTTGCCAGACGGTACAACGTCATCTTGATCGATACTACCTTCGGATCCATAGCCGCCTCATGAAGCATGGTCAGAAACGGTTTGATACTCTCATATGGATAAGAAAGCAGCTTGTCTTTCTGAAGGATCTGTGGCAGGATCGGCTGGGTCCGGTCAAAAGCAGGACTGTTCTGCGGCACTCTTCTCTCATAGAACAGCTCCGGATGGGAACGGAGTTCATCCTGAATCCGGAACAGGAATGACAGATCCATAGGAGAATCCATGCGAAATACCTGAGATTCTTTTAATCCCAGCACTTCACAGAACCGCTCGACAATGGTCTCATCCAGCTCACGGGTCATCTCCATACGGACCGGACATAATTTTTTACGAAGCTTCACTACTTCTGCCATATGATCTCTGTAATTCAGATCCTCATCATAAATACTGTCCGCATCAATGTCGGCATTTCTGGTCACACGGATCAGAGACTTTGCTACGATCTTATATTTCTGAAATACTTTCGGAAGGAAATGAAGGATCATCTCCTCTGCCAGCATAAAGCAGCCCGGGCGGGAAGGAATGGCGATCAGACGCTCAAACACTCCGCTATTACACGGAATGATTGCAATTTTTTCTTTTTCATTCCTGGTCTCCAGCACTGCAACTGCATAGATATCTTTATTTTTCAGAAACGGAAATGGCTGCTTCTTTCCTACGATCATAGTGGACAGAAGAGGCTGGATCTCATTTACAAAATACCGTTCCAGATATTTACTTTCTTCCCCTGACAATTCCTGAAAACGGATCAGTTCCACTCCCTGCTCCCTAATCTGTTCCATCAGATTGCGGTATACCTGATCCTTGCGAAGGGTCAGCTCATGAGAACGCTTTAAGATTGCCGCGATCTGCTCCTTCGCCGTCATATTTGTCTTATTTTCCCGTTCTTCTTTTTTCAGAAGCATCATATCATGGAGAGATCCCACACGCACCATGAAAAATTCATCCAGATTACTCTGAAAAATAGAAAGAAAGCTCAGACGTTCACACAGCGGATTGCCGTTATCCTCTGCTTCTTCCAGCACCCGCTCATTAAATTTCAGCCAGGATAATTCCCTGTTCTGATAACAACTGACCTGATTCATCTGTCATCCTCCATATCCAGAAAATATCCAAAGTTCATGTGTTCCATAGCCATATCTGCAAGATTCACACAGCTATTTCCCATACGGTCCACACAGTGGAGCAGTCTGGTGAACGGTGCTGATAATTTTACTTTGCACTTTCCTTTGTTCACCCGATCCATATGGGCTTTCCGCATGTTGATATCCAGATCCATGACTTTTTCCCGACGACGGATCAGCTTCTCCGGTTCCTCCGGTTCTCCCTGTTCCAATGCCCGCATGGCATCCCCATACATCTTGGATATCTGATTCAGGCTCTTTCTCAGATCCTCCATAGCTTCTTCTGAAAAACTGTATTTCAGTTCTATTTTACCTGCGATCACATCTGTCAGATCAGAGGTCAATTCTCCCATACGTTCCACATCTCCACACACATGCATGAGTTTGGCTGTCTGCGTTGCCTGCAATTCTGTCAGTACACCTGCAGAAAACAGCTCTGCCAGATAATCATTGATAGCTTCCATCAAGGAATGAAGAGTCTGACCCTGCTCTTTGATCTTTCCGACCAGTGCCGGATCTTCACTTTTGCTAAGCCCTGCCAGATCCTTCAGCATATTTTTTACCATTCCACTACAGTGCAGCACTTCCTTGGCCACCAGCTTCAACGCAGCAGTCGGCTGACCGATAACTTTCTTATCAAGGAAAGCTGGCTGAAGCGGATTGACTTTTGCTTCTTTTACATCCGGGATCAGCCGCATAACGATCTTCACCATCAATCCGAGCAGACATACCCACACTACCGTCATGGTCAGATTGAATAATGTATGCGCGTTCGCAATCTGTCTGGAGATCACTTCCACTTCCGGTCCCTTAGGAGAGAGTGCCTGGATCAATGCAGCATAAGGCTTTACAAACCAGATAAATACCAGAGATCCGGACAGGTTGAAGATCGTATGTGCGATCGCCGTTCTCTTGGCATCACGGCTCTGTCCAAGAGATGCCAGCAGTGCAGTGATGGTCGTTCCGATATTATCTCCCAGCAGAATCGGGATTGCTCCCGCCAGTCCCAGAATACTCGTCACTCCATCTGCTCCCGGCTGGGCTGCAAAATTCTGCAGAACTGCAATCGTCGCACTACTGCTCTGTACTACCAGTGTCATTGCCGTACCAAGCAGAAGTCCAAGCACCGGAATACCGGATACTTTTCCGATCAGATCTGTAAACACCGGACTGGATGCCAGCGGCTTCATCACATCACCCATGGTCTCAATGCCAAGAAACAATAAGCCGAATGCAAATATGGTCTGTCCGATACTTTTGATCCGCTCTGATTTACAGACGAATGACAAAATAAATCCAACAAAAATGAACGCATAAATATAGTCTGTGATCTTAAAGGCTATAATCTGTGCGGTCATAGTAGTACCAATATTTGCTCCGAAAATAATTGAAATTGCCTGTGGCAGACTCATAAGTCCTGCGCTGACAAAACCAATGGCCATGACCGTGGTGGCACTGCTGCTCTGCAATACAGCAGTTACCAGTGCACCTGCGATCACACCCATGATCCGGTTTTTTGTCAGAAGTGCAAGAATCGATTTCATTTTCTCTCCGGCTGCCTTCTGAAGACTTTCACTCATCAGATTCATGCCATAGATGAATACGGCAAGTCCACCCAACAGTCCGAATACAATCTGCATATTTTCTTTCATTTGTCCTCTTTCCCCATTATCTTTCTCTTTAAAACTATTTACTCGTGCGCTTTATGTTCTCCGGTGACGGAATACTCCACCCACTCGGCAATATTCACTACATGATCGGCGATACGTTCAAAATATTTTGCCACCATTACCATGTCGATGCAGATCTCGCCCTGATCCGGCTCTTCTGCAATGGCTGTGATCAGCTCGGATTTTACCTGATTGAACAGCTCATCTACCACATCATCCTGCTTCATAACCTTTCTGGCCAGCAGCAGATCTTTCTTTACAAATGCTTCTATACTGTCTGTCAGCATTCCCATGGCTGCCTCTGCCATCTGCTGAATATGTACATGCTGGGTCAGCTCACTATTTTCCAGATATTTGGTAATGTCCGCAATATCGGATGCCTGATCTCCGATCCGCTCCATATCAGAGATCATCTTCAGAGCCGCGGAAATATTTCTCAGGTCTCTTGCCACCGGCTGCTGCTGGAGCAGAAGCTTCATACACAGAGACTCAATATCTCGCTCCTTGTGATCGATCTCATATTCTGTCAGGAATGCCTTCTGTCTTGCCTGTTTATCAGAGTACAGAAGCGCTGTCATGGCATCTGCCACAGCTTCTTTACAGAGGGCTCCCATACTGATCAGATCTTCGTTCAACTGCTGCAACTGTTTTTCAAACTGATTTCTCATATCATCAACCAAACCTTCCTGTAATATAATCCTCAGTTCTCCGGTCTTTCGGCATAGAGAACAGTTTCTCGGTCTTGTCATACTCGACTACTTCTCCCAGCAGGAAAAATGCGGTATTATCAGAGATACGTGCTGCCTGCTGCATGTTATGAGTAACCATGATAATGGTGTAATCTTTCTTCAGCTCCAATGCCAGATCTTCTACTTTGGAAGTGGAGATCGGGTCCAGTGCGGAAGTCGGCTCATCCATCAGAAGTACATCCGGCTGTACTGCCAGTGCTCTTGCAATACAGAGACGCTGCTGCTGTCCACCGGACATTCCCAGTGCGCTCTTTTTCAGACGATCCTTTACTTCATCCCAGATGGCTGCTCCGCGCAAAGACTTCTCAACGATATCGTCAAGCTGGGATTTATTATGAATGCCGTGGGTTCTCGGCCCATAGGCAATGTTGTCATAGATGCTCATCGGAAATGGATTTGGCTTCTGGAATACCATTCCCACCCGTTTTCTCAACAGGTTCACATCAATATTTTTATAGATATCCACACCATCCAGAGTGATCTCTCCGGTGATCTTACATCCTTCTACCAGATCATTCATACGGTTCAGGGATTTCAACAGGGTGGATTTTCCGCATCCGGAAGGTCCGATGAACGCTGTGATCTCTTTCTCCGGAAGATCCAGATTTACATTTTTCAAGGCATGGAAATCTGTATAATAGAGATCCAGATTTGATATGTTAAATTTACCCATAATTTTCTTAGCTCCTCGTAAACTTCTTCGCAATAAATGCGGAAAGTGCATTGATCAAAAGTACCATAACAAGTAAGACTACTGCCGTCGCATAAGCCTGCTCCATATAGAGACCTTCGTTCAAAAGTGCATACATATGTATTGCAAGTGTACGGCCGGAGGACATCATGTCAAAGATAGGCACACCAGCCAGTTTTGTGGTGGGAATACCAGGTACCGTTCCCGCTGTATAGATCAGTGCTGCCGTTTCACCCGTGATACGTCCGATAGCCAGGATCACACCTGCCAGGATACCAGGAATCGCACTTGGTAAGATGACTACAAATACGGTTCTAAGTCGTCCGGCTCCCAGGCCAAAGCTTCCTTCCCGATAGGAATCCGGCACTGCTTTTAATGCTTCCTCTGTGGTTCTCATAATGGACGGGAGAACCATGATGGCCAGTGTCAAAGCACCACTCAGCATGGAATAGCCCCAGTGAAATGCCACGCCAAACATCAGGTAACCAAATAATCCATATACAATAGAAGGAATACCGGACAGTGTCTCTGTCGTCATACGAACCAGTTTCACCAGCTTGTTGCCGCGCTTCGCATATTCAACAAGATAAATGGCTGAGAATACACCTACCGGCACTGCAAACAGAAGGGCTGCAAATGTCATTACGATCGTGTTGATGATCGCCGGCATCATAGATACGTTGTCTGTATTGTATTCCCATGCAAACAGGCTTGGCTTCAGGCAGGGAACACCTTTGATCAGAATATATCCAATCAGGGATACGAGCACTACCACTGTGATAACTGTTGCTCCCCAGACCAGTGCTCTTAAGGCTGCTGCCTTCAGTTTCTGAATCTTTGTATAATCTTTTTTCTTCTTAGCCATTGCTATCTCCCTTCTTGATCAGCGAGAACAGCACATTGATGATTAGAATAAATACAAACAGCACTACACCGGTAGCGATCAGCGCTTCACTGTGAAGTCCTGCCGCATAGCCCATCTCCAGCACAATGTTGGCTGTCATAGTACGGACACCTGCCAGCACACTTCCTGGTATCACCGGCTGGTTACCTGCCACCATGATCACCGCCATAGTCTCACCAATAGCACGACCAACTCCAAGGATCACACCCGCCATGATTCCAGACTTTGCTGCCGGAAGAACAGCACAGAACACACTGCGTTCGTGGGTATCTCCCAGTGCCAGTGCTCCTTCATAATAGCTCTCCGGAACTGCCCGGATCGCACTCTCTGAAACTCCGATGATGGTGGGCAGGATCATGATTCCCAGAAGAACAGAAGCTGTAAGTACTCCTTTTCCACTGGTTCCGGTCAATTGCTGCATGATCGGAACGATCACCACCAGTCCAAAAAATCCATATACTATGGAAGGAATTCCTGCCATCAGCTCAATAGCCGGTTTCAGGATCGGATATATTTTTTTCGGACAAAATCTTGCCATAAATACCGCACACAGGATTCCGATGGGAACTCCCACAAGAATGGCTCCTGCCGTTACATAGATGCTTCCAACGATCATAGGAAAGATGCCAAAGATTTCATTCATTGGCTTCCATTTGATCCCGGTCAGGAACTTGATCGGACCAATCTTGGCGATTGCCGGAAGTCCGTTGGCAAACAAAAAGATGCAGATCAAGGCTACTGCCAGAATAGAAACACATGCTGCGATCAGGAATACTCCGTGCATGACGGTCTCTTTTACATTTTTCATATAGATTCTCCCATCTGCGTAAACAGGCAAGGGTGAAAGCATCCTGTTTTCACCCTTGCATCCTGCTCTTTGTGCAGCTTTTTTACTGAGCGATCTCGGACCAGTCAGTGGTTACTCCGGTGTAGATGTTCAGTACATCTTCAGAAGTAAGTTCAGTGATCGGGTTCTCTTTGTTTACGATAACTGCGATACCATCCAGTGCGATCACCTGCGGAGTCAGCTGTGCAGCTTCCTCATCTTTCAGCTCTCTGGAAGCCATTCCGATATCATAGGTTCCATCGATCGTGGAAGTCATACCGGTGGTAGAATCACTCTGCTGTACCTCGATGGTTGCATTCGGATTCACTGCAGTATAAGCCTCTTTCAGTTTCTCCATAACCGGTGTTACAGAAGAAGATCCACCGACTGTGATCTTGCCTTCCGGCTTGGTTCCTTCAAATGCGCCAGTATTGCCTTCGCTTACATAACCGTTTTCCTCAACAACTGCCTGACCTTCCTCGCTTAAGATGAAATCGATGAAGTCTTTTGCAAGTCCATCCGGATCACCTTTGGTTGCGATGTTGAACGGACGGGATACTTTGTAAGTTCCGCTCTTTACGTTCTCAGCAGTTGCCTCAGCTCCGTCGATCAGAACTGCTTTTACCTGGCTCTCATCCAGAGATCCAAGAGATACATAACCGATAGCTGCTTTGTTGCCTGCTACAGTAGTCATCATTACAGAAGTACTGTTGGTGATCTCTGCGCTGTCGATGGTGTTGTCTACTTTATTACCATCTGCATCTTTCTGCTCAATTCCGAACAGCTCGATGAATGCGCCTCTGGTACCAGATCCATCCTCACGGGACAGTACGGAGATTGCTCCGCTTGCTGCTCCTGCTGTAGCAGTATCTGCTGCTGTATCCTCTGCTGCATCAGCAGTATCTGCAGTGGTGTCCTCTGCTGCGGTCTCAGTTGTGGTATCTGCTGCTGTATCATTGCTTCCGCATCCTGCAACTGTGGTTGCGGTCATTGCCATTAACATCATTGCTACGATTACTTTTTTCATAATAATTCTTCTCTCCTTCATATCATGACTTTTTGTTTGGCTCTTTCTGATTTAGTGCCATTTCCTTAGTACGCCTATGATATTACCGTCCTCATGTAAAATCTAAAATCGCTTTTATGTGAAATGTATGTAAAATCTGATGCCAGGGTCGAAAGTCAGAAAGCACGTTGTGCTTGCACATAAGTGGTTATATGACTTTACGACCCGCCCCGATATGAGGATAACAGCGGAGCATTTGCTTCGCGATATCCGAATAGCGGACGGATTGCGGGAGTGCGCAGCACGGAGCAATCCTGGCATCAGTATGTATCGGGAAATATTGTGAATCATGCTTGCATGGATGAACATATTTTTGAAAATCTATATGGCGAGCAGCCATGCATGAGCAAAAACAGTGCCTTGCAGAGGCGTTTTTGCGAATGACTCTGAATTGTCTATTTATGCCCCGATATGAGGATAACAGCGGATATCAGAAAATTTTATAAGAAAACATCTTGACAAACAAAATCCTCCCGATTACAATTTTTCAGCAACAATTATTTGTAACAGGGAGGATTTCTTCTATGCAGTTAAATATGACAAAAGGCAAGCCGCTACCAGTCATTCTGATGTTCACTGTACCGCTGATCATCGGAAATGTCTTTCAGCAGCTATATAATATGGTAGATACGATTATCGTAGGCAGATATGTAGGTGCCGATGCACTGGCAGCTGTTGGCTCCACCGGAACCATCATGTTCCTGATCACCGGTTTTTCTCAGGGGATCACTGCCGGTTTTTCTGTGCGTGTTTCCCAGAAATACGGAGCGCGGGATCAAATTGCAGTAAAGCGAAATGTGGCAAATGGTATCTTACTGTCTATCATCTCTGCTGTGATCCTGACTGTATTCTCCGCATCTATTATGAAACCTTTGCTTCATATTATGAATACACCGGACAATATCTATGATATGGCATATTCCTATATTATCGTAATCTGCATCGGAATTGCCGCAAATATTTTTTACAATTTGTTCTCCTCTTATCTAAGAGCAATTGGAAACAGCCAGATTCCTCTGTTTTTTCTGGTATTTTCTGCCTGTCTCAACGTTGTACTGGATCTTTTGTTTGTTGTAAAACTTCAGATGGGTGTTGCCGGAGCCGGATGGGCAACCAACCTGTCCCAAGCTATCTCTGCTGTTCTCTGTGCGCTTTACATCTGGTTTAAAACACCAGACTTAAAGCCTGAATCAGATCAGTGGAAATTGTCACCGCAGGACACAAAGCCCCAGCTGGCTGCCGGTATTCCCATGGCTCTTCAGTTTGCCATCACCGCATCCGGAACTATGATCATGCAGTCTGCAATCAACCTCTTTGGTTCCGAAGCGGTGGCTGCCTATACGGCTGCTGGAAAGCTCCAGAACATTCTCACCCAGGGAATGGTAGCCATGGGTCAGACCATGGCCACATATGGCGGACAGAATTACGGCTGTTGCAATCTGAAACGCATCCGCTTGGGTGTCCATGCAGCTCTGTTTGCTGAATTTATCTATTCCATGATCGCCAGTGCTACTATGATATTACTCCTGAAACCTTGTCTCCATCTGTTCTTCTCCGGAGATGTAGATATGAATGCCATGATACCATGGGCTACCACTTACAGTTACATGTGTGCCCTCTTCTTTCTTCCGCTCTGCACGATCTTTATCTTCCGAAATATCATGCAAGGTTGCGGATATGGCTTTCTCCCCATGATGGGAGGCGTTGCTGAACTGGTTGCCAGACTGGTCGTTTCTATGCTTTCCATGAAGCTTCTCAGTTATCGTCTGGCATGCTTTGCCGATCCTGCTGCCTGGATCGCTGCAGCTGTATTTACTGGTGTTTCCTATCTATATGTCATGAGACAGATTGAGAAAGAATTTCAGACAACTTAACACTTTGTTTATTAACACCTTTTACCATGAAAAAACTGCTGCTTCACAGATGATCTCTCACCTATAAAGCAGCAGTTTTCTTATTTCTCAGCAAGCTCTGCCAGGATAATCTCCATACACACTCTACGATTTGTTTATCTCATGTCCTAATACTTATTTAGCCCCAATTTACTTATCAATGCTTCCTGAAGTAGTTTAGAAACATTGATATGCGCCGCCTCTGCTTCACGATTCAACCAATTGGGAAGTGTCACATTTCTCCGGACAGCTTTGCTGTCCACGCGCCGTCGATATATCAAAAAATCAACATCTACAAGAGTAACATACCCTTTTCCATCTTCCGCAAACGTCCCCTTTTCCGGATTTATAACAGAAATATCCGATGCATCAGGAATTGTTTTTCCTGCATCTTCAAGTGTTATTCCTTTTAATCCAATTGCATCTCTTGCCATTTCAATTGCATCCTGATAGTCTTTTCCCTCCGTCAGGATCTCCATATCCGGAACCTCAACTAAAATAATATTATCTGCAGGTGTGAGAATGACTGGATATACGCGCTTATTCTTCATACAAATGTCCTCCTGTCATAATGAATTATAATCCCCATTTTTTCAAAATTGCTCTTGCCAGACGTTCATTAATCTCCTTATGTCGCGGTATTTCCTCACGATTTTCTCCGCAAACATAAATATCATGATTTCCTCCATGACGCTCAAATCTAAAACCAACACTTTCAAGTTTTTTTATTAAAATTTTTCTCTTCAAGGATATCTCCTTTATATATAAAATACACACCAAATACACACTTGTCAATGTGCCAAAATGTATTTATATATTTACAATATAACTTGGAACTTGCATAGAACCATGCAAAGATATATAGAAATATAAGTTAATAGTTATATTTAGACGGCTGGATATGAATTTATGGTAACATAATATTACCTTTTCCGCAAGAAAAAAGCCGGTGTTCCTCAATGCTAAGGTACACCGACTTATCAACTTATTTACTCTATCCTTGCTTCGCCACCTTTTTCCTGCACCAGAAAAATGCCGGGATCAGGAACACATCTGCAAACAGCCATGCCATGGGATGGGCCAGACAGGTTCCTGCAAATCCTATCATCTGCACGACCACTGTTGCCGCCAGGATCCGGGCGATCATTTCCATGATTCCCGATAAAATGGCAAATACAGAAAAGCCCATGCCCTGAATGGTAAATCTGACAGTATTTACCAGAGTCAGCAGGCAATATCCTCCAGTACAATACAGAAGAAACTGATAGGAATACGATATGATCGCTGTCTCTGATGCGTCTACAAACAACATGGTCAGCTGTTTTCCAAAGAAGATCGCCAGAACAAAGCAAAGAATGGATACCGCAAAGCCCATGCCTACCGCACTCTTAAGTCCTTTTCCGATCCGGTCATATTTCTCCGCTCCCATATTCTGACCTGCATAGGGTGCCATGGTCTGTCCCAATGCTTCCAGCGGACACTGAATAAATGCATTGATCTTCTGGCCTGCCGTCACGCCTGCCACCACGGCTGCTCCCAGTCCGTTCACAGCCGCCTGCAGCACCAGTGTTCCGATGGCTGTGACTGAATACTGTAATCCCATGGGGATTCCGATATAACAGAGCTTTCCCATATAAGAAAACTCCGGTCTCCATTCTTCCCGGCTGGCATGAAGCACCGGAAACTTTCGGTACATATACCACAAGCAGATGATTCCTGAGATACCCTGCGCCAGAACAGTAGCGATGGCCGGACCTTCCACACCCATATCAAAGACCAGCACAAACACCAGATCCAGTACAATATTGATGCCTGATGAAATCGCCAGAAAGATCACAGGTGTCTTACTGTCTCCCAGAGACCTTATAATAGCTGCCAGAATATTGTAGAGGAACGTACAGGGAATTCCCCAGAATACGATCACAATGTACACATAAGCATATTCAAATATTTCTTCTGGTGTCTGCATTAATACAAGAACCGGCCGGCAGACTGCAACGACCACCAGTGTCATCACTATTGAAAATACGATGCAGAGCCATGCGCCATTCGTCACATACCGTCGAAGTCTGTGTTCTTCTTTTGCTCCGAACATCTGAGCCACGGGAATTGCAAACCCATTGCAGACACCCATACAGAATCCCAGCACCATAAAGTTCAAAGAAGTCGTAGAGCCTACTCCCGCCAGCGGGTTGACTCCTAAAAATTTTCCTACGATCAACGTATCCACCATGCTGTAAAACTGCTGAAACAGCAGTCCCAAAAACATGGGGATCGCAAATCCGAAGATCAGCTTTGCGGGTGAACCGCTTGTCATATCCTTTGTCATAATCCTATCCCTCTACCCTCACCAGACCATTTCATATTCTTGGATTCTATATCTGTCTCGTCGCCTCTCTCAGCCAGATTCGCTCTTCTTCCGGCAGACTTTCTGCTACGGTCTCATATACCTTCTGATGATACTCATTGAGCCATTGCCTTTCTTCTTCACTCATCTCTTCTGGAAGGATCGCATCCAGATCAAAGGGGATCATCGTCAGAATTTCAAAGCCTAAAAATGTACCATACTCATTATCTGTAAGTTTCTTACACACCAGCTCATTTTCCAGACGGATTCCAAACTTGCCGCTCAGATAAAGCCCCGGCTCATCCGTGGTCACCATGCCAGGCTCCAGCACCGCATTGGACAGGGAAGGACTCTGCTTCCAGCGAAATGCATTGGGTCCTTCATGAACGTTCAGAATATATCCAACTCCGTGACCGGTTCCATGCTTAAAATCCAGTCCAAGCTTCCACATAGGCTCCCGGCACAGAATATCAAGATTCAGTCCCGTGCATCCATGGAGAAACCGGGCATGAGCCAGATGAAGATTTCCCCGGCACACGGCTGTATAGAGATGCTTTTCCTCATAAGTCAGTTCACCCATGGCAAAGGTACGGGTGGTATCGGTAGTTCCTTCCAGATAATGTCCACCAGCATCCACCAGAAGAAAGCTCTTCGGCTCAACAGATACATTGCTCTCCTCGGTAGCAGAATAGTGGACAATGGCTCCATGACTTCCATAAGCACAAATAGGCGCAAAGCTCTGCTCCACATAGTGTTCCTGCTCTGCCCGTCTTGCCTCCAGATAATCTGCCACTGACAGCTCTGTCATATTCTCCTTACCCACAGCTGTCTTCAGCCAGTACATGAACCGGGTAAATGCCACGCTCTCTTTCCGATGGGCTTCCTTAAGATTTTTAATCTGCGTCTCATTTTTGACAGCCTTCAGAAGTTCTGACGGATTCGCCTCGTCCAGAATCTCCACCTCTGTCGGAATGCTGGTCAACAACGCACAGTTTACATTCTTTTTATCCAGCAGCACCCTCGCTCCAGCCGGAAGTGCAGACAGATCTTCATAGATTGATTCATAAGGGCGGATCTCCACCTGGCACTCTGCCAGATAGCTCCGAACCTCCTTTGTCACCACGGAAGGACGTACATACCAGATACAGTTCTTATCCGTCATCCGAAGAAATGACAAGGTCACCGGTACGCAGGGGATATCATCGCCACGTAAATTCAGCAGCCACATAATATCACAGAGGGAGGCGATCACATGCTGGGTAGCTCCTGCCCTTTTCATAACTTCCCGCACTTTGGTAATCTTACTTTCTGAACTTTCACCACTCCAGCACTTCTCCAGAATCCATACCTTTTCATCGGGAATCTGTGGTCGATCCGGCCAGATCTCTCCCACCAGATCCTTTTCTGTATAGATGGATCCACCTTTTTCCATGGTGCTCTCCCGGAACTTATCCGCACTTACTGCGCCCATGGTCTTTCCATCAAAGCCAACACAGCCACCAGCACAAAGCTCCGCTTTTACATATTCTTCCACAGTCGGCACCCCCGGTTCCCCCATACGGAACAGATGGATACCGGTTCCTCTTAACTGATCCTCCGCCTGCAGAAAATATCTGCCATCGGTCCACAGTCCTGCCTTGTCCATAGTGATCACGGCTGTTCCCGCCGATCCGGTAAATCCGGTCATATAAGCTCTTGCCCGATAATGAGGGCACACATATTCAGATTCATGACAGTCAGTGGACGGGACCACATAGACCGTGATCCCGTTCTCCTTCATCTTCTCTCTTAATGCAGTTATACGCTCGCAAACTGTTGCCATTAGTTCCACTCCGCTTTCTGAAAGGCTTTGTAACCTCTGTATGCTTCATAAATATCTGCCTTGCTGGACACTTCCCAGGGACTGTGCATGTTAAGAAGTGCCACACCGCTGTCGATCACATCCATACCATAATTGGCAGTGATGTAAGCGATGGTTCCACCGCCTCCCTGATCAACTTTCCCAAGCTCTGCAGTCTGCCAGTTCACGGATGCATCATCCATAACTTTTCGAAGTGCTCCGATATACTCAGCGCATGCATCGTTGGAACCAGATTTTCCTCTGGAACCAGTATATTTGTTGAATACCATGCCATGTCCCAGGTAAGCAATATTTTTCTTTTCAAATGCGTTTGCATAATTCGGATCAAATGCCGCACTTACATCGGAGGACAGCATATGCGAATTCTGCAGACATCTGCGCAGTGCCAGCTCAGAATACTGTCCGGTCAGGTTCATCACCTCTGCCACCACATTTTCAAAATAGCGGGACTGCATACCTGTAGCACCCATACTTCCAATCTCTTCCTTGTCAGTCAGCAGGCACACAGCCGTATATTTCGGGTTCTCTGCCTGCAGCTGGGCGGTCAGAGAAGTAAATGCGCAGATTCTGTCGTCCTGTCCATAACCCATAATCATGCTTCGGTCGATACCAAAGTCTCTTGCCGGACCTGCAGGTACTGCTTCCAGCTCCGCAGACAGAAAATCTTCCTCTTCTATCTCATATTTCTCTTTTAAAATTTCGAGCAGTGCTTTTAGGATCAGCTCTTTTTTCTCTTTGTCCTTCTTGCTCTTCAGTGGTTTGCTTCCAACAATAATATTCAGGTTTTCGCCTTCCACTACAACCGCTGCTTTTTTCTGAAGCTGTTCGCCGGACAGATGGATCAGAAGATCAGAAATACCAAGTACCGGATCTGACGGATCCTCACCGATGGCAAGCTCCACCACCGTTCCATCCTTTCTGGCAACGACTCCGTGCAGTGCCAGCGGAATTGCTGCCCACTGATATTTCTTGATACCGCCATAATAATGGGTATCCAGAAGTGCCATCTCTCCATCCTCATATAATGGATTCTGTTTCAGATCCAGACGTGGGGAATCAATATGCGCACCAAGTATATTCATACCTTTCTCCAGCGGTTCTGTACCGATCTGGAATAATACCGCCAGCTTCTTTTTATGAATGGCATAGACTTTGTCTCCTGGCTTCAGGGTATCCCCGGAGGTCAGTGCTTCCTCCAGAGAAATATAGCCATCTTCTCTTGCCATTTTCTCAGTCAGTCTGACACACTCTCGCTCCGTCTTTCCTGCAGAAATAAACTGGCGATACTGCTCTGCCAGCTTCATGACTTTCTTTTCCTGAGATTTATCATAGGTTTCCCATGCATTTTTCCGTTCCATATCTGTCACTCCTTCTATCTGTTTTCTATTCTTTTCTCCACACTGGATTTCATTCCTTATGTAGCAGATTTTAGCACAATTCAAAACGGTCTGTCCACATTTCTGCGAACAGACCGCCAGTCTTTTTAACCAAGAATCGCTTTGTCGTTAGTGAACTCCTCGCCGCTGACCTCTTCAAACTTATGAAGCAGATCTTCCACGGTAAGATGTTTCTTCTCCTCGCCACGAATATCCAGAATAATATTTCCATCCATCATCATGATCAGACGGTTACCATGGACAATGGCATCCTTCATATTATGGGTAATCATCAAGGTCGTAAGCTTATCACGGTTGACGATCATCTCTGTGGTCTCCAGAACTTTTGCTGCAGTCTTCGGATCAAGTGCAGCAGTATGCTCATCCAGAAGCAACAGCTTTGGCTTCTTCAACGTTGCCATCAGAAGAGTCAGCGCCTGTCTTTGTCCACCAGAAAGCAGACCTACTTTGGAAGTCAGTCTGTCTTCCAGTCCAAGACCAAGAGTTGCCAGCAGCCTCTTGTATACTTCCCGCTCGCTTCCTTTGATACCGGCGCGAAGCGTTCTTGTCTGACCACGTCTCAGTGCCAGTGCCAGGTTTTCTTCAATTCCCATAGTCGCTGCAGTTCCGTTCATAGGATCCTGGAACACACGGCCAAGATAAGCAGCACGCTTGTGCTCAGGAAGTTTGGTTACATTTTTTCCATCAATGATGATCTCTCCCTCATCCACCGGCCATACACCTGCAATAGCATTCAGAAGAGTTGATTTTCCAGCACCGTTTCCACCGATAACTGTGACAAAATCTCCATCCTCCAGGGTCAGATTCACGCCTTTGAGCGCACGTTTTTCATTGACAGTTCCTGCATTAAATGTTTTATAAATATTCTTGATCTCCAGCATTATCTGTCGCCTCCCCTTTTTACCGGTCTGGAAAAATATTTGCTCTGCCAGTACGGAATTGCCAGGAATACAGCAACAACAGCTGCGGACAGGAGCTTCAACAGATCGGTGTCAATACCAAGCCAGATCACGATCTGCAGTACAAAATAATATACGATAGAACCAAGTGCCACGCCTAACAGACGGAAGCCAAAATTGTGGAATATTTTTCCAAAAAGTGCCTCGCCAATGATCACTGCGGCCAGACCGATAACGATCGCGCCACGACCCATGTTAATATCAGCAAAGCCCTGATACTGGCTTAACAGCGCTCCTGAAAATGCAACCAGTCCATTGGAGATCATAAGACCAAGTACCCGGTTAAAGTCTGTATTGATACCCTGTGCGCGGGACATCCGGTCATTACATCCGGTAGCACGCAGGGAGCATCCAAGCTCAGTTCCAAAGAACCAGTACAGAAATGCGATCAGAACCACAATAATCACCGCTACCAGCAGAATCGTGTTTCTGTAGATCGGCACATTTTTAATATAACGAAGAGAAACCAACAGGTCAAATTTATCAACATTGATCGCCTGATTGGATTTTCCCATAATCTTCAAATTCACAGAATACAGTCCAAGCTGTGTCAGGATTCCGGCCAGGATTGCCGGGATTCCCATAAATGTATGTAAAAGACCTGTGACCATACCGGCCAGAAGACCAGCGATCAAAGCAACCAGCAGAGACACCCATACATTATGTCCACTCTGCATCATCATAATACATACAGCACCTCCGGTACAAAGTGTACCATCCACAGTCAGATCCGCAATGTCCAGGATACGGAAGGTGATATATACACCAATCGCCATGATTCCCCAGATTAATCCCTGTGCCACTGCACCCGGCAGCGCGTTCAGTAAACTTACAATACTCATTTTCTTATCACCTCTAAGATCCTTTGTTTTTTATATACAACGGCGACAGCGAGATAGGTGCGGTCCTGTTCTCGCTGTCGTCAATTATATCATTTATTTATTCAGATGCATATTCGTAAAATCACTTTTTAAAGCTTTCCTTTTGCTCATGCATAACTCTGAATGGTTGCATCTACTCAGCTTCAATTGCTACATAATCATCCGGAACAGTGATTCCAAGTGCTTCGCAACGGTCTGCATCGTACTCTTTGGTAAACTGCGGTGCATACTCAATCGGCATCTCGGAGATATTAGCTTCCCCTTTCAGGACCTGTACTGCCATCTTACCAGTAGCAACTCCAAGATCATAATAATCAATAGAAAGAGTTGCAACTCCACATCCACTGCAGATACCTTCCTCACCTGCGATGATCGGAACTTTCTTCGGCTCGCAGATATTGTTAACCAGCTCGGTGTTGTTAGCTACGGTGTTGTCAGTCGGTACATAAAGTACATCGCTTGCATCTGCTGCTGTAGTAGCTACAGAAGACAGGTCATTGGAATCAGAGAAACCATACTGTGTACAAGTGTATCCAAGTTTTTCCAGAGCAGCCTGAACGGTGTCTACCTGATACTGGGAGTTAGCCTCTGCAGTACAGTACAGAAGACCTACATTCTTAGCATCCGGGAACAGTTCCTGCAGCATTGCTGCCTGCTCATCCAGCGGAGCCAGATCGGAAGTACCGGAGATGTTGTTACCTACAGTTCCATTAAAATCATCAATTCCAAGTGCTACACCATACTCAGTTACAGAAGTACCAAGTACCGGGATATCGCTGGTACCTGCCTGTGCTGCCTGCAGTGCTGCAGTTGCATTTGCAAGGATCAGGTCCGTTCCTTCTGAAACAAAGCTGTTGATAATAGTAGAACAGGTATTGGAATCACCCTGTGCATTCTGCTCATCAAACTGAACTGCATCGCCGAACTCCTCGGTCAGTGCATCTTTGAATCCCTGAGTTGCTGCATCCAGTGCCGGATGCTGTACCAGCTGGCAGATACCGATCAGATAGGAAGCATCCCCATCTGCTGCTGTGGTATCAGCTGCTGCATCTGTGCTTTCAGTTGTCTCTGTTGTAGTGTCTGCTGCTGCAGTATCTGCAGAAGTAGAACTTCCACATGCAACCAGACCCATTCCCATGGTCATTGCCATAACAAGAGCGAGAATCTTTTTCATAATATTTCCTCCGTTTCCCTGCCCGTATGTTACTGATACGGACTAATTCATTAACTGTTTGCAATTATATCGCTTCAACGCGCAAAAGTCAACCATTAAAAATAAAAAAGACAGGTGATATACAAAAAAGGAACCGCTCTCGCTAAGTCCTCGTCCAGCGGTACTAACCTGCAATCTGCGTCTTTGACTTGATTGCAGGAAGTACCGGGACTGCGGGACGTTCCTTTTTGCATATCACCTGTCTCTCTTAATTTCAAAACACAAAGTAATTCATCTAACATAGCAGCGCAATATACGATCTCACGCACCTTGCCTGTTATGTAAAGCTTTTTATGTCCTTTTATAATACTTTGCTTAAGAAGTCAATGGTTCTTGGCTCTTTTGGATTGTTGATGACTTCTTCTGGGGTTCCCTGCTCTACGATATAGCCGCCTTCCATGAAGATCACGCGGTCAGCCACTTCTCTGGCAAAACCGATCTCGTGGGTTACAACTACCATGGTCATACCGTCACGAGCCAGTTCTTTCATAACAGCAAGTACTTCACCTACCATCTCCGGGTCAAGGGCACTGGTGGGCTCATCAAATAACATAATATCCGGCTTCATCTCCAACGCACGGGCAATTGCCACACGCTGCTTCTGACCACCTGACAGCTGGCTCGGGAAGGCATCTGCCTTATCTGCCAGGCCTACACGTTCCAGAAGACGAAGTGCCTCTGTTCTTGCTTCTTCCTTGTTCATCAGTTTCAGATGAACCGGTGCCAGGGTCATATTGTCCAGTACAGTAAGATGATTGAACAGATTGAAGTGCTGGAACACCATACCAATATTCTCACGAACCTTATTGATATCTGTATGCTTGTCAGTCACATCATGTCCATCAATGATAATTTTGCCGGAGGTTGCTGTCTCCAGCTGATTCAGGCAACGGAGAAGTGTGGATTTACCACTTCCGGAAGGACCTAAGAGAACAACTACTTCCCCTTCCTGTACATCAACGCTGATATCCTTTAATACTTCCAGTTTTCCAAAATTCTTTTTCAGATTGGTCACATGGATCTTACACTGCTTATCTTCCACGGTTTACCCTCCTCTCGATTCTCTTGGCAACCTTACTGAGCGTTACGATGACAACCATATACATGACACCAACAATCGCCCAGGTCTGCAGACTCTTCAACGTATTTCCCACAATCGTCTTACCAACATTGGTAAGCTCCGGGAAGCCAATGATCGACAGAATAGATGTATCCTTCAAAGTGATGATAAACTGGTTAATAATAGACGGGATCATGGTCCGCACTGCCTGCGGGATCACGACCAGAGCCATGGAGGAACTATAAGACAAGCCTAAGCTTCTGGCAGCCTCCATCTGTCCGCGATCTACACTCTCAATACCGGCACGAATGATCTCTGCCATATACGCACCACAGTTCATAGAAAGGGCTGCTGTACCTGCCTGCAATGCATTCAGACGAAAACTTGCAAATCCCAGTCCCTGCATCCCCGCCGGAACACCAAAATAGATGAAATATGCCAGTACGATCAGCGGCACGCCTCGTACAGCATCTACATAAATGGTTCCGATCAGATTCAGTACCCGGTTATGTCCCACATTCATCAGTCCGAAGATCATACCGATGACCATGGCAAATAACAGGGACAGCAGTGTCAGCAACAGTGTCTGACCAAGTGCGCGGAGCAACATGCTTCCGTAAACTTCAATAATACCTATCATAGTCTCTGTCTCCTTTTTTTATCCTCTGGTTTCCTGAAAATACTTCTTACATTGTGAAAGCCTCTCACACAGGGGTTTTCACAGTGCAGGAAGCAGCCACAGTATCTGCGGCTGCTTTCCGTCACCAGAATCATACGATTCTATTATTCTTATTTGCTCTCTCCAAGATATTTTGCAAGGATCTCATCATAAGTTCCGTTTGCTTTGATATCAGCAAGACCTGCATTGAACATGTCAAGCAGCGGCTGGTTAGCCTCGTTCATGATAGCGAATCCGTAAGGAGCCGGATCACTCTCCATAGCGTCAACTGTCTTCAGTGCAAGACCTTTGCTTACAATCCAGTCCTGAATAATCGGCTTATCCTCTACACATGCAACGCTGTTGCCCTGGATAACATCCTGATACATGGTCGGTGAATCCTCAAATACAGTAGTGGTGAATCCATACTGATCTTTCAGGCTCTCTGCAAATGCTGCACCCTGAGTACCGTTCTTAACAGCTACGTTCTTTCCTTTCAGATCTTCAAAGGAAGCGATATCGCTGTCTGCTGCTACTGCGAAGATCTGGCTGGAATCATAGTAAGAATCGGAGAAGATCCATCCGTTTGCTTTACGCTCATCAGTGATACTTGCTCCTGCGATCAGACCATCTGCCTGGCCGGACTGTACTGCTGCTACTGCTGCATCCCATCCAAGGCTCTGGATATCAATGTTGAATCCCTGATCCTCAGCAACTGCTTTAATGATATCTACGTCGATTCCAACGAACTCGTTGTTCTCATCGGTGAACTCGAACGGTCTGAATACAGTATCCATTGCGATCACCCATGTTTTATCAGAGGTATCCTCTGCAGTATCTGCGGTTGCGTCTGCTGCAGCTGCTGCGTCTGCGTTCTCGCCTTTGATCTCAGTTGTGTTCTCTGCTGCAGTGGTAGCAACATCTGCTTTGGATCCACATCCAGCAGTTGCCAGTGCCATGCATGCGATCATGGACATTGCGACTAATTTTTTCATAATATGTACACTCCTTTTCCCCGGCTCTGCCGGTCCTTTTACATAAGAAGGCGATGTATTATTGTATACACCGCCTTTGATGTTACTAAAAGTATAAATTTTTCCGTCCCGATTGTCAAGAGGGAAATGTTTTATTGTATACACGTATGGCTTTACATATATTTTACGAATATACCCTGCACATCTGTTACAGATCTTCCGCAGCAGCCAGAACCAGCTGTACCGCCTTATCAATCCCCAGCTTCTCTGTGTTCAGAGTCAGATCATAATTGCGGGAATCCCCATAAACAGTTCTTGTATAATATTCGCAGTTCTTCTTACGGGCACGGTCTGCCTGTTTTACATCAGATGCCACCTGATCCAGTGACACTCCCGGCATCATACCGGACATTCTCTTCACTCTCCACTGGAATCCTGCATGGGCGAATACATGAAGACAATGATCGAACTCATGCAGTATGTACTCACTGTTTCTTCCTACGATCACACAGCTCTCATGGTTTGCCATCTCACGGATCGCATCCCGCTGCGCCTGCCACAGCCGTTCATCCAGCGGCTTATTGTAGAAGTCAAACAGACTCTGCGCAAATCCAAAGGAACTTGGCACTCTCTCATCCCATCTGCGCACATCTTCCGGGTCCAATTTCGGATTGGCAAGGGCAGTTCTCAGGATAATATCTTTGTCATAAAACTGAATACCCAGCTCTTTTGCAACTCTTCTTCCAATCTCTCCGCCGCCTGCACCGAATTCACGGGCAATGGTAATCACTTTTCTCATGACAATTCCTCCGATTTTCTTATTTTCTTAGTTTTCCTTCTCCAGAAGCTTCCGTCCCATCAGCACACCCATGGCAGATGCCATCATCAGTCCTCTGGTCCATCCGGAAGAATCTCCCAGACAATGCAGACCACCAATGTTCGTGTTCAGATTGGTATCCATCTTGACTTTGTTGGAATAAAACTTAAGCTCAGGGCTGTATAACAAAGTTTCCCCACTGGCGAATCCCGGTACTACCTGATCCAGCATACGGATAAATTCAATAATATTAGTCATAGCTCTGTACGGCATAGCTGCAGTAATATCACCGGCTACTGCATCCTTCAGTGTCGGTCTTACGTTGGACTGAGCCAGTTCTTTTGCCCAGGTACGCTTTCCATCAAGAATATCTCCATAACGCTGTACCATAATATGACCAGCGCCCAGCATGTTGGTCAGCTCGCCCACCTTCTGCGCATATGCGATGGGCTGGTTAAACGGCTCGGTAAAGTTGTGGCTTACCAGGATAGAAAGGTTGGTATTCTCACTCTTCAGATCCTTAAAGCTGTGTCCATTTACAACTGCCAGATTGTTATCATAATTCTCCTGTGCTACAAATCCACCTGGATTCTGGCAGAAGGTTCTTACTTTATTCTTCCACGGCTTCGGATATCCGATCAGCTTTCCTTCATAAAGAACCTTGTTGACCATCTCCATGATCTCATTACGACACTCCACACGCACACCAATATCTACTGTACCAGGCTTGTGCGCAATACCGTTCTCCTGGCAGACTTTCTCCAGCCAGTCAGCGCCGCGGCGTCCTGTTGCAATGACGATCTCATCGCCAAAGATTTCCCTGACACCGGATCTGTCCTCAATGCGGACTCCCTTGCAGACATCATTTTCCAGAATAATATTATCACATTCCGTGTTGAAGAGCATCTCCACGCCCTTCTCCTGAAGATAATTCTGAATGTTCAGATAAAGCTGCTGCGCTTTCTCAGTTCCCAGATGACGGATTGGGCAGTTCACAAGCTGAAGTCCTGCACGGATAGCACGTTTACGGATCTCCTTGATCTCTTCACCTTCGTAGTTGCCTTCCACATGCTCGTCAGCACCGAACTCCAGATAGATCTTATCTGTATAGTTGATCAGTTCCTGAGCAAAATCTTCTCCGATCAGAGTTGGCAGATCTCCGCCTACTTCATAAGAAAGACTCAACTTTCCATCGGAGAATGCGCCTGCACCGGAGAATCCGGTAGTGATCATGCAGTTCGGCTTACAGTTCATACATTTGCCGGTCTCTGCTTTCGGGCAGTGTCTCTTATCTACCGGCTTTCCTTTTTCCACCATCAGGATCTTCTGATCTGGTTTGTGACGGATCACTTCCAGAGCAGTAAAAATACCGGCCGGTCCGGCTCCTATAATAATTACGTCATATTTCATGAGTTTTCCCCCTGTATTTTTCTCGCAGGTCCAGACGGACCGCACATCAGTATACCATAACTTTTTCACTTTGCAAGTGTTTTCACAATTCTCCACAATTATTATAGTATGTCAACGAGAAAATGTCAAAATGATTGCTCTGTTCACAGAGCCGGTCAGTTGTCACAATTCAGTGTTCAATCATATTTTCTGCAAAAATGCCATATCCTTTCGCCGGATCATTGACAAACACATGTGTCACCGCTCCTATGAGCCGACCGTTCTGCAGGATCGGTGACCCGCTCATGCCCTGGATCACACCGCCGGTCAGTGCCAGCAGATCCGGATCTGTTACATAGAAGATCATGCCTTTGTTCACATCACTCTCATTCATCCGAAGCTCCTGGATCTGGATCTCATAATCCTTCAGTTCTCCGGAAACAGAACTTCTGAGCACTGCCCTGCCGGTCCGCACCTCCTGCTTAAATGCCACCTCCACAGTCTCCGTTCCCAGCATTCGCAAAAGCCTGCCTTCTGCCTGACCGAAGATTCCTCTGGATGTATTTTCCCTGATCACACCCTCCGCATGACTGTCAGAATACGTGATCATGCCGCTCAATTCACCTGGCGTACCTCTCTGGCCACGGACGATTTTCAGAATGCTGGTGTCATAGAGCATCCCTCCGGAGACCGTTAGCAGTTTTCCTGTATCCGTGTCGGTGATGCCATGTCCCAGTGCCCCAAAAGCACCCTGTCTGGTTGCATAGGTCAGTGTTCCGATCCCCTGCACATCATCCTTGACCCAGATTCCAAGTTTATAAGCTCCTTCTTCTGTCTCCACTGCCTGCAGACGCACCCGCAGAGTCTCGTCTCCACGCTTCAGTTTCAGGATCATGATCTCATCCTGAATCTCCTGCACACAGCGGATCAGCTCTTCCTTTGTATTTATCTGACATCCATTGACAGCCAGAATATAATCCCCACTTTGTACAATACTGCCGGCTGGCTCCCTTGCCAGCCCCTCTTCTGTCTCCACCACAGCTGTTCCCACCACGTAGACACCATCTGTCTCCAGGTAGATCCCCACTGGAATACCGCCGGGAATCACCCGGGGTCTTTGCAGTGTCTGCACTGACACTTGTTTGAAGCCCAGATCCACCACCTGCGCCTCTTCTTCTGTTCCCACACGGATCACATCAGGAACCCGGGTCTGAAGATACCATTTACAATAAAAAAACAGTGTCGCAACACTGATCACAAGGGCGCCCCACAGACAGGCTCTATAAACTTTCAGACGGTTCATGCAGCCACACCTTTCTGTCATTATTTCCTAAACATAGTGTCTGCATAAAACCGTCTGATTTTACTGGAAAATTTTTCTATTCTTCAGAGTCATGCACATGTTTAATAAATATGCGAGTTATGCTTGCATATTCGAGCATATTTTTAAACATGTATATGGCGAGAAGCCATCATGAGCAAAAATGGTGCCTCGAAGAGGCATTTTTGCGAATTGACTCTGAAGAATCACCTATGTGCTTTAAACTTCTGCGCCAGTTTCTTCATCTCTCTGGCATTATCGATCACTGCATCCGTGATCTGGGCACCGCCAAGGATCCGCGCCAATTCTTCCACGGACTCCTGTTCATCAAGCAGCCGGATTCCTGTCTGGGTGCTGCCATCCACCGCCCGTTTTTCGATACAGTAGTGGCTGTCTGCCATGGATGCAAGCTGTGCCAGATGGGTGATACAGATGACCTGTCTGCTTCGTCCGATCAGCGCCAGCTTCTCTGATACCTTCTGTGCCGTTCTGCCGCTGATACCTGTGTCGATCTCATCAAAGATCACTGTCTCAATGGCATCCTGATCTGCCAGCACCGTCTTGATAGCCAGCATCACACGGGATAACTCACCGCCGGATGCGATCCTGCCAAGAGGCTTCAAGGATTCACCCGGATTGGTGCTGATCAGAAATTCTACATCATCTGCTCCGTCTGCCCCCGGCTCTTCCATCCGCTGTACAGCAATTTCAAATTCCACATCCAGAAAATTCAATTCTGCCAGCTGCGCTTTCATAAGCTCTGCCAGCCGACCTGCAGCATGCTCTCGGATCTCATGTGCCTGATCGCAGAGACTCATCTGCACCTCTCCTGCCTTTATAAGCTCTCGCTCCAGCTTTTCCTTATGCTCGCCAAGATTCATCAACAGGTCAAGCCGTTCATTCCGTTCCTGTGCTGCCGCCTGGATCTCTTCGATGGTCTGTCCATATTTGGCTTTCAGATGATTGATCTGATTCAGACGTTCTTCTGTCTCCTGGTATTCCTGCTCAGAGAACTCCAGATCCTCCATACAGCTTTCCAGCTCTCGTCCAAAATCTGAAAGCATAGCATCCAATTCCTGAAGCTGGGAAGAGAGACTCTCCATCTCTTTTCCATAACGCTCCACACCGGATAATTCCCTGCAAGAACGACCAATGAGTTCCGTGGCACTGGGTTCGCCGTCCATGCAGAGTTGCTGCACGATGCCAAGTGCCTCCACGATCCTGCGGCTGTTGCTCATCTTGCGGAAGCGCTCTTCCAGTTCCTCATCTTCCCCGACCTTCAGATTTGCTTCCTCGATCTCCTGCACTTCAAATTCCAGTAAAGACTGTTCTCTCATCCGGGCATTTTCATCCATAGAAGCTTCTTCCAATTCCCGGCGAAGCTTTTTTACAATATCGTACTGCTTCCGCAGCGCTTTTTTCACATCTGCCAGTGCTTCTGCGGCATATTCATCCAGAATCTCAAGATGCTTCCGCTTATTCAATAATGACTGATGCTCATGTTGTCCATGGATATCGATGAGACAGGATGCCACATCTTTGAGCACAGAAGTGCTGACGGTCTCTCCATTGAGTCTGCAGATACTGCGACCCTTGGAGATCTTCCGGGACAGGATAACCTGTTCATCCTCTGCCGGAATACCAAGTTCCTCTAATTTATGCCGGATCTCCGGCCGGTCTGCCGTGAAGACCAGTTCTGAGAGCGCGTAGTCCGCATCCTCCCGCACCATTTCCCTGGGCACTTTTCCACCAAGCGCCATTGTCATGGAACCGATCAGGATTGATTTTCCTGCTCCCGTCTCTCCGGTCAATATATTCAGGCCCTCTGAAAAATCGATCTCTGCCTCACGAATCAAGGCCAGATTCTTTACATGCAGGTGCAGCAGCATCGGTTTTTCTACCTCCTTACGATCTTCTCCAGCTCCGCCATCACGGTCTGGGCATCCTCCATCGTCCGGATCGCACACATGATGGTGTCGTCTCCGGCGATGCATCCAACAATCTCTTTCCATCCGATATTATCAAGGGCTGTGGCAACAGCCATGGCCATACCGGACACGGTCTTGATCACCAGAATATTCTGCGCCTGATCCATGGAAACAAATGCTTCCCTTAAGATTCCCACGTACTTTTCTGCCATCTGGTGATCCTGATGGTTCAGAAGCGCGTATTTCTGGCGACCATTCTTTCCCGGCACCTTGGACAGTGCCAGCTTTCTGATATCACGGGATACGGTAGCCTGCGTCACATCAAATCCTTCTTTTCGAAGCAGTTCTGCCAGTTCATCCTGAGTCTCGATATCATATTGTTCGATCAATTCAATGATTTTTTCATGACGTTTCAGTTTCATACCGCATATCCTTCCTGTCTTAATTTCTGCTCAGCTTGTTGCGGAGTACTTCCAGAAAGCTGACCTGATTGATCTTTAAGATCCTGGTCACTTCTCTGGACTTTTTGATTTCCACATAATCCCCTGTCTTCAATGGAAAAATCGCATCTCCATCAAAGGTTGCACATGCCTCATCTGTGTCTCCCCGTCTTCCCTTTCCGATCTCAATCCTGATGTGATCCTCCCCGGAAAATACAATACTTCGGGAATTCAGTGTATGTGGGCAGATAGGTGTGAGCACCAGCATGGATGCTGTAGGGGAGATGATCGGTCCGCCCGCCGACAGACTATAACCAGTAGAACCTGTCGGTGTGGAGACGATCATACCGTCTGCCGTAAAGGAATTGAGATATTCTCCATTTACATAGACCTTATAATCTACTACACGAAGATTGCCGCTTCGATTGAGCACAATGTCATTCAGCGCAATATCACTGGCGATCTGCTGTCCATCCACACAGACACTTCCTCTGAGCATCATCCGGTCTTCCACCGTATAACTGCCTTCGATCAGTCGATCCAGTGCCGGCATAAGATTCTGCTCCTCGATCTCTGCCAGATATCCCAGATGTCCCAGATTGATCCCCAGAAATGGAATCTTTCTGCCAGCCAGTTCTCTGGCTGCCCGCAGCAACGTTCCATCGCCGCCCAGCACAAGAATCCCGTCCACATTGCCGGAAGGAAGCTCACAGTGAGCATTTCCATGCTCCTGCTCTTGTCCGCGTACCACACAGACCTGTCCCCGCTCGGTCAGATATCGCTTTGCCTGTTCTGCCAGCCGAAGGCTCTCTTCTTTATCACTGTTTGCAATAATATAAAATGTTTTCATAACCCCTTACAGCGTCTGATGCGCCTGCTCCACAATTCTTTCCGGATCTACCGGACAGCTCTTGGGAGCCATTCCCTCTTCCTGTTTCTTCAGGTGTGCCAGATATTCAATATTTCCCTCCGGTCCTTTGATCGGAGAAAATTCCAGATTCAATACAGCGAATCCAATGCTCAGTGCATATTCCAGCACCTTTTTGATAACTTCCAAATGGACAGATTTGTCACGGACCACACCTTTCTTACCCACCTGCTCTCTTCCTGCCTCGAACTGAGGCTTGATCAGTGCCACCACTTCTCCACCCGGGCACAGAAGCTCGCGCACCGGTTCCAGCACCTTGGTCAGAGAGATAAATGCTACATCAATAGAAGCAAATTCAACAGGCTCGCCGATCTGCTCCGGTGTCACATAACGAATATTCGTCTTTTCCATGCAGACCACCCGCTCATCCTGGCGAAGCTTCCATGCCAGCTGTCCGTTTCCCACGTCTACAGCAAAGACCTTCTTTGCTCCATTCTGCAGCATACAGTCCGTAAATCCGCCGGTGGATGATCCTACATCCATACAGACCTTGTCATGAAGTTCCACATCAAAATGACTCATTGCCTTCTCAAGCTTTAATCCGCCACGGCTTACATATTTTAAAGGGCTTCCTTTTACTTCAATGACTGCTTTTTCAGGGAAGGACGCTCCTGCCTTGTCCTCTCGCTGTCCGTCTACAAATACATTTCCGGACATAATGATCGCTTTTGCCTTTTCCCTGGACTCTGCCAGTCCCCGTTCTACCATGAGAACGTCCAGTCTTGTCTTCATCGTCTATTTCTGCTCCTTTCGGCAGGTAATATATTTCTCAATGATCCGTTTGGTCACAGTCTGTGCATCAATACCTACTTCCTCATAGAGAAGTGCCACATTACCATGCTCCACATATTCATCAGGCAGAGAAATGTTCAGAAGCTTCACCGGAAGTTCCTGTTCCACTACATAATCCATGACCTTCTCACCATAACCGCCGCTTCTTACATTTTCTTCCATGGTCACCAGCAGCTTGTGGTCAGCGGAAAGCATATCCAGCACCTCTGTATCAATAGGCTTTACAAATCTTGCATTGACCAATGTACAGTTGTAACCGATCTCCTTTAAATTCTTCCGCACCTGCTCAGCGATCTTCACCATATTTCCCACAGCCAGCAGCGCGATATCCTCTTCCTCGTAGATCACTTCACTCTTGCCGTATTCGATAGGCCGACGGTACTCTTTGAGTCCATCGTAAGCCTCGCCCCTCGGATACCGAAGAGCTATCGGTCCGTCAAACTCCACTGCGTATTTCAGCATATCAGACAGTTCCCATTTATTCTTCGGAGCCATAATATGCATATTGGGGATACTGGACAAATAAGACAGATCAAAGATTCCCTGATGGGTTTCCCCGTCGCTTCCTACCAGTCCTGCACGGTCAATGGCAAATACCACCGGCAGGTTCTGGATACAGACATCGTGCAGCACCTGATCATACGCTCTCTGCAAAAATGATGAATACACTGCAAAGATCGGACGCATGCCGCCTGCTGCCAGTCCTGCTGCAAAGGTCACTGCATGACCTTCTGCGATCCCCACATCAAAAAAACGATCCGGATAAATATTCTTAAACCGCTTCAGTCCGGTTCCATCCGGCATGGCTGCTGTGATGGCTACTACTTTCTCATTTCGCTGTCCCAGCTTCACCATACAAGTGGAAAATACATCCTGGTAATTGGCTTTTTTCTTCTTATTCAGAGGTAATCCGGTCTCAATATCAAAGGGCTCTGCGCCGTGAAACCTGGCTGGATGGCGCTCTGCCGGTATATAACCATTCCCCTTCCTGGTCAGTACATGGACCAGAACGGCTCCCTTTACTTTCTTTGCTTTATTCAGAATATCCTGAAGCTTTCCAATATCATGACCATCCACCGGTCCTAAGTAGGTGATCCCCATATTTTCAAAGAGCATGCCGGGAATGAAGAGTTGTTTAATACCGCTCTTGGTCTTCTTCAGCTGGTTCGCCAGATGGCTGCCACCTGGGATCCTGCTCAGAGACTGCTCTACACCAGTCTTAAAATTCGTGTAAGCTTCATTGGTTCTAAGTCCGTTCAGATACTCGGACATACCGCCCACATTTTCCGCAATGGACATGTTGTTGTCATTGAGAATAATAATAAAATTCCGTTTCAGACGGGAAGCATTGTTCAGCGCCTCATAAGCCATGCCGCCAGTCAGCGCACCATCTCCGATTACGGATATCACATGCTCGTCACCGTCTTGCAGATCTCTGGCTGCCACCAGACCGATCCCTGCAGAGATAGAAGTCGAGCTGTGTCCCGTATCAAAACAGTCACAGTCACTTTCCTTTCTCTTGGGGAAACCACTCATACCGCCATATTTCCGAAGCTCGTCAAATCCTGACTTTCTGCCGGTCAGCAGCTTGTGCGTATAGGACTGATGTCCCACATCCCAGACTACCTTATCCTTCGGAAAATCAAAACACAGATGCAGTGCCATCGTAAGCTCTACCACACCCAGATTGGAGGCCAGATGTCCTCCGCTCCGGCTGATCTTCTCTACAAGAAAATGCCGGATCTCTTCTGCCAGTGTGTCATATTCTTCCGGTGGTATCTGTTTGATATCCCCTACCTGATTGATCTTTTCCAGCACCATATCGAATCCCTCTATTTCTCTCTATACACCAGAGATTTTATCAGTTCAGTCAGAAATACATTCTTATAAGGAAGGGACGCAAGTCCTTCAATGGCTCTTGCAGAGATCTCTTCCACATCCTTTTCTGCCTGTTTAAGTCCCTTTAATGTCACATACGTCGTCTTTTCATTTTTGTCATCACTGTGGATGGGTTTACCCAGCTCTTCCAGTGTGCTGGTCACATCCAGAATATCATCCCTGATCTGGAATGCGATCCCCACATCAGAAGCTACCTTCTCAATCACAGATACTTCTTCCTCAGAAGCTCCTGCCAGCACAGCTCCCACCATCATGGCCGCCTCCAGAAGCGCTCCTGTCTTCAGCTCGTAGATAAAATCCAGCCTGTCCTGGTCGATGGCATGTCCGGAGGACTGTACATCCACCACCTGTCCGCCGATCATACCATAGATTCCTGCCTTTCTGGACAGGATCTGCAGTGCCTTTGCCGTGCGGCGCAGATCTGTACTCTTATCGAACGCCTCTGCTGCGGTCTCAAAGGCATAGTTCAGAAGTGCATCTCCTGCCAGCACACCCATGGCATGTCCGAATTTTGCATGGGTGGTCAGCTTACCACGGCGGTACTCATCATTGTCCATAGCGGGCAGGTCATCATGCACCAGAGAATAGGTGTGGATCATCTCCATAGCTGCCATGAACGGCTCCACTTCCCTGCCTTCTCCTCCGAACATCCGATAGGTTTCCTGCATCAGCAGCGGGCGCAGACGCTTGCCACCTGCTGTCACACTGTAATTCATGGCTTCCATGATCTCATGCTGCGTACCGCTCTCCTCCGGCAGATAACTCTCCACGATCTTCTCAACAGCTGCCGTCTTACTTTTTAGTTCCTCACGAAAATTCATGTGTCTGTCCCTCCTCATCGATCTGAAGCATCTGCTTTTCCACATGATCGATGTTCTCGTTGCAAAGTTTCAGAAGCCCCATGCCCTCCTGATAGAGACCAAAAGACTCCTCCAGTGTCACATCTTTATCCTGCAGTTTCTCCAGTAGTGCTTCGATCCGGTCAAATGCCTCTTCCAGCCGAAACTGCTCCTGATCTGCTGTCTCTTTCTTCTTCGCCATATCAGCCGTTCCTTTCCAGACTGCGGATACCTTCCGTCCGCGCTACAACGGTTCCGTCCGTCACATGAATGGTCAATGCATCCCCTTCCTTCACCTGAGTGATGGAGGTCAATGCTTTTCCATCAGGGCTCTCTGTATATGAGTATCCCTGCTGAAGCTTCTTCAAAGGGGAACAGCCATCCAGCCGCTCCGCATATAATGCCAGCCTGTGCCGCCGGTCTTTTACTTTATCTGAAAATGCCTGCCGCATTTTATCATTCAAATCTGCTGCATATTGCCGCTTCTCCCGAAGCTGATACTGTGGGCTTGCCTGCAAAAGCCGCGCCTGCAGGTATCTTGCCCTGTCACGGTTCCTTACTATCTTCTGCTCCACCCGGTCTGCCAGCTGATTCTTAAAGATCCGTACACTCTCCACCAGCTGACGGTAATCCACCACAGCCAGCTCCGCTGCTGCGGATGGGGTCGGTGCCCGAAGATCCGCCACATAATCTGCAATGGTGGTGTCCGTCTCATGACCCACCGCCGAGATCACCGGTGTGCGACACTCGAAGATAGCACGCGCCACAATCTCCTCATTGAATGCCCACAGATCCTCAATGGATCCACCGCCACGCCCGACGATCATCACATCCACACCGTAAGCATCCAGCGTCTGTATTCCCTTTACAATGCTCTCCGCCGCCTGTTCACCCTGCACCAGAGCCGGGTAGAGGATCAGCTGCACATAAGGATTCCGCCGTCTGCTGATATTCATAATATCACGGATCGCGGCTCCTGTTGGAGCTGTCACGATCCCGATCTTCCGATTATAAAATGGGATAGGCTGCTTATACTCCGGAGAAAACATGCCCATCTCTTCCAGCTCCCGCTTGAGCTGTTCGTACCTGCGGTACAGATCTCCTTCTCCGTCCGGCAGGATCTCTCTGGCATAGAGCTGATAACGCCCGTCCCTCTCGTAGACACTGACGCTTCCCAGCACAATCACCTTCTGCCCTTCCTGCATACGGAAGGTTAACCCTGTGCGCCGTTCTCCTGCGAACATCACACAGGCTATCGCCCCGGACTCATCCTTCAGGGAAAAATATATGTGTCCGGATGTATGATATTTGCAGTTGGATACTTCCCCTTTTACATAGATCCGGTTCAGCATGAAATCCTGTACAAACATATTTTTAATATAGGCGTTCACCTGTCTGACCGAATACACATTTTTCGCCATCTCTATGCCTCTTGCGCTTTAAGCCTCTTTACTGGAAAGTTTTGCCAGAACTGCGTTGACAAATGCAGGAGATTCATCTCCACCGAATTTTTTTGCAAGCTCCACTGCTTCGTTGATCGCCACGCGCTCTGGAATATCCTCGTCATATTTCATCTCGTATACGCCCAGACGAAGGATCGTCAGATCCACCTTGTTCATACGCGACAGCTTCCAGCCTTTGGAATACTTCTCCAGCAGCTCGTCGATCTCCGGAAGCTTCTCCACGATCTTATTATATTTTTCTTCAATATAGGTCTCGTCCTTTGGCTCTACGATCTCTTCTTCTTTCATATCGTCCACATACAGACTCACCTGCTCTGCCATCTCATCCTGTTCATTAAATTCCACACGGAACAGAAGCTGGAAAATATGCTCTCTTAATTCTCTTCTCTTCATCCTTGCCTCCCATATTTATTTCCTGTACGATTAAAAAAGGATGCCTCTTGAGACATCCTTCTTACTTTGTCCAACCTTATTCCAGCACGATGCCGGCCACGCGGACATTCACTTCGGACACCTTCATGCCGGTCATGTTCTCGATTGCTGCCTTTACCTTGTCCTGCACAATGCCGGATACCTTGAGGATATTCGCTTCAAACTCCAGGTTCAGCGCCAGATCAACCTTCACGTCGGTATCTGTCACTTCTACTTTTACACCCTTGGACAGGGTCTTCATTCCCATCATGGAAACCAGTTCATTCTTAATATTGCCCGCCATGGATGCAACTCCACGTACATCAGTGGCCGCCATACCTGCGATAATGGCAACGACCTCATCTGCAATACGAACCTCTCCACGATCTCCATCTATCTTCAATACATGTGTAGCTCTGTCTATCTTCTCCATATTCCTACCTCCTGAATATCCGATGCTTTTGTATTAGTATACCAAAAACATACACCTTTGAAAAGGGGAAATTTAGCGTCCAAACTCGGAAAGAATCAGTCCTTCGTTGCGGTCCAGCGTCATGCCGATGCTCCAGCTGTTGACCCACAGAAGCAATGGTCTTCCCTTCAGATCACGGATCTTCTTCATGTCGGAGGTGCCGCTGATCTTGTCCATATCGATCTGCTCATTTTCGATCCAGCGGATGTGCTCATAAGGCAGATTTTCCAGACGGATCTCCACATTATATTCATTTTCCAGACGATATTTCAACACATCGAACTGAAGGACACCTACCACACCTACAATAATCTCTTCCATACCGGTATTGTACTCCTGGAAGATCTGGATCGCACCTTCCTGGGCGATCTGCTCGATACCTTTGACGAACTGCTTTCTCTTCATGGTATCAATCTGACGGACTCTTGCAAAATGCTCCGGTGCGAAGGTCGGGATACCTTCATACTGTACCTTATGATTTGGCATACAGACCGTGTCTCCGATGGAGAAAATGCCCGGATCGAACAATCCGATAATATCTCCTGCATAAGCCTCATCCACGATCTTACGATCCTGCGCCATCATCTGCTGCGGCTGGGACAGACGGATCTTCTTGCCATCCTGCACATGAAGCACTTCCATGCCTGCCTCAAACTTACCGGAACAGATTCTCATAAATGCAATACGGTCACGGTGTGCTTTATTCATATTTGCCTGGATCTTAAAGATGAATCCAGAGAAGGAATCCTCCATAGGATCGACCATGCCCACATCTGCTTTTCGCGGAAGCGGGGAGGTGGTCATCTTCAGGAAGTGCTTCAGGAAGATCTCCACACCGAAGTTGGTCAGGGCAGATCCGAAGAATACCGGTGACAGTTCTCCTTTATCTACCATCTCCTGATCAAATTCTGCGCTGGCTCCATCCAGAAGATCGATCTCGTCCATGAGCTTTTCCTTCTGGCCTTCCAGCAGCACGCCGTCGGCCTCGTCCATGGAAAGTACCAGGTCTTCACCTTCCTTGGTACCCTTCTCCGTATCGGAGAACACATGGATCTTCTGACTCTCACGGTCATAGACTCCCTTGAATTCCTTACCGGAACCGATGGGCCAGTTGATCGGACATGTTGCGATTCCCAGCTCTTTTTCAATATCATCCAGCAATTCAAAGGTATCCATGGCATCACGGTCCATCTTGTTGATAAAGGTAAAGATCGGGATATGTCTCATGACACAGACCTTGAACAGCTTTCTGGTCTGTGCCTCCACACCTTTGGATCCATCGATGACCATCACGGCAGAATCAGCCGCCATCAGGGTACGGTAGGTATCCTCAGAGAAATCCTGGTGTCCCGGAGTATCCAGAATGTTGATGCAGTAGTTGTCATAGTTGAACTGCAGAACAGAAGAGGTTACAGAAATACCTCTCTCCTTCTCGATCTCCATCCAGTCAGACACTGCATGTCTTGCGGTTGCTTTTCCTTTTACAGAACCAGCCAGATTGATGGCTCCTCCATATAATAAGAACTTCTCCGTCAGGGTTGTCTTACCCGCATCCGGATGCGAAATGATCGCAAATGTTCTCCTCTTTTCAATCTCTTTTCTTATATCTGCCACGATAGTTCCTCCTCATCGCATCTACATCTTTGCATATTCCGTTTTAGTATAGGGCAAAGGGAGGTAGGTGTCAAGGTGGGAATTTATCTACTGAAGCGGTTTATAAGCCACATATGATAATGTCCTAGTATACCACAAATGAAAATGTCCCGGATGTGGTACAATAACCTCCCAAACTACTGAATGGAGGTAACACTTATTAGAAAGGTATTGCTTACAATGAACGAACAGATAAAATATAAAACTATCAAGCATCTTGCAGACCATCCAGATGCCAATAAAGACAGGGCTGCCTTAACCCTAAACTGTACACGCAGACACATCAACCGTATGCTTGCAGGTTACAAAAAGTACGGTAAGGAATTCTTTGTCCATGGAAATCGTGGAGGAAAACCTGCAACTACTATCCCTGCTCAATCCAAGTAGGTCATTGTTGATCTTTACCGCAACAAATATTTTAATGCCAACTTCCAACACTTTACGGAGCTTCTTGCAAAACACGAACAGATTCATATCTCTGCTTCTTCTGTCGCAACTATCCTTGAGAGTGAATATATCCTCTCTCCTAAAGTTACAAAAGCTAAACAAAAAAGACTTAAAAAAGCATTGCAAGCTGCCAAGCTTGCTGCTTGTACACAAAAAGAAGTACAATCCAGGCAAATCTGGTGGCTGTCGAAGATGCCCACTCCAGACGTCCCAGATGCGCTTTCTTTGGAGAACTAATCCAGATGGATGCCTCCCCTCATGAATGGATCCCCGGCCAGATCTGGCATCTGCACCTTGCTATTGACGATGCTACCGGTATGATTGTCGGTGCCTGGTTCGATACCCAGGAAACCTTACTTGCTTATTACCATGTCTTCCATCAGATCCTTACTACATATGGCATTCCTTATAAGATCCTTACTGACCGGCGTACTATTTTTACCTATAAAAAGAAAAACTCCCCATCTATCGATGAGGATACCTATACTCAGTTTGCTTATGCCTGCAAACAGCTTGGGGTTCTTCTTGAATCTACCAGTGTCCCTCAGGCCAAAGGTCGTGTAGAACGCCTTAATCAGACTCTACAGTCACGACTCCCTGTCGAATTACGACTTGCAGGAATCGCAACCATAGATGCTGCCAATGAATTCCTAAACTCCTACATAAAGGAATTCAATGAGAAGTTCAGCCTTCCCATTCATGGTAGCAAATCTGCTTTTGAAAAGCAACCCTCTTGTGAAGAACTCAACCGAATTCTTGCTATTTTGACAGAACGCACAGTAGACTGTGGGCATTCGATCCTCTATATGCATGATCATTACCGCATGCTTAACTCCCGAGGCAGACAGATCCACTACTGCAAAGGCAATAAAGTCATGGTCATCAAAGCCTTTGATGGAAGCTTTTTCTGCAGTGTCAACGATAAGGATGTTTACGCATTGGAAAAGATCCCTAAACGTGCCGATAAGTCACCTGACCTGGATAGTAATTATCAAGAACCAAAACCACGGAAAACATATATTCCTCCCATGTCCCATCCATGGAGACGAAACGAATTCCATAAGTTTGTCAGATCTCAGCCCCATCACTTTGAGGACCCTGCCGAACTACCCGCTTAACAACTGGTTGTTAAAATCAGTTAACCAGTGTTTCATGTATTGACAGTAGGGTCTGCCATGTTAGGCTGGCACGCATGTGCCGACAGGCTTCTCAGGGGTGCGATTCCTATCGCTCCCCTGCAGAGCCTGCCCTCAAGCCTGTTCACACATGGCAGCTGGGTTCATGCTGTCAATATTTTAATCATTACGGAAGATGATTTGAGTCAAAAAATGCCCTGCATTCACAGGGCAAATCTTTTGATTATTTCAGGACATTTTCATTTTTGCTTGACAGACATACTCATATGTAGAATTACCTGTCGGATTGGTGATGGTCTTGCCATCCATCGTCACACGGATATGATTTTCATATATGATCTGATTCTGCCAGGTTCTCGCTTTTACCAGGAATGTAAAATTCTGCTGAGTGATATATCCCTGCCATCCATCCAGATTTGTGGAAATGATCGGTGGATGATCTCCCATCTCCGGCGTATCCTGATCTGCCTTATCCGCCTCATATGTAATGGTGTACCGGATATTGTGATCCTTTCCTGCCGAATCTGTGTAATAGACTGTAATATAATTTCGTCCCAGCTTCAGTGTTGTCTGATAGTCATGACCATTTGCACTGAGCCAGGTTCCATTGCCACCGCTGCTCTCATGCCTGTAATTAACCCGGATATCAGCATCCACCGACTCTGGATTGTAGTAAGCATAAAACTTCAATGTATCCGAGCGTAGTTCCGAAAAGAAAACAGTTCGGCTGGACAGATCCGTCACAAGTCCTTCTTCTGCTTCTTCCGGTGGAAGCACCGGCTGCTCCGGAATCTCTGTCTTACCATCTGTATTCTTGTCGCCGGTATTTCCTTTTCCATCATCTCCAGATCCGTTGCCGGAATCATTGCCTGCAGATGATCCATTGTCGGAAGCTGTCTGCTGTCCGTCTCCGCTCTCAGGAGTTCCCGTCTCTGTCTCAGTCTGATCGTCCGATGTTTCTTTCTCCTGCGTCTCATCAGACTCCTAGGATTTCTCCTGCTCTTCTTCTCCGTCCTCCTGTCCGCTGGCTCCATGATCTCCACTGCCAGCGGCCATCAACATATACCCTTAGCTGACCTGGTCCGTATAGGTTTCCGTCAACAGTTGATCTGCTTCGCTGACAATGGGGTCTGCCGGTTCCTGCCGTCCTGCTGACAGCAGAAATCCCGCATGACCGACCGTCAGTAAAAGTGCCAGAACAATGGCGATGATCTGGTATAACTTTCCTTTACTGCGCATTCTGTCCCTTCTTTTTCTTCATCCACATCCATACAGCAACAGCTGCTGCCACAATCAGTACAGCGATCAGCCCGATCATGCCATAGGATCCGATCTCTGCAGGTTTTTCACCTTCTGCCCATTTCGCAAAGAGTGTCATATTACCCCTGACTGTATCATTGGCAAAATCCCATGGCTCATTGAGATCCATATCGGTGCACCATGCTTCCAGATAATAGCCTTCCCGTACCGGATCTTCCGGCTTCTGAAGCTTCTCACCCAGAACTGCTGTCACGTCCTCTACTGCACTTCCACCATTGGTTTCAAAATGAACCTTGCAATCCGTACTCACTACCACTGTCACATCCTGCGTTTCCACCGGATAAGATCCTGATCCATCCTGATAAGACATCAGACAGTTATCATTTTTAATTGTGGAACTTCCTTCTTCACCAGTCACTTTCAATTGAAAACTTCCTATCAGCGTGGACGGCTGCCAGCTCTCACCGCCGCTCATAGACAGATAGTTCATATAAAATTTTCTCATATCGTCCCGCATGGCAAGATCTCTGGTCTCAATCCCATTGGTTACCAGCGCACTGCCTTCCACCAGTTCAAAGAACTGACTATCATATTCGATCTCATTCTGCATGGCATAGATAGTATATGCCTCATCTGCATCTGTACGCTTCAGTGTAAATGCCACCGTGATCACATCTCCCGGGTTCACATTCACTGTATCTTTTCCATCCACTGCAAGCTGGAAGAGAAAACTCTCATCTCCGACTTCCACAGATGTCTCAGAAGTCTCTGCGGTGCTATCTGCGGTGTTCTCCGCTGCGCAGACCGGAAGCACACTTCCTGCTGTTATGATTGCTGCTGTCAGGATTGCACCGATCCTTGCTGTCATTCTCTTTTTCATATTTCCTCCATAACGCACTATAACTTTCCATTTTTGAAGCTTTTTTCAAAAACAGAAAGTTGTGTGCTTTTTATGATTATTATTTATCCTGATACTGTCTTCTCTTGTATCCGATCAGGCAGATTCCAAGAACTGCTGCTATGATCAGAATGACCCATAGCATAGGCATGGCTGTATCACCGGTCTTCGCTGATGCTACTCCTGTTGGATTTTCTGCTGGCGCTGCTGCACCGGAACCTGATGTACCGCTGTCAGAAGAGCTGCCTCCTTTATGATGATGTCCTCCGGAGCCGCCGCTTCCCGAACCAGGCTTTTGTGGAGCCGGATTAATCGTCAGTACCGCATCCTTTGTGGTAACAGATACTTTCGGCGCATCTTTTAATGCCGCATGTGTGTCGATATCTGCTTTCATAGCTGTGATACTCACCGTTGTTGTGCCTGCCTTCTTTGCCTTGAACACCAGCTTACATACCTGTTTATCGGTCGTCAGTGAAATCGCTGCTCCATATCTTGACACATCCACCACTCCACTGGTTGTCTCTGTAAAAGAACACCCGGCTACTCCTGTAGATGACTCTTTCACAAAAGTAAGATAGTTACTGTCATAAGACACCACCATATTCAGCGAATTGTAAGTTCTCTCTGTACCTAATGCCATCTCCACTGTAAGATTCACTGTCTGTCCTGCGGTGATCGTCTGGTCTTCCTTAATCTCTGCTGTATAAACCGCAGGCGTGGCTGCTGTTGCTTTAACCGTTACCCCTGACACCTGCAGACCAGTCAGCATCAGCACGGCAGCCAGCAGAAATGCACTTCGTTTTTTCCCATATTTCATTGTCTGTTTTCCTCGATCCATCTTTATTCGTTGCTGTCCTGAACAGGGAAGGACTTTTGTGATCCGACAAAATAATTAAAGATCATTACTGCATCAAAATTATCCACCGTTCTGTCTCCATTCACATCTGCTGCTTTTATTTGATCCGCATTTAATCTTGCAGATCCAACAAAATAATTAAATGCAAGAACCGCATCAAAATTATCGATACTTCCGTCTCCGTTCACATCTCCATAAGTGACATCCCCCGCCACTTCATAGCTTACCCTGGCATCATCTGTCTCATTAAGGCTTGTCCACATATCTGCTTTTGCGAAATGGGCGCTTACCACATTAAAGCTATCCTTCCAGTCCTGGTTCATATCTTCAACAGCTTGAAATGTCAGAGACGCGATCTTACCTGCCTCCAGACTCTGTCCGTTCGCTGATGGATCTACAAAGCTGACACTGTAGCACTTCTGTCCATCGACTCCATAAGTCATGGGCTTACTGCTGATTGCAGTATCCACACAGGCAGACCCGATACTGCTCTGTTTTTCCACATAAGTAAATTTCTCCGGATCATAATAAATCCGATACTCAAAGCCGGTCACATCTTCTAGTGCCTGGTCTAACGTCAATGTCACTGTGATATCTTCACCAGCCGGGACTTTGGTCTTATCAGAAGATATCTTTACTTCCGCTGCAGATGCCACAAGACCCGATGCTCCCAGCATTGACAGAGACAATCCTGCAGCCATCCATCGCTTCCATTTTTTCATGATTATCATTTTTCTTTCCGCCAACATCATGTATCTGGACTACTTTTTATCTGCTGTCTCTGGATGCATTACCTTGTCAATGACCGCAGCTGCATCCTTAATATCTATCATACCGTCTCCATTCATATCTGCCCGCAAAAGTTTCTGCATATCTTCCTGTTTTGCAATGTCCATAGTAAAATCCATATTATAGATTCCATATACAAACTGCGCATCGTTTACATCTATAAGGGAGGTTCCATTGATATCTCCATCATAAGTGATCACCGGTTTTGTATCTGGCGCTTCTACCTGTGTGATCTGAGCTTTTGCATCTTCTTTTATTTCATTTTCAGGTTTTTCAGAACAAAGCAGCCAGGTATATGCTCCATACTGTTCAGACCAATACATCGGTGTTGTACCATAGGCCAGTGTCTGTCCTTCCAGAAGATCTTTTGTTCCTCTTACTGTCAGCCTGAATATCTGCTTCTCATTAACCTTCATATATGGTGCAACTGCGATATCGAGATCCACTTTCTGTGCTTTATCTACCATAACTGTGATACCAGTTCCAGTCAGACGATTCTTCGTAATCTTATAATTACCATCCTCACCTTTAGTCAGCTCCTCATCACCGATCTTCACTGTGTAGAGATAACCGCCTTTTTCATCTATTGCAAATGCAAAGTCTTCATTATTAGGAATCGTCTTTATGTATTTTGTTGTCTCATCCTCGCCGTCCAGACCCTGCACATCATCTCTTCCGCTTCCATTAAATGTAATAGCTGTGGTCTTTACTTGCTTATCCACATTGATCTCGATGTTACCAGTTACCTTGTCTGCTGCAATCGTATAAGTAACTGTACCATCCTCCGCTTTTTCGCCTTCAGAAAGGGTCACATCTTTCTCTTCTGCTTTTGCAGTTACTGTATAGGTGTAATCTGTATCTTCTTTTACCTTGAAGTTATACTCTGACAAATAGGTAGCTTTGTTGCCTGTTGATAAGGTAACATCTCCACTGCCATTTCCACTCACTTTTACATCATACTGTTTTGGAACCGCAGTGCTGTTGATCACCAGTTCTCCTGTGATCAGATCAGACGGAACTGAGTATGTTCCATCACCATTATCTTTAATCTCTATCTCTGTTCCACCGCTGGTTACTGTTACTTTATAAGTATAATGCTCTTTATCCAATCCTGCCGGTTCTGTAAATTTATAATCCTTTCCCGGTTCAGTCTTATCGTTTCCTGTATAACCTTCTTGTTTCGTTACATGATAGCCAATCTTAATTTTTACTGCCTCCGGCAGTATAGCCTCTGGTGCTTCAGAATCAACTCCGGCATAACTTTCATCTTCAAGTTTATTCCTGTCATCAATTTTAGCATGGGTCAGTTCTACACTGGCAGTTCCTGCTTTTATAATCTTGAATGGAACTGCAATCGTGTCATCACCTATAGTTGTACGTTCACCTTTCCATCGGATAGTCAGTGTTCCTGTCTCTGCATCACTCTCTGTCTCGTAAGAATCTCCGAATCCATCAAGTATCGGTCTTAATTTTTCCACATCATATAAATATGTCATCTCATATGCACTATACTGTTCCCGACCTATGCCTGAGGATGCTTTAGCAATTGCTGTCTTTACCTGAACTTCATCGCCAACTGCAGTTTTAGTCGGGTCAGCTTCCAAGGTTACTGCATATGCTGCATTCTTTGTAAACTCACCATATTGGATACCTTCAAAATACTGACTAATATTTTCCAGTCCATCCTGCCGTGCTGTAAAAGTCACAGAAAAAGATGCTCCCTTTGATGTATCCAAAACCTGCTCAACATTACCTGGTGCAAATGCATAATACTTTTTTCCAGTATTTTTATCAGTCTGCAATGATGTAATCGCCATGCTGCGACCAAAATTCTTATCATCAAGGCTACGGTTCTTATAGGTAAACTTATCCGTATCTACATACAGCCGATACTGAAATATTCTGCAAAACCGAATATTGCGATTCAAAGTAATCGTAATTGTAACGGAATCATCCTCATTCAGAGTCTCATTATCATCCACACTATAACTTACCAGAAACGGCTCTTCTGATTCTTCCACCGGGGCACCTTCTCCCCCATCTTCCTGAGACGGCACGATCGTTGTATTATCGGAACCATTCTCATCAGATCCGCCTGCGCCAGCTTCGCCAGTCCCTGCATCACCAGTCCCTGTCTCTTTAGCTTCGGTTTTTCCAGTTCCGGTTCCGGCATCACTGTTATCGTCCTGATCTGTATCCTCATCTTTATCAGAGCCTTTTTCATCTTCTTTACTAGTCTCAGCAGTATTGGTATCCCCGCCGTCTGTTAACTTTAGTTCTTCTTTATTTTTAGACGAATCGCCTGTCGCTCCTGCTCCTTCTTCTATCGTACTCTTTGCTTTTTCTTCTTGTGCCCCCACGTCTTCTGTCTGCTCCGCATTAGCTGCTGCCACATCAACAGGAAGGCTGCCAGCCGTCAATCCCGCCGCCAGCAGAATCGCCAATGCCGGTGCATACTTCTTGTTCCACATGCTCTGTATCCTCCTTTTTGTCTATATCCACCTCTTACAACTATCTGTAAACAAAAAAACTGCAGGGCAAAAAAGTCCTGCAGCCGTGTTTTCTGCGTGAATACTTAATATATTTGTTTTTCATCAAGATATCTATCAGCAGCAATTCTGACTTACATCTCTATTGCCCGTTATCCTGCCTTCCCGGTCACCGGTGACTGGCTTTCGCCAACGGATATGCGTGCATCGATGTTTACAGCGGCGGTGCCATCCGGGATTCTCACCCGGTTCTCTATTATGTCTATGTCCCTAAATCGAGACTAAGACACTGATAAATACAATTATTTCTATAATAAAAAATTTTCTTTCTAAAATCAAGTGCCGGTTCATAAATATTCCACGGAAAAACCATATTCCTGACAGTACTGATCCACTCGTCCGTCCTTTTTACATCGAATGATACAGCTTCGGTTAATGATCCACGGTCCGATCACTTCCGGATCCTCCGGAATCTCCAGTACCTTCAGCCGGTTACAGCCATGGAAGACCCATTTCCCAAGAATTTTTACTGACCTTGGAAGACAGACATACTCCAGCTGATTACATTTGAAAAATGCGCTGTCTTCAATCTCCAGCAATCCTTCCGGAAGATCCAGAGATGTCATTCCATTGCCATAAAATGCTTCTTTTCCAATACGTTTGACACTGTTTGGAAAGATGATTCCATCCAGTTCTTTGCATCTGTAAAAAGCACCTCCCCGGATTTCTGCCAGGTGTCGTGGCAAAATGATCTGGCGCAGACGATTGCATTCCCGGAAAAGATCCGATGACAGGACCGTGCTTCTGTTCTCCGGCTCGTAACTGATCTGACGTATCCCCTTATTTTCCATAAATGCATATTTTTCCAGATATTGCACACTTTGCGGAATCTTTAGTTCCTTCAGGTTGCTGCATCCAAAAAATGCACCCTTCTGAATGGTTCGCACACCATTAAGATAGACGTTTCGCAGATTGGTACAGCGGCTGAATGCTTCTGTGCCGATCTCCTTCACACTATTTCCAAGGATCAGTATGCGCATCTTAATATTATTTTTCATAGCTTCGTTGTCGATTCGCCGGTAAGGTGACGCGATGGTCACTTCCTTATCCGACATCCGTCTTGCCGTCCTCTTATCAAATACATCATAATTTCCTGAGTCCACCCAGACTCTTGTCTTATTTTCATATCCCATATATGTCCCTTAAACCCTCTCCCTATTGTTGTCTCGTCCTGCTGTCACCTTGACAGGGATGGTGGCATGCTGCAGCTTTCTTCCTGCACCAGGCCAAATTTATGCTTTACCCTGAGGAGTTTCCGCACCCAGGGTTCCGCTGCGAACCACAGAACCAATGCTGTACAGATTCCATGGCTCAGATCAAACACAAAACTGGAAGCATAGGCAGCTGCCACTGTCTTCCAGTTGATGGGATCCACCCATCCAACGATATAGTACAGATCCATGATCCAGCCATATAAAAATCCACAGAGAAATCCAAACACGCATAGTCGGACTGGCTTCTTTCTCTTACCTTCTCTGTCTACACTCTCTGTACCAACCGATCCAAGAACTCCGATCCGATACAGAATTCCTGCCAGCAGTCCCATCATTCCCCAGCTGAACATCTACCAGGGAGTCCACGGACCCTGCCCGAATAAAAAATTACTCAAGAATCCTGCCAGCGCGCCGGTCAGATACCCTGCTTCCGGTCCAAATGCCAGCGCCGTCACAACAACGATCGCTGTCACCGGCTTAAAACTCGGCAGCGGGATCAGTGCAAATGCAGTTCTTCCTACCACACAGAGTGCCGCCATCAAGGCAACCGGAACCAGATCTCTCGCCCCCGCCCTTTTCCGATCATACACGAACCAGAAAGGCAGCGCAGATGCCACAAGAAAGACTGCTGACAACAGAAATCTAAGATCCCTGCTGTCAAAGACAAACAGATGAAAAGTCGTCCGCCGCCGGATCCCATAACCTCTTGCCCTCATGGAGTCTGACTGTTCCACCGCATCCTCCATACTCCATCCGATCAGCGTAGACATATGGCGAAGTGCTGCGGAGAACTTTTCTCTCCAGGTTCTGGGTTTTGTACCCAGAAGCAGCTGACTAATCCGGATCTGTGTCAGCTGCCGCTTCAGCTTTGGAATCATCTGAAGTGCTGTGGTGATCAGCAGTGCACTGCCCGGAGCAATCTGGCCAAATAGATAGAGAAACTTGTCCTCTGTCATCACCACAGAATAATAGGCAAACCACAGAATCATCGCCATCAACATCAGTCCGGAAGTGATTCCATAACCGACTGCTTCCAGCGTGATCCACTGATGAAACACCTTTGTCAGCATGGTAACTCCCCTGTGATTCACAAGCGGATTAGCCACAGCCGAAAAAAGCAGCAGCTTACCGGCAAAAGTAAGCCAGCCCGCCGCCTGTCTGCCGCCCTTGAGCATGACCAGAAAAAAGACTGCCCCTACACAGGAAACAGCTCCCATCACCGGATGAAAACAGGCCAGTGTCAGACCGATCACGCAGACAAAACAGTCTCCACAGCCGCTACCCGGATACTCTCCGTTCACCGAATACATCCATCCTCTGGAATGATTCCTTTCCACTTGTCCTCCAATACCATTCCATTGGCTACCGCCGTGTCACAACGGATCGTGATCACAACAGTTGGTCATTCCCCTGAACCTGAGCCCTGATCTCCGGATGCACAGCTGCACAACAGGAATCCTGCCAGCAAGATAAATGCCAGCGCTTTCATGAACTTTCTTCTTATTATCATGTAAAACTTCCTTTTAGACGCAAAAAACACGCCTGCAAATATTAGCAAACGTGTTCATGCATATAAAAAAATATGTAATTGTAAATATAAATGCGTTGCAGCAGTTCTTCTGAGTCACATCTTAACGGTATCCTGCATGGCCTTCCCGGTCTCCCAGTGACTGTCTTTCGACATGTGCAGTTCCTATATGCATACAGCGGCGTTTTCCCTCCTGGATTCTCACCAGGTTCCATATTAAGTCGGACTCCTTGTTCTACGGATATCCAACACTGCCCGATCATTATAACGCAAACACAAGAAACACACAAGAAGTATTTGTCAAAGAAATGACAAACGAAAATTACCTTCATAATCAGATTCAATCAAGTAGGAGGCGGTGATTAGCCGCCGTCCTCTCACACCACCGTGCGTACCGTTCGGTACGCGGCGGTTTCAATAGTTGACATGCATTGACTGATAGGCTGTGGCCAAATCATAATATCCCCAGTTTATCAGTCTTTCTTTTGTTAGTGCTCTTTTGACCACTCCTGAATTTGCCATTCTCCAATAAGCTTTTCAACTATAGGCTCCTTCATTGGCTACCCATTCCGGTATTCCCAGACCTTTCAGCTTCCGTTTTCGAGTCTTTGGCAGTTTCCACTGTTTCCAGATACACATCCGTATCCTTCTATACAACCATCCATTTAATGCTTCGATGTTTTTCTTCATGTCTGCCATACTATAATAATTCGGCCATCCTCGCATATATACTTCTATTCGCTTCATGGCTTTCACTATACTTCCGCACTTGCTCCGGGAAGTGAGCTTTCAGTCTCAATGTCCCTTCCAGATATTTCGTACTGCTTTCTAAAAGTCTTTCAGATGCTCGTTCGCTCTTGGCTAACAACACGATATCGTCTGCATAACGGACACATGGCACTCCTCTTTTGTTGAATTCCTAGTCAAACTCGTTAAGATAGACGTTTGCCAACAACGGGAAAAGATTTCCTCCCTGCGGTGAACCTTCTTCCGTCTTAACGACTACACCGTTTTCCATCACTCCACTTCTCAGATACCTCTTTATCATCTGAATCACCCGTTCATCTTCTACATCTCTGCGCAGGATATTTACCAGTAATTCATGGTTTATGGTATCGAAGTACTTTGACAGGTCAAGAACTACTGCTCTTGTATATCCCTGTTCTGCGTACTCCTTTATCTTCTGAACTGCGTCTTTCGCACTTCGTCCCGGACGGTATCCGAAACTTCCATCCGAAAACTTCGACTCATAAATCGGCATCAGCTGTTGTGACATTGCCTGTTGGATGATGCGGTCTATGACAGTCGGAATACCAAGTTTTCGCACTCCGCCGTCTGGTTTTGGAATCTCCACTCTTCTGACAGGTGATGGGGTATAATGCCCCTTTCGTATCCGTTCTGTTAGTTCATGGTTATGTTCCTTTAACCACTGGAACGCCTCTTCAATGGTCATCCCGTCTATTCCCGGCGCTCCCTTGTTTGCCTTCACTCTTTTGTAAGCTCTGTTGAGGTTGTCCTTATTCAGTATCTTACCTAAGATATCCGGCTCTGCACTGTCTCTTTCTTTCCATATCCGGTTGAATGAGCGGTGCGCTCTTACATACCCTTTACGTTCCGCGCTATCTCTCTGCAAGCAGCTTTCTCTGTTTTCTGCATCCATATGCTCATTCCTCCTTTCCGGGTCATACTTAAGACTCCTATTGATTCGGTCCTTCACCTTCCGCCTACTATGACCTCTGCTGACTTCTGTGCGCTCAGCACTACTTTGGGCAGTGGTTACCTCTTTCAAGGCATACTGCACAGACCTCCCAGGGTACCACACGTTTCTTTCTCTCCATCCATCTGCCACATTTACCATACATGATTCCGTGTAGTTATTGGGCTTCAGTTTGCTTGGCAACCTTACCCTCATGCATAACCTTATATGTGATTTCTATTCGTCAGACCAGAGATTTGCCCGTGGGTTAGTAGATTCCCCACATCCAGCTTCCTTCAGATTCGAGATCACCCTCGACACCTTTGCTTTCGGCTATATCCTTCCCACTACCGGGTGGATTCCGGACTTTCACCGGTTAGAAACGTGCGCCGCCGGGCGCACCAACAAAAATATCGCGGACACCA
>ERZ773248.258-NODE-258-length-77343-cov-14.832872_pt1 | contig 77343 bp, 69 predicted proteins | sample MGYA00580518_ERZ773248 | MGnify/ENA primary metagenome ERZ773248 (study PRJEB29015, sample SAMEA2737762) | human gut metagenome | biome: human gut; feature: human-associated habitat; material: faeces | place: China | collected 2012 ...
CAACCCGTAAGGATAATACTTTCAACCCGTAAGGATAATACTTTCAACCCGTAAGGATAATACTTTCAACCCGTAAGTATAATACTTAAACATCAAAAGCTATATGGATATAAGAAGCTATACGAAGCAGGAACTGGATCTGCTCTATTTCCCCGATTCGTCACCCGTGGTGGCAAGTGCTCATCTGATGCGTTGGATTTGTCGCAATTCCGACCTTCTGAAGATGCTTCATGAAAGCGGATACGACAAGAACAGTAAGGAATTCACACCTATGCAAATTTCCTATATTATCTATTTTCTCGGCGAACCATAGGCTTCCAAGTATGAGAAAGTATGAGAAAGTGTGAGCAAGTATGAGAAAGTATGAAGTGGCGTTTTCTGATTTCGTATCTTTGCATTGTCATTCAAAGAGGATGATGCTCCTGCCCCATCGGGGGTAGAAGGATACTATCACTAAATTAACCACTTTATGATTCAGTACGTGTTAAAAAAGAACATCAATGAGAAGATGCCGAATGCCTATGGCAAGTTCTTCGCCTATCCGGTCATCACTCAGACCTGCGATACCTGCGTGACATGCCAACAAAAAAAGCATGGATTAAACTCCATGCTCTTTTTTGCTTTTATATTTAATCTTGTCAAAACCTTCACCATACACACCGATAACGGCACTCTGACTGACAAAGGCATGTGGATCTATCTCACTGATAAGACGGAAGATAGCAGGAGCCTGGCGCTGCTTTGCCAGCACGAACAGCATCTTCACATCCTGACCGGAATAAAAACCGCTGGCATTCACCACCGTTACTCCCCTATCAGCATCTACATTGATGCGCTTGCCTATCTCCTCATACTTCTGCGAAATGATAAAGAACTGTACGCTTCGTCTTCTGCTGTTTACCACCTGGTCGATGCAAAATGCCTGAACACAAAGGACTACATAACCATATAACACCTTCTCCCAATCGTGTACCACCAGATAGCTGGAACTGATGATGAAGATGTCGCATATCATAATCACTCTACCTAAGGAAATGTCGCGATACTTGTTGACGATGGCTGCGATGATATCCGTACCACCCGTACTTCCACCAACAGAGAAACCGAGTCCTATTCCGCAGCCACAGAAAACGGCACCCAGGAAAGCAGCCCATAAAGGTTGGTTTTCCAAAAGATGAACATCACCTAAACGGCTGGAGAAGAAAGAGGTCAGGATGGTTACCACTATAACGGCATAAACAGTCTTGACACAGAACTTTGCTCCCAAAATCTTGAACGCACATGTTAATAAGGTGGCGTTGACGATAAAATACGGAATTTGCACAGGGCAACCGGTTGCCCAATAGATAATACTGGAGATACCAGGAAGTCCGCTTGCTGTTACATTGGTTGGCAAGAGGAACACGTTCCATCCAATAGCGTAGGATATCATACCCATCGCAATCAAAACATAGTCTTGTACAGACTTCCACAAGGGTCGAGGAGAATTCATATTTAATTAATAGTTTATAATTAATAGTTTATAGGGCACTCTTACCAAAATTTCTTCTGCTGCTCTGACCACTCAAAGCCCTGAGTAGCCATTTTGGTTTCTAATGCTGCACGGTTCACATTGAAGTGATTACAAATCTCATCGAGTGTTTCAAACTCGTGGTCACGAAGCAGGAAGTTGATGGCGCTTACGAGCATCGGAACATCATTCATTGGTAACTTATCCATTTTTCAATTGATAATTAATAATTTATAATGTATAATGGAGGCACCATGCCTCTTTCGGGGTGCAAAATTACTGCAAAATTCAGACAATACCAAAAAAATCCCAGCAATCTTTTACCGATTGCTGGGATTTTTATAAATTATTGATGATTTACGCATTCACTGCAACTGAAATCCAGTCGAAGACGAATGAGCAAATACCGAATGCTACGATACCTACGGTGCAGATAGCAAGCGCCAACTTGGTTGAGCATGCGCTCTGGAAAGTAGGAAGCGGATTATCGCTGTGCTTGATGAACATAGCCTTCACGATGAGCAGGTAGTAGTACAAGCTGATAACAGTGTTTACCAACGCGATGAATACTACGCCGTATGCCCAGACTCCCAATGTGGTGTGGATGTCGTGTGTACCAACTGCTGCCATGAACACGAAGAACTTCGAGAACATACCGGCGAATGGAGGAATACCACCCAATGAGAACAATGCCAAGGTCATCAGGAATGCCAGACGTGGATTGGTCTTGTACAAACCATTGTAGCTGTCCATCTGAACTGTACCGTTGTTGTGCTCCTCAATAGATGAGATGATGGTGAAGACGCTCAGGTTGGCTACTACGTAAATCAATACATAGTAAGTCAGGGCGCTCACGCTCATCGCTGAGTTACCTACCACTGCCAACATGATGTAACCTGCCTGAGAGATAGAAGAGAATGCCATGAAACGCTTCAGGTCGCTCTGACGGATGGCAAACAGGTTGGCGATAGTGATAGAAAGTACAATCACGATGTAAAGCAACACGGTCCAGTACTCTACCATTGGCTGGAACACCTTCATGAGGATAGCGCAGAGAGTAAACGCTGCAGCACCCTTAGATACTACTGACAGATAACCTGTAACTGTAGTTGGTGCACCCTGGTATGAATCGGCTGTCCAGAAGTGGAAAGGAACCAAGGAAATCTTGAAACCGAGACCACTGAAGAAGAATACCATACCGGCGATGGTCAATGGTGATGCAGAGATAACCTTTGCGATATCATCGAAGTACAAAGTACCACAAGCAGCATAGAGCAGAGAGATACCGTAGATCATCACACCACTAGAGAAAGTAGCGGTCAAAATGAACTTAGCTCCTGCCTCAGCAGAATTGTGACGGTACTTATCGAATGCTACCAAGCAAGCCATTGGCACAGATGCCATTTCAAGACCGAGGAAGAACAGGAGGAAGTGGTTGGCACTAACCATCATGTTCATACCGAGCAAGGTAGAGATAATCAGCATATAGAACTCACCCTCCTTGAAGGCTGTGTCCTTGCGGCTCAACCACTCCTTAGCCTGTACCATCACGATGAGGGTACCCAGCGCCAGGATGGTCTTCAAGACACCGGCAGCAGGACCTGTTGTGTACATGCCGCCAAATGCCTCTGTGGCTTCTGTTGGGAAGATATTGATGACGATGTGAGCCACCATCAAGAGACATACCAGAGGATTGAACCACTTACGGTCTGCGCTCTTGGAACTGCAGAAGTCAGCAATGAAAGTGATCAACAGAACTACCATCAGGGTAGCTTCTGGAATCATATTTAAAAATTGACTGTAATTCATTTCTTCTGATATTTATTACATGATTACACTAAAGATAGGACCGACAGCGTCCATGATAATCTCCTCTGCCCAGAGTGGGAACATACCGAGACCTGCAACGCAGGCGATAAGACCTGCTACAGCGATACGCTCGTCCCAGGTAGCATCGTGAAGCTTCTCCAACTTTGGATTAGGAACCTTCTGATAAAGGATCTTACCAACACAACGCAGGATGTAAACCGCTGTTACTACGATTGAGGTACATGCAATGATGGTACATACGCGATGGAATGTATCTGCATTCTGGAAGGCACCTACGAAGATGGTCATCTCGGCTACGAAACCAGAGAAACCAGGCAAACCGAGGTTAGCCAAACCAGCTACTGCATAACCTACAGAGAGGAATGGAATAATCTTCATCAAACCACCCAGATAACGTACGTCACGTGTACCAGCCTGATGGTAAATCATACCGATAACGGCGAAGAAGAGGGCGGTCATCAAACCGTGAGACAACATCTGGAGGATTGCACCAGTAGCGGCTGTCTCGGTCATCATACAGAGAGCGAAGAGCACCATACCACAGTGAGATACTGATGAGTAAGCGTTGATGTACTTCAAGTCGGTCTGTACACATGCTGACAAAGCACCATATACGATAGAGATAGTAGTCAGTACGAGGAACACCTTGATCCAGAATCCGTGAGTAGCAGCTGGCAAGAGGAACATGGCGATACGGAAGCAACCGTAACCACCAAGCTTCATCAATACACCGGCGTGCAACATAGATACGGCTGTTGGCGCACTGGCGTGACCATCAGGAGACCATGTATGGAATGGGAACAGCGCACCGAGGATACCGAAACCGATGAAGAGCAATGGGAAGAACACGTTCTGCACGCTCTCTGGAATCGCATGAGCACCATTAGTATGGTGAGCGATATCGAGGATTTCGAAGGTCTGAGCTCCACTGTAGAAGTAGATTCCCAGGATACCGATAACCAAAAGGGCTGAACCACCCATCAACATCAAAGTCAACTTCATGGCTGAATACTCCTTTGCACCACTACCCCATACACCGATGAGGAGATACATAGGAATCAGCGCAACCTCATAGAACATGAACATGGTGAACATGTCGATAGAGATGAAGAAGCCATATACACCGATGCTCAGGAGTGTGAACCAGAGGAAGTATTCCTTCTTCATTGGCTCCATCTGCCAGGAAGCAAATGTACCTGTGAACACGATGATGGAAGTCAGGAGAATCATCACCACTGAAATACCATCCACACCGAGTGAATAGTTGATGTGCAATGGTTCAAACCAAGGCACACAGTAGGTGAAGAGCATCGGAGCTTGGTCGGCTGGCATTGTCTCACGAGCTTCGAGAAATGCAAACACCAAATAGATGGAGAGACCGAGCAATACGCTGGCACCTGCTACCATCACACCACGAACCTGCTTGTCGTTGCGTGCCAACCAGAGGCCGAGCAACATCAGGAGTGGTACTATGACGAATATACTTAAATTCATTTCTTTTCTATTTACTTAATTGTGAGACTTTCATTAAAGAAGTGCGAGCAGGCACAATGTCAATGCTACGGTACCGGTGAGGAACCAGATAGCATAGCTGCGAACATCACCACTCTGCCATGGGCGGATGGTTTCACCTGCCTCCTGTGTACCCCAAGCCATGAAGTTGAAGGTACCATCGATAACGCGACGGTCGAACCATGCGATTGGCTTTGAGAAGCAACCGAAGACAATCTTGTGGGTGAAGAACTGCCAAGCATCGTCGATATAGAAACGGTTCAAGGCTGCCTTGTGCAACTTAGGCATCTTCTTAGCCAAAGCGTCTGCCAATGGAGTCTTCTTAGGAGCATACATGTAAGTAGCCAGACCGATACCGATGATAGCAACGATAACAGAGGTTGTTGCCACACTCATGTCGATATGGATATCGTAGCTCTGACCTGTAGCAGATACGAAGTGACCGAATGGAATCAAACCGCAGAGGCAAGAGATGATGGCAAGGAATACCAATGGACCCCACATCACGAAAGGAACCTCCTGTGGCTTGCGACGGTTCTCTGGATCCAGCTCATAGTAGCTCTGTCCCCAGAAGATGACATAGTAGAGACGGAACATATAGAATGCTGTCATACCAGCTACCACTGTCATGAACCAGCCCATAAATGGAGAGAACTGGAAGCAAGCTGAGATAATCTCATCCTTTGACCAGAAACCTGCGAATGGAGGAATACCTGCAATCGCCAAGCAACCGATGAGGAAGCAGATGTTGGTAATAGGCATATACTTGTGCAAACCGCCCATGTAATCCTTGAAGTTGCTGCCGATGATGACGATGATGGCACCAGAGCAGAGGAAGAGCAACGCCTTGAACATAGCGTGGGTAAACAGGTGGAAGATACCAGCCATGTAACCCAAACCACCATGGTGGTTATCTACTGCGAAGCAAACGCCGAGCGCTACGAGCATGTAGGCGATCTGAGAGATAGTAGAGAAAGCCAGACCACGCTTGATATCACGCTGGCAGCAAGCTACGGCTGCTGCATAGAATGCGGTGAAGGCTGCAATGTAAGCTACATAGTGAAGAGTCTCAGGAGCATACTGTACCCAGATTGGGAAGAGGCTGGCTACCTGATATACACCGGCTACAACCATGGTAGCGGCGTGGATCAACGCAGAAACAGGAGTTGGACCCTCCATCGCGTCTGGCAACCAGATGTGCAATGGGAACATCGCACTCTTACCGGCACCACCGATGAACATGAGGAACAATGCAGTTGGCATTACCCAAGCTGCACCTGCCAAAGCAGAGTTGAGCTCTGGCTGAGCATTCAAGTCGTAGTTGAAGGTTCCCACATAGAAGCTGTAGAACAGGATACCGATGAGGAAGAAGAGGTCAGCGAAACGGGTTACGATGAACGCCTTCTTGCTGGCATGTACTGCAGCATGCTTTGGATAGTAGAAACCGATGAGCAGGTATGAGCAGACACCCACCAACTCCCAGAACAGATACATCTGGAAGATGTTGGTAGCTACTACCAGGCCCAACATTGACATGGTGAAGAGACTCAGGTAAGCGTAGAAACGCTGCATACCCTTCTCATATTCCTCAACCTTGTAGTTCTCATCACGCTCTGCCATATAGCCGAAGCTGTAGATGTGAACCATGAAGCTGACGGTCGTAATCACGATGAGCATCAATACGGAGATTGGGCTCAGGCGGAAACCGATGTTGAAGGTGAGCAACTCAGTAAACTTCAACCATGTGAAATTAAATACGGTAACAGTTGGGTACATACCTGTTGAGGCATCACGACCCACTGCAAAGAAGTACTCGTATGCTGTATAGACAGACATCGCGAATACACAACCCATCAATACGGTACCGATGAGTGCTGCTACCGGTCTTTTCATCTTCATACCCACAAGTCCCAGAACCAGGAAGCTCAGGAATGGCAGAAGAAGTATCAAAAATGCATAATTGTATTCCATTGTCTTTTAGAATTTCATGTTTTCAATACTGTTCACCTGGTCACTGTGATAGTTGCGGTAAACGTTGATAATAATAGCGAGCGCTACGGCTGTCTCGGCTGCTGCTACTCCAATAGAGAACAATGTGAAGAAGAAACCTTCCAACTGTCCTGGGAAGAGGATGCGGTTGAACACAGCGAAGTTCAGGTCGGCTGCATTCAATACAAGCTCGATGGAGATGAGCATGGCAACGAGGTTACGGCGTGTACAGAAGCCATAGACTCCGATGAAGAACAAGAGTGCTGAGAGCACGAAGAAATATTGTACTGGAATCATTTCTTATCCTCCTTTCTTGCGATTAAGATACCACCGATGATACATGCCAACAGGAATACAGAGATAAACTCGAATGGCAATACATAGCCATACTTGTCAGCACCTACCAGTGCAGAACCTACCTGGTCCATTGGCACCTCGGTGTCGGCTACGGTTGCAGCCATATCAATAAAGTGATTCTTCAACACGATGACTGCCAAGGTTACGAAACCAACGAGGCAGACGAGTGCGCGACCTACAATCCTGCTACCCTTGACATGCTCCACAAGACCCTGGAGAGTACGCTTTGATACCAACTGGATAGCGAAGACATAAAGCATGGTGATACCACCGGCATATACAGAAATCTGAGCAGCACCCAGATAAGTATAGTCGAGCAGGAAGAACATGCCTGCTACACCGAAGAGCACGAACAACAGGAAGGTTGCCGCACGCATGATACGCTTGGTGAACACGCACATGATGGCTGAGCCAAGAATGACTACTGCCAAGATGACGAACATAAATAAATTTGCTGTTATCATTGTCTAAAGTCCTCCTTACTTAGTCTTGGTGTTAAACTTACCGATTTCCAATGGGGCACCACCATCGATGAGGTTAGGAAGGCTTCCGCCCTTATAAACCTCCTTGTCAAGGTGCATCACCAACTTGTTGCGGTCGAAGACTGCATTCTCGAAATCGTTGACAAACTTGATTGCACCGAAGTTACATGCGTTCACACAGAGCTCACAGAACATGCAGTCGCCCAAGTCGTACTGGTAATCTACCAGCTTGCGCTTCTTCTTGCCTGTCTCTGGGTCCTCCACCATCTCGGTTACAATCTTGATGGTATCGTTAGGGCATGACTTCTCACACAATGTACAACCCACACACTTGTAAGCCTCGTTCTCATCACGAACGAAGACCAGGCGACCACGGAAACGTGGAGATACGTGGAGTGTAGTCTTGCGGTTCTCAGGATACTGCTCTGTGCTCTTTGGTGTGAAGTACTCCTTCATGGTAGTCTTCATACCGATAGCGAGGGTCTTCAAACCCGCTGCAATACCGCCGAAATATGAATTGTTAGACATACTTTTATTTTTTGTTTATTTGTTAAGAAATAACAGAAGTTTCAAGTTGTAGAACTATTGTCTTAACTCCTTAACTTCTTTAACTCCTTTAACTCCTTAATAATATTATCCGTGGAATCCGAATGCTACGCATACTGTCATCAAGATCAGGATGACCAGTGACAATGGCATCAGATACTTCCACTCCAACTTCAGAATCTGGTCGATACGCAGACGTGGGAATGTCCAACGTACCCACATCAGGAGCCATACAACGGCGAAGGTCTTACCGAAGAACCAGATGAAACCTGGAATAAGGTTCATCAGATTGTCGAAGCCCTCGATACCGATGTTCAATGGCGCCCAACCACCGAGGAATACGGTAGAAGCGATACCAGAAATCACGAAGAGGTTGAGGTACTCTGCCAGGTAGTAGAAACCGAAGCCCATACCTGAATACTCTGTGTGGTAACCTGCGGTCAACTCACTCTCAGCCTCAGCCAAGTCGAAAGGACCACGGTTAGCCTCAGCATTACCTGCTACGAGGAATACGAGGAAAGCCAGGATAGCTGGCACATGACCCTTGATAATCAACCAGTTCCAAGCACCAGTCTGTGCCTCTACGATACCGCTTACCTGCATGGTTCCGGTAAGAACTACTGCAGAAATCAGACAGAGACCGAGAGACATCTCGTAAGAAATCATCTGTACGGCACCACGCATGGCAGATACCACAGAGTACTTGTTGTTAGATGCCCAACCTGCGAGGAACACACCCAGCACGCCGATAGAACTTACGGCTGTGATGAGGAATACACCTACGTTGAAGTCAAGAATATGTGCTCCCTTGTTCCATGGAAGGAATGAGAAAGTACCTACAGAGGCAATGATCACGAGGAATGGTGCCATGTAGTAGAGCAGCTTGTCGGCTCTATCTACGGCGAAAATCTCCTTGATCAACATCTTGAGCACGTCGGCGAATACCTGGAAGATACCCCAAGGACCTACACGCATAGGGCCAAGACGGCACTGGAAGTAGGCACACACCTTACGCTCCATGAAGATAAGTACGATAGCAATGAGGGCGTATGCTGTCAAAATGCAGATACCCACGAGCACGCACTCTATCAGAATCGACAGGAAGTCGCCCAAACCCAAGGTCTGGCGAAGCAGATTGTCGATGAATGTTGTTACTATACTAAAATCAAACATAATTATCTATCAATATCAGGGATTACGAAATCGATTGCTGCACCTGTAGTGATGAGGTCGGCGATCTTCTGACCACGGAGCATTGGATCCAAGGCTCCTGTGAGTGAGAGACCCATCGGACGCATCTTCATACGGTATGGACTCTTGTCACCCTTTGAGTCGAGATATACACCAAACTCGCCGCTGGCACCCTCTACAGAGAAGTACCACTGTCCCTCTGGAACCTTGATGATTGGCTTCTGCTTGATGTAGTACTCACCCTCAGGAATGTTGTCGATCAACTGCTCGATGATGTCCAAGCTCTGATACAACTCCTGGATGTGTACATAGTAACGATCCATTGAATCGCAACCGGTAAGGGTGATTTCCTTCCACTCTACCTTGTCGTACATATCGTATGGATGACGCTTGCGGGTATCGTTCTTCCAACCTGATGCACGACCAGCAGGACCGGTTACGGCATAGTTGATACAATCCTCATAGTTCATTGGACCTACACCTTCGAGACGGTTGTGAGTAATCACGTTGTCACCGAATACGTCGAGGTATTCCTGAATCATCGGACGGAGATACTTGCAGAGGGTCTTCACGTTCTGAACGAAGTTAGGGTCGATATCTGCCTGCAGACCACCGATACGGTAGTAGTTCTGAATCAGACGGCCACCGGTTGTCTCCTCCATCACGTTCAATACGTGCTCACGGTCGCGCATACAGTAAAGGAATGCGGTCAAGGCACCCAAGTCCTGTGCGGTACAGCCGAGGTACAACAAGTGTGAGTCGATACGCTGCAACTCATCCATAATGGTGCGGATGTAGCGGATACGGTCTGAGAGTTCGATACCCATCGCCTCCTCGATAACGCCTACCAATGCGTGGCGGTGCATCATCGCAGAAAGATAGTTCAGACGGTCGGTCAATGCCAAGGTCTGTGGATAGGTCATGTTCTCCCACATCTTCTCGATACCACGGTGAATATAACCGAGGTGTGGATAGATGCGCTTCACGGTCTCACCGTCAATAACAGTCTGCAATCGGAGCACACCGTGGGTAGATGGGTGGTTAGGACCGATGTTGACAACATAGTCGTTCTCATCAAAGCGACGCTTCTCTGTAGCTACCAGATGACCATCTGCACTAAGACTGTATTCTACAGTGAAATCATCCTCTGGCTCATCAGTACAAGGGAACTTGTTTGCCTCAGGACTCATATCGAAGTCCTTGCGCAATGGATAGCCCTGGAAATCGGTGCGGAGGAAGAGACGGCGCATGTCTGGGTGACCCAGGAACTTGATGCCGACGAAATCGAAGACTTCACGCTCCAGGAGGTCAGCCACCTTCCAGAGATTGATAACTGTAGGAATCACATCACTGCCATCCACCTTCTTGGCGATGGTCTTTACTGAGCAGCGCTCGTTGGTCTGAGTATTCTCGAGAATATAGATACATCCGAGACCTTCCTCACCGAAGTCTTCACCGATGATGGTAACAAGGTAGTCGAAATGCTTCTCGTTCTTCAACTTCGCCATTTCAGAGGCGAAATTATCAAAACTCAATTCAATATTATTCAGTTTCATGTTCTTATACCTTATTATATTAATCAGTTAGACCTTTCTGAGGGTCGAAATCCTCAGGTACTTCAGTTACGATGATAGGCTCCTTGTGTCCGAGCTTCTCGCTGTCAGAGAGGTTCTCGTTGCTCAAGCCGCGAAGACCACCCTTGCTCATAGAGAGTTCCTTCTCATCCTGAGTCATCTTGTGGTTAGCACCACCGAAGAATTTCTCAACCTTTACCTTACGCTGCAACTGCATCATACCGTAAAGGATAGCCTCAGGGCGTGGAGGACAGCCAGGGATGTAAACATCCACAGGAACCAACTCGCTGATACCACGAACCACATTGTAGCTCTTCTTGAACGGACCACCAGAGATGGTACATCCACCCACAGCTACCACATACTTAGGCTCAGCCATTTCATCATACAAACGCTTGAACACTGGTGCCATCTTATTGGTAATAGTACCGGCACACATGATCAAGTCTGCCTGACGTGGAGAGTTACGGGTTACCTCGAAACCGAAACGGGAGAAGTCGTAACGTGCACAACCTACAGCCATGAACTCGATACCACAGCAAGAGGTACCGAAGGTCAAAGACCAGAGTGAGTTACTACGTCCCCAGTTGATGGCAGCATCGAGCGAACCGACTACCACGTTAGCACCACCCTCATTGAGCTCCTGCGCAATCTTTTCGAGGGTGTCATTGTCCTTAAACTCGTCGTAAGGAATACTCTTGATAGAGGCTCTTTTGTTTACTTCCATTCCAATGCTCCTTTCCGCCAAGCGTATGCAAGGCCAAATACCAATACCAACAGGAAGAACCCGATGCTCACAAGAGCCATAGGTCCAAACTGCTTAACGACAACTGCCCATGGGTAAAGCAATACTGTCTCGATGTCAAACATCAGGAAAAGGATGGCGAAGAGGTAGTAGCCGATGTGTGATGGCAACCATGAGCTGCCACGAGTCGGAATACCGCACTCAAAAGGTTCACCCTTTACCGGATTGTATGAACGAGGACCGATCAACTTCGCGATGACATAAGCAGCCACCACCAAGGTTACAGCCGTCAGCAAAACGGTGATAAATAGTGTAAAGTTCATAAAAATTGTTATAACGTTATTTATTTAATTGCTTCTAAGCGGTTGCAAAGGTAACAAATAATTCTGAAAGAAAAGAAATTAAAAGTGTTAAATGTTAAATTCAGGGCAAAATTTATACCGAAGGTATGTCTTGCAGCTTAAAAACCACGCCCAAAAGGCATTTGTCTCTTAACTTGTCTCTAACTTCCCTAACTCCCCTTAACTTCCCTAACTTCCCTTAACTTCCCTAACTTCCCCACATGCGAAAGTTAAGTATAATACATTTAGGCACGCACGTATTCTATATTTTCCATGGCACACTGCATCCTGCATAGTTAAAGATTCTTAAATAAAAAAAACGATATTCTTTGAAAAGACAGCCGAAACTGCTACCAACTATATCGTGGACTACTGGCAGGATGGTGAGGAAAGCCAAAATGTGGGATGACTTCGCCAGAAAGGTAAGCGCTCAAACCGTGAATATCGGCAAGAACAAGCAGATGTTCTGGACCTCAAAAGTATGGGTGAAAGTGCGTGAAAACAGTGTAGATTCGGAACACTGGAGAGATGCTGCCCTCTGGTGCGATATAGGCAAGAAGGGATATATCAGGAACGAACAGTTTGATAACAGGTGCGCCTTCGGACCGGGTACAACCTTCTGGTTTCCAGCAGGTACAGGAACTAAGGTTTCCCTCATGTCGTATTTCAAGATTACCACAACGACGATAGACGATTCTGTTCCTATGCTCGACAGAGAACGTACCGACATCGAGAGAAAGAAGGTGGGATTACCTTCACTCGAAGAAGAGGAGAAGGGATCTGGAACCTATATGTATGTCTATACACTTGCCACGAAGAATCCAAATCTCCGTCCTGCTATCAAGATTGTAGATGAACAGCCCGTTCTTCTACAGCCACCGGAAAAGAACAATACCTGAGGACGTAAAGGTTTATGCTGCAACAGCAGATGAGACCCAGGATTCAACGGCCATCATCAAGAACTTAACAATGACGCTGACAGAAATGGATGTCATCAAAGTCATCAATGCCAACAAGGGATATGTGGTGTATGGACCTGTTGGTACCTATGCCTTCCACCCCACTTCCCGTGAAAGCAATGAAGCTACCATCCTGAAGGGTAACCCAACGCCGGAATATATATCTTCCGACAACAACAACGGTTACGTCATGTCATACAAGAGTACCTGGGGATTAGGTTTCTACAAGTACACAGGCTTGCAGTTTTCGCCTTACCGTGCGTGGTTGCCACAGAACATGGTGAGCAAGCGTAATAGTGAGAATCTGGCTTTGGGCAAGCAGGCCATCCATCTGGTCTTTGCCAAAGGCACTTCCGGTATTCTCCCTCCTACTATCCAGGGAGACCAGAAAGAAGAAAAGCTCTTCAACCTCTCTGGTCAGCCAGTAGGCAAAGCCGCCAAGGGGCTTGTCATCAGCCGGAAGAAAGGAAAGTTTATCAAGAGATAAATCAATTCTTTAGCTTATTGCTCCAATAAGCTATTGGGAAACAGACAAAGAGGGTGTGTCATAAAATTATGACACACCCTCTTTGTCTGTTGTATACTATTGATATGTTGTTTGAAAAGATAGTATATGTTTTTAAGATATATAGCTTCTCTGGCCGCACAACAGCTGTTGTGCGCTTGCATATCAGCTGTTGTGCGCTTGTACATCAGGTGATGTGCATGCGGTGGTCAACAGTTATGCACCAACTGTATCTAAGCTTATGACACGGTCTTTTTTACGACCATTGTTGAACCACCGGCTAAGGTTAAGTTCTTATTTGAAGAGCCCGAAGAGTTCAGCATCTATCAGATCGGTCACCTTACGGAAGTCTTCAGGATTCTCACCAAACTCCAGATTGTCACCATCAACGATGATGAGGCGACCCTTGTAACTCTTGATCCATTCTTCGTAACGGTTGTTCAAGCCCTGGAGGTAGTCGATGCGGATACTCTTCTCGAAGTCTCTGCCTCGCTTCTCAATGTGCTTGACAAGCGTTGGAATACTACTCTTGATGTAAATCATCAGGTCTGGGAGCTTCACCAGACTAATCATCAGATCAAAGAGATCGGTGTAATTATCGAAATCCCTATCGCTCATCTTACCGAGGTCATGAAGATTAGGAACGAAGATGCGGGCATCCTCGAAGATAGTACGGTCCTGTACGATGGTCTGTTCTGAACGGGAGATTTCCACGACATCATGGAATCGCTTGTTCAAGAAATAGATTTGAAGATTGAACGCCCAGCGTTCCATATCCTGATAAAAATCAGCCAGATACGGATTATTATCTACCGGTTCGAAGTTTGCCTTCCAACCATATCTTTTGGCAAGCATCTTGGTTAATGTAGTCTTGCCGCTTCCTATATTTCCTGCTATTGCTATATGCATCTTTTTTTACTTTTTTACTTTTAGTTTTGGCTTGGGGACCAGCGATGGAATCGCTGGGAATGGGGGCACAAAAGGGGGATGGCGCTTTTTACCCTTTTTACCCTTTTACTTTTTTACCTTTAAGAAAAGAGGCCGAAGAGCTTGGCATCAATCTTATCGATGATGTCACCAAACTGCTTGGGGTTGTGCTCGAAGTCGAGATTGTCTACTTCAACAATGAGCACATTGCCGGTATATTTGTTCATGATGAAATCTTCGTAGAGATTGTTGATACCTTCCAGATAATCCAGAGGCATCTTCTGCTCATAATCACGACCGCGCTTCTGGATATTCTTCACGAGGTGAGGAACTGAAGAACGGAGATAAATCATCAGTTCAGGCATCTCTACCACTTCCATCATCGACTCGAAAAGCTCCATATAAGTCTCGTAGTCGCGCTGGTCCATGTTGCCCATCTTCCGGTTGTTGGCTGCAAAGACATATACACCTTCGAAGATGGTGCGGTCCTGGATGACCGTCTCCGTACTGTGCTGGATTTCGAGCAGATTCTTGAATCGCTGCTTGAGATAGAACACTTCCATGTTGAGTGCCCATCGGGGGATGTCCTTGTAATAGTCATCGATATAGGGGTTATCAACCACGGGCTCCAAATACTTCTTCCAGCCATAGTGTTTGGCGAGCATCTTGGTCAACGTGGTCTTACCGCTACCGATGTTTCCTGCTATTGCTATATACATTTATTTTGAAAGAATAATTTACATTTAATATTTAATCATGGGGCTAGCGCCCTGCATTGACTGCAAAATTACAACAAATATTTGGGATAAACAAAAAAAGTCCCGCAGATTTCGCAAATTACGCCAATTATTATCCATATAGAATAAAAAACAGCATAATCTGCAAACTGCGGGATCAACTTATAAAATCAACTATTCATTCAGATGTGTGTTTCTGTCTAATAGTCTCGTTCGATGAGTTCGAGACACATGCGGGAGTTATGGTAAGGACATTTCCAGAAACCAGCCTTATCATCCTCCTTGTTCACCGTACCATCTTCCAGTATAGCCCAATGCCACTCACCGTTCTTGGCGTCCAGGAGATGCTTGGCTACATAGTTCCAGCAGGAGATGGCAACCAGAAGATTCTCTTCGGTGCAGAAATACTGGTAGAGGTCGATATGGCCGATGATGTTCTCGCACTGCACCCACCACTGGCGCTGGAGATCATACTTATCTCCATCTTTCCAATGCTCGTAAACCATACTGCCATCCGGACGTAAGCCTTCATCTGCAGCATCGGCTATACGACGGATGATGTGCTCTATCTTATGCAGCAATACCTTATCGCCCAGAACAAGAGCGGTTTCGTGGAGCAGCCAGGAAGCCTCGATATCATGACCATAACTCTCGATGTTGCGCTGGCCCTCCCACTCGTCATTGAAGAAGAGGTCGAGATGATAAGTCTCCTTGTTCAGAAGCTTATCGGTGAAGATATCGAGCAGATTACGGATGCTCTTCTCCAGTTCCGGAGTCTTCCATACACGATAAAGATTGGTATATGGCTCGATGATATGCAGATGGGTATTCATCGTACGGGAACCATTCTCGTCCTTATCAGAGAGACGCATGTCTGCAATCGGATTCCATTCACGGGTCAATGCTTCGATATATCCGTTGTTCTCGGCATCAAAGGCATGCTTCTCGATGTCATGATACAAGGAGATAGCGATATCCAGTGCCTCCTTGTCGCCTGTTGCACGGGCATACTCTGAGAAACCATAGATGGCAAAGCCAATAGCATAAGTCTGCTTCTTGGTATCGAGCGGATTGCCCTGATAGTCAACACTCCAGTAGATGCCGCCATATTCCTTGTCCAGGAAATGATCACGGACATACTCCTTGGCACGGGTGGCAGCCTCAAGATATTCCGGCTTCTTCAACACACGGTAGGCAGCAGAGAACGCCCAAAGGATGCGGGCATTCATCACAGCACCTTTCTCTGCTTCAGGGTGTACCTGGTCATTACCATCTACACGACCATAAAAGCCACCGTTTTCTTCATCTTTCACCTTGTCAATCCAATACTTGAGGATGTTGTTCTCCAGGACATCCTTCATCGTTTCTTTCAAGTTTTCCATTTTTCAAGTGATTATCAGTTGTACATCATTCTACTTCTTGATAGGGAACTTCCATGACAATACCATCAACAGGAAGGCAATGACAGCAGGGAAGAGTGAGAACAATGACCATACCATCGTGAGCACAGAGTCGGTGACACTGGCTGGATCGATCATCGTATTACCCATATCGTCTGTAATCATGTTGGCACCTGCCCAACCCAGGAAAAGGGCGATGAGAGAACCGGAAATGGCGGTACCAAACTTCTGGCTCATCGTACCGGAAGAGAAGATAAGACCCGTAGCTGATGTTCCGAAATGCTCGGTATGATAGTCGGCTACATCGGCATACATTGACCACATCAATGGCGAATAGATACCGATACCCATAGAGGTAAGGATAACGATAACTATCATCACCCAGATATACGACGGATTCATCGGGATGAAGAAGAATGCCACGGAGAGAACCAGACAGAGAGCTGCAGCCCAGAAGAATGCCATGCGCTTGCTGCCTACCAGACGGGTGAACCAAGGAGATACACCACCGAAAATCATACAGGTTACTTCACCGAATGCCATGAAAACGGTATAGTTGATAATCAATCCCTCGATAGTTACATTGCCATGCAGACAATAATCGAACATATAACCGGCTACAGCATAGCGGAAACCGTTGAAGAAGTTAGTGCAGACGGCGATGGCTGTCATATAGAGCCATGCCTTATTGTGAACGAGGTCAGCAAACTGCTTGAAGGAGAATTTCTCAGCACGCTTTGGCTTGAGACGTTCCTTGGTGAGGAGTCCACAAACCAAGGTCATCACGGCAGCAATGATACCGAGTACGGCACCAATGACTGCATACTGATGAGCAGCATTTCCACCTACCATCTTCTGGAGATATGGGAAGGAAAGCAAGGTAGCAAAACCCATCGCATAAGCTCCCACCATACGGAAAGAAGAGAACTGGTTCTTCTCATCATCATCTTCGGTCATCACACCAAGCAATGAACCGTAAGGAACATTCACCATAGTATATACCGCCATCATCAGGAGATAGAGGGCATAAGCATAGATTCGCTTGCCTACAGGACCGTAGTCTGGCGTGTAGAGCAAGAGGGCGAATATCAATCCGAAAGGAATGGCACCATAAATGAGCCAAGGACGATAGGTGCCGAAACGGCTCTGGGTACGGTCAGCAAGACTACCCATCAACGGGTCGGTAACCACATCGAACATACGAGCCACAAGCATCAGCACCGCAGCATCGGCAAAAGAGAGTCCGAAGACGTTGGTAAAAAACAGAGGAAATGCAATAGACATCACCTTCCATACGATACCACCGGCAGCAGCATCACCGAGTGCATAAGCAATTTTTTCTTTTATACTAGCCATTGTTTTACTTTGAACTTTTAATTTTGAACTTTGAACTGTACGAAAAAGGGATTCGCCCCTCGTACATATTTATAATACGTACGAGGGTAAAGAATCCCTACAATCTTAATACCTATGAAAAAAATTACTTATTTAATGTTTCCTTATTCTTTGCAACCAAAGCCTTGATCTTCTCTACTGAGAACTGAGTGCGATAGTCGTCCTTTGGTGTATTCATGCAGTAATCAACCAGACGGTCGATGGTAGAAGTAGCTACATGCATACGTGTATCAGAAGAAGCATAGTAGATGAATACCTTGCCATCCTCATCTGCAATCCAACCATTGGTGAAAACAACATTCATCACATCACCGATATACTCAGGACCTTCCGGTACGAGAAGGTATCCACCTGGCTCTGCAATCACCTTTGTAGGATCCTCAAGAGATGTCATATACATATAGAGCACATAACGGAGACCGCTGGCACAGCCACGAACACCGTGAGCCAGGTGCAACCAACCCTTATCTGTCTTGATAGGATGAGGACCCTCACCGTTCTTCACCTCCTGAATGGTATGATAATGACGGGCATTGATGATCTTCTCTTCCTTGATTTCAGCATGGGTGATATCATCAACCAATGCCCAGCCGATACCACCGCCTGAACCTGTATCGATGAAACCATCCTGTGGACGGGTATAGAAAGCATACTTGCCATCGACGAACTCTGGGTGGAGAACCACATTGCGCTGCTGACTCTTGGTCTTCAAATCAGGAAGACGCTCCCAGTTTACCAAGTCCTTGGTACGTGCGATAGCAGCTGTTGCTGTTGCAGCACTGAGGTCACCTGGCTGGTCATCATCATGACGCTCAGCACAGAACACGCCATAGATGTAACCATCCTCATGAGCGGTGAGTCGCATATCATAGATATTGGTAGCAGGAACCACATCCTCTGGCATGGTGATAGGCTCATCCCAGAAGCGGAAATTGTCGATACCGTTAGGACTCTCGGCTACAGCAAAGAAACTCTTGCGGTCAGCACCCTCCACACGAACAACGAGGAGATACTTTCCGTTCCACTTGATGGCACCGGAATTGAGGGTAGCATTCATCATGATGCGCTGCATCAGATATGGGTTACTCTTTTCATCGAAGTCGTAGCGCCACTCCAATGGTGTATGTTCTGCGGTAAGGATAGGGTTCTTATACTTCTCGTAGATACCGTTTCCCCACTCTACCGGTTCATTCTTACGGCTCAACAATTCCTCATGATGAGCACGGAGAGCCTTCACTTTTTCTTGAAATGTTATCATAATATATCTTTTTTTACTTTTTTACCTTATTATTTTTTTACCTTTACAATGTCTTTGACAAAAAGGACTTTCTTTTCGTTCTTGAATGCCTTGAAGTCATTGACGATGGCTCCATCACCTACTCCAGGGAGATAAGCTTCCTCCTGAGGTTTGTCCCAAGCATTGCGCCAGAAGAGAACGTAGCTCAACTGATACTTCTGAAGTACTGGCCAAAGAGTCTGGGTGAACCAGTTCTGCTTCTGCGAAATGCCTCGGCATCCTGTCTCGGAGAGCGCAGGAATCTTGTTGATTTTCTGGGCAGCCTGCATCATCACATCCAATGTCTCGGTAAGATTCTTCTGATAGGTGGCATCATTGTTGTCAAACTCATAGATGTCAACGCCTACCAGATCAACGAACTCATTACCCGGATAACGCTCCAAGAAAGCATCAACGTTCTTCTCGTCTCCCAAGTTTGGCGACCAAGCCCATACGATGTTGTTACACCCTGCTTCAGTAAGTCTGTGATAGGTTTTTGCGTAAAGTTGGTTGTATTGCGCAGGTGTACAACTATTGGCTCCCCACCAGAACCATCCGCCATTCATCTCATGCCACGGACGGAAGATAACGGGAACGAGTTGTCCTTTCTCATTCTTCAACGAGAGGATGAAATCTGATACTTTCTTGAGCCATGCATCAAACTTCTTCTGCTGAGCACCTCCGTCAAGAACAGCAGCTACGGCATCCCCCTTCGGATCCCATGCGTTCTCTCCTGTTGCCGGATTCCATGGATGCCAACTCAAGGTTACGATACCGCCACGCTTGTGCTGTGCCAGAATCTCCTTTCTCATACGGTCGAAAGGAACGCCGTCGAGATTTTCCTTGCTGTCGAGTTCTATCTTACCGAGGTCGAATCCCATCACTGCAGGATAGTCGCCCGTAGTGAGGAGCACGTCGCTCTTTCCTTCATCCCATTTCCAGGTGGTACCATACACCGGGTCATCCTGATGACCCAACATGATACCTTTGCTTAATAATTTCTGCAACCGAGTCTTCAGCTGTCCTGCAGGTGTTTTGCTGCAATCTTTCTTGCCTTTGCAGCAGGATGTATTAGCAGCCTGGACTGATGTACCAGTGACACCGTTCACCTGAGCCATAGCTCCCTGCATCGCCAGCAGACAAGCTGCACTCAATAAATATTTCTTCAATACCATATCTTTATAATATTAAGTGTTAAATGTGAAGTTATTAGCATTTGAATTGGCTTTCCCTTCGGACGCCGAACGTTGTTTCTTCACTCTTCGTTCTTCACTCTTCACTTTCGAAGCTGCGCTTCGATGAATCGCTGCCATTCATCCCACTGCTCCTGATACCAGAAATGTCCAGTCATCTGATAGAGACTCAAGGTCTTAGGAGCCTTTACGCTATTGTAAAGTCCGTAAGATGATGTAGGAGGAACCACCTCGTCATTATATCCGAAGCTATACCAACCCGGACAAGTGATGCGACGGGCGAAGTTGGCACCATCATAATAGCGGGCTCCTTCGAGGCGCGCCTTCTCCAAATCAGTCAGTTTCTGCTCTTTCCAGGCAGCACCCTGTGCCTTGTCTTCCTTATAGAAGTAGTGTGGCCAACCGCCAGCAACTCCGTGAATCTCAGCCTCATAATCGCACATAGCATCATGAACAGGAGCCAGGAAAGTGATGCGCTTATCGAGAGCTGCCACAGCGATAGAAAGGAATCCACCCTGTGAAGAACCGGTCACACCGATGGTCTTGCCATTCCATTCTGGAAGGGAAGCGATATAATCCACACCACGGACAGCACCGGTTACGACTCTCTTATAAGAGTTGCGGTTCGGATTTTCGAGATTGGTATCCCAGTAACCATTCAGTTCACCATTGGCAAGATCATCATATACCTTCTGCTCCATGGTAACAGGAACACCGTGAATACCGATTTCGAGCACGATGCACTCAGCAGGAGCTGTATAGGTATCGCCAGCATAAGGGCGGACACCGGCACCAGGAACACGGAGAAGAGCAGGATATTTACCTTCCTTGACCGGAACACTCAGGATGCCATACATCTTAGAGCCCCAGCGGTTGTTGTTATAGCTGATTTCATATACATTCTTATCCTTGGTACAACGCTCTGAAAGGAGCACCTTGGTAGGATTGAGGTCATTCTGTCTTGCCTCATCCAATGCCTTCTTCCAGAAAGCATCAAAGTCTTTCGGTTCCTTGGCAAACGGCAGGATCTTTTCTGGAGAGAAACCTGCAGTACAAAGTCCCTCATAATTCTTGCCATCTACATGAGCTATCACCTTGAAGCGATAGAAGCCCGGCTGCTTGAGCGCCCCACTCCATTTCATGGTTCCGTCTTTCAGCACAGCACTCTTCTTCACTTCCGGAAACATTGCCGGACCAGCTTCGTAGTCTATCTTGACGTTATCGAGAAGCGTTCCGCTTTTTCTCACATTGACGGTGAAGTTAGCTTTCTCACCTACCTTGTAGTTCCAATTCTGATGATCAGGAGTAACCGAAACCACAATGTTGTTGCCTCTGATTTGTGCGCGAAGGTTCAAAGAACCCAGCGCACTTATCAGAACACTTATAATTATTAACTTAAAAACCTTTGCATTACTATTCTTCATTTTTATGTCCATATTGTTAGTTACACTGTCAAGTTTTACGGTTGCAAAGTTAAGGATATTTTTCGACAAACCCATGTACTATTTTGCCGAATAAACGTACTTTCATTTCAAAGAATAAAAAAAATGCAAAAAAAGCATAGGTAATTACATGAACGGTATTCTTTTGCAAACCTATTTACTACATTTTAAAAGATATATCTACACCTATTTCCTGATATATATATTATAATGTACGCGAACCTTATAATATATAGAGATTTTATACGTTATTACAACTAGATTGGCACAGAAAAACCTCTTTTCTTAACACAAGTCAAGCAAACCGTAAATAAAATGTAAAACATACACTCTACAGCATGCAGAGACAAGAAAAAAATGCATCATATCTGCCATAAAGCAGAAAAGTATCAGTAATCAGCAAAATAGGTGCAAGGTTTTCAGCAAAAAACTGTTATCTTTGCACCGGAATACGAAAGTAGCCTAAAAGATAAGAAATTACAAGAATAAACAATATAAAAACAATCACAACAATGAAACAAGAAAAGGCAACCTAGAGCAAGCCTCTTGCTTTCCTCCCCATCAAGATGTATGGGCAAAGGATGAACCAGAGAGCGATTATCCGTTTGGGATCTCCTCCAAATGACGAGAGCATCTTCGAAAAAGAAGTGTTTGAAGATGAACTGCTCGACAGGCAGAGGAAACGCCAAACTGTTTTAACCAACTAACAAAAAGTTTATGAACATCAAAAGTAGAGAAAAGTTGCTTGCTGGCGTAGCTGCCCTGAGTTTTCTCGGCATCTCTCCTCAGCAAACTTTCGCAGCCCAGATCACAACGAGCCAGGCTGTTCAACAAGCAAAGAAGATTACAGGTAATGTTACCGATGCAATGGGTCCTATCATCGGTGCTACCGTAAAAGTTAAGGGCACCAAAAATGCCGTTGTCACAGATATGGACGGTAACTACACGCTGAATGTAGCTGCCGGACAGACCGTTGAAGTATCCTACGTAGGATACATCGCCAAATCATTCAAGGTGGGCGGTCAGAACAAATACAACATTACTTTGACCGAAGACAACAACAGTCTTCAGGAAGTAGTGGTTGTAGGTTATGGTACCATGAAGAAGAGCGACCTCGCCGGTGCTTCCGCTTCTATGGACGAAAAGACATTGAAACAGACTCCTATCACCAACGTTGACCAGGCTTTCCAGGGAAAGATTTCAGGTGTGAACGCTGTCCAGACTTCCGGTCAGCCAGGTTCTGCCGTAGCCGTTAGCGTGCGTGGTATCGCTACTATCAACGCCAACTCAGAGCCATTGTACGTCGTAGATGGTGTCATCTTCAATTCTCAGAGCAACAGCGGTTCATCACTCGGTTTGGGTGACAAGCTCGGTAATGGTTCTCACTCAGCCGTATCTCCATTGTCTTTGATCAACCCTAGCGATATCGTCAGCATGGAGGTATTGAAGGATGCTTCTGCCACCGCTATCTATGGTGCCCAGGGTGCCAATGGCGTCGTTTTGATTACTACCAAGAAGGGTAAGGCTGGCGAAGCTAAGTTTTCCTATACCGGTAGCGTAGCTGCAAGCCGTCAGAACAAGCGCCTGGATATCATGAACTTGCGCGAGTTTGCAGAATATTACAACGACCTCGCCAACCAGGGAGAAATCTCCAAACCAGACCCAGTATATAGCGACCCTTCTATCCTCGGTATCGGTACCAACTGGCAGGATGCTATCTTCCAGACCGCTTGGCAGCAGTCACACCAGATTGCCGCAGAGGGTGGTACTGATAAGGTAAACTACTATATCTCAGGCAACTGGACAGACCAGGACGGTACCATCATCGGTTCTGAATTCCAGCGCTACTCTATGCGCGTAAACCTCTCTGCACAGTTGAAGAAATGGTTCAAGCTCGGACTGAATGCTACCTATTCAAAGACATCAGAGAGCTTGAAACTGGCTGACGGTGAAGAAGGTTTGATCAACTACTCATTGACTACACCTCCAGATATCCAGATTTACAATATTGATGGCGGATACTCAAGCGTATCTAAGGAAGGATTCACCAATCCTAACCCTATCGCTTTGGCAATGGAAGATGATATCCTGCTCGACCGTCAGAGCCTGAACGGTAGTGTCTTTGCAGATATCACCCTGATGAAGGGCTTGACCTGGCACAGCCAGTTAGGTTTCGACATAGGTGCATCCAAGGCTGACACCTACAGTCCTATGATAGACCTCGGAACCTGGAAGCGTCAGAGCAACCAGAGCCGTCTGCAGAAGAACAGCAATACCTTCTGGTCATTGAACAACTATCTGCAATATTCTACCAATATCGGCAAACATAGTATCACTGCCATGCTCGGTCAGGAATGCTGGGAATCAAAATATGACTATCTGGCATTTCTCAACACCCAGCTTCCTAACGATGTAGTTCACAACCCAGCATTGGGACAGGGTGACCCTAAGCCTAACGCAGGATGGGGTAGTTCATCTATGGCTTCCTTCTTCACCCGTGAGACTTACAACTACGACGACCGTTATCTCGCTACCTATACCTATCGTTATGATGGTAGCTCAAACTTCGGTCCTAACAACCGTTGGGCAGGTTTCCACTCATTGGCTTTGGGTTGGCGTTTCACCAACGAGCAGTTCATGAAGGGCATCAAGTGGTTGAGCAACGGTAAGTTGCGTCTCGGTTGGGGTCAGACAGGTAACTCCAATATCGGTGGTTACAAGTGGGGTTCTGCCATGAGTACCATGGATACAGCCCTGGGTACCAGCTTCCGTCCTGCCAACCTGAAGAACCTCGACATCAAGTGGGAGACTCAGGAGCAGTGGAACGTAGGTCTTGACCTCGGTTTCTTCAACAGCCGTGTGAACCTGACCGTAGACTGGTACAAGAAGATGAGCAAGGACATGCTGATGCAGCTCAACCTGCCTTCTATCATGGGTACCAGCGGTAATGCATCTTCAGCCCTCGCTGCACCATACGGAAACTATGGCGACATCGAGAATACCGGTCTTGAGATTGCCCTCAACACCCACCCTATAGTCACCAAGGACTTCGACTGGAGTTCAGACGTCACCATCTCTATCAACAAGAACAAGTTGAAGAGTCTTTCCGGCAGTACCGCATTGCTCGGTAAGGGACAGTGGAGCGACGTTGTTTCCCGTTCTACACCAGGTGAATCACTCTACAACTTCTACGGTTACGTAGTAGAGGGAGTATATAAGGATTACAACGATATCATCAGTTCTCCAGTGCAGACCCTGCAGAAGAACAACCCAATCTCTGTAACAACAGATGCAGATGGCACCAAGCACTATGCATGGATTGACGATCCATCTAAGTTCAGCCGCAGCAACACCACCTATGTAGGTGACTTGAAGTACAAGGATATCAACGGCGATGGCATCATCGACGAGAATGATAAGACCAACATCGGTTCTCCACTCCCTAAGTGGACCTTCGGATGGAACAACACCTTCCGCTACAAGAACTTCGACCTGAATATCTTCATCAACGGTTCTGTAGGCGCCAAGGTAGCCAACTATCTGAACATGAAGATGACTCACATGAACTCTCCATGGAGCAACCAGTTGAAGGATGTAAACAAGCGAGTTCACCTCGTAGCCAAGGATGGTAACCAGTCTGGTAACTGGTATGACAACATCTCTAATCTGACCGTTGACAATCCAAACTCGATGTACCCACGTGCATCCATCAACGACCCTAACGATAACGACGCATTCAGCGACCGTTATATCGAGGATGGTTCATACCTCCGCTTGAAGAGCATGGCTCTGGGATACACATTCGACCAGAAGCTTATCCAGAAGATTGGTCTGACCAATCTCCGACTGACTCTCACAGCGTCTAACCTCTTTACCATCACCGGTTACAGCGGTTACGACCCAGAGGTAGGTCTCTCTACTCAGAGTGCGAATGTATATGGTCTGGACTTCGGTCGCTACCCTTCTCCAACCACCGTTACATTTGGTTTGAACTTATCATTCTAATATCCAAAACGAACAGTTATGAAATTTAAGAATATTAAATATACAGCATTTGTAATGCTCCTCGGTATGGGAATGACCTCTTGCAGTGACTTCCTTGACAAGCCAGTAGAGGACAATTACAACACAGAGAACTTTTACAACGGTGATGCAGCCTGCATCTCTGGCGTAAACTATCTCTCCAACTCACCTTGGTATGATTTCCAGCGTGGTTTCATCAAGATTGGTGAGGTTATGTCGGGTAATATGTATTGGGGTTCAAGCCCTTACATGAACTTCAGTACCAATGGTACCGATGAGGACCTGGTAAACATGTCTTACTCTCTCTGGGCAGAGATTGGTCACTGCAGCACTGTTTACGAGTCATTGCAGAAGGCAATCAACACCACAGAGAAGGTGAAGAACCAGTGTATGGGCGAATGTCTTGCCTGGAAGGCGATGGCATACTTCTATCTGGTACGTACCTTCGGTGATGTGCCTATCATCCACAGCAACTCAGAGACGCTTGGCAAGGGTGACTACAACCAGTTGAGCAAGGTAGAAAAGGCTGATGTATATGAGTATATCATCATGACCCTGGAAAAGGCGATGGAGCTTCTTCCTAAGGAAAAGAGCACTTCGGGTCGCATCGACTACTACTGTGCAGAAGGTCTGCTCAGTAAGGTTTATCTGACCAAGGCTGGTGTTTCAGGCTCCTTGAATCAGGACGATTTGAAGAAGGCAGCCGAATATGCCAAGGATGTCATCGAAAACTCAGGCAGAGGACTGATGGAGCACTACGAGGACATCTTCCGTGGCTCTAACCAGTTCTGCGACGAAATTCTGATTGCATGGCGCTGGACAGTAGGTACTCAGTGGACTTCTCAGAACACCCTCCAGAGCGACTTGGCTCCAGAAGGTTTCGATGAGAATGGTGACTGCTGGGGCGGTTGGGGCGGTCCATCGGTTGATTTGATGGAAGCCTTCGGTGTATCTCCTAAGGATGATCCAGCAAGCCGTGTAGATCCAGACCACCGTCGTAAGGCAACCATCATGATGCCAGGCGATGTATATTCTTACTTCTGGAGAGACCACGATCTTCCTGCCAATGCACAGAAGGACGGTCTGAAGAAGGGATTCTCTTACCTGGATTTCTGGTATAACAAGGGTTACAATGCAGCTGCAACTGGTCAGTGCCAGGGTCCTTGCGGTGGTAGCAACGTGAAGAACCTCTATGGTGACAACTATGACCACAAGGAAGAATTGGGCATCACTCCAACCCGTATGTCTAATGCTCTCCCTACTCCACTCCTCCGTCTTTCAGACATCTATCTGATTTATGCAGAGGCACAGGTACAGATGGGTAACAATACCGATGCACTTGCCCTGGATTGCTTCAACAAGGTTCGTGGCCGTGCATACGAGTGGCAGGGATTCGTAAGAAAGACCTCTCTTACATTCGATGACATCTGGAAGGAGCGCCGCCTGGAGTTTGCAGGTGAGGGTGACCGCTGGTATGACTTCGTACGCCGTGCATACTATGATGTAGACAGCTGCATCAAGGAATTGAAGGCACAGCACCGCAATGCGATGTGGAACTGCGATGCAGTTTACAAGGCATACTACAACAGTGGTACATGGGACAACTCAGAAATGCAGTATGATGAGAATACCCCAGCACCTAATGTAACAGCCAGCAGCTTTACTTTGCCATTCCCTACAGAGGACGTAGCCCTGAACCCTAACCTGGGTAGCAATGCTACTCCAATCCATGTAGATGTACGTAACACATATAGTTATTAATCAATTAAGAGAATTTCATTATGAATATCAAGAATATAAATGGGGCTTTATTCGCCATGGCACTTGTTGCAGCCAGCGCAGGATTCACTTCTTGCGAGGACGAGCCAGACAAGTATGAAGTTGCAGGCGGAACTCCTACCATCGATTATGTTCGCCCTGTGGATGCTGCCAGCAAGGACTCACTGCTTACTGGTGCATCCCTCAACAATACCATCTGTATTGTGGGTAGAAACCTGAGAAGTGTGACCAAGATCAACTTCAACGACCAGTCAGCAGTCCTGAACACCAGTTACATGACGGACAACACCATCATCGTAACCGTGCCAAAGGCTATCCCTAACGAGGTAAGTGATAAGATCTACTTCATCACCAGCAAGCAGGACACCGTGGCATACGATTTCAAGACCATCGTGCCAGCTCCAACCATCCACAGCATGAGCAACGAGTGGGCAGCTCCAGGCGAGGAAGTAACTATCAAGGGAGACTACTTCCTGGATTACGACAACAGTCATCTGACTATCAAGGTGGGTGATAACTACACCATTCCTTACGAGGACCTGAAGATCACCCAGAACAGCATCCGCTTCAACATGCCAGAGGATATGCCTAAGCACGAGCCTATTACCATCACAACCATCAACGGTACTACCAAGGCTGGCTTCCGCTATATGGACAACCGCGGTATGCTCTTCGACTTCGATACTCCTTGGAAGGAAGGTGGAGAAGTGTTGGGCAACAATGGTTGGCACAATCGTACCATTACATCTGATGGCACATCACTTTCTGGCAACTACATGGTACTCGGTGAGACAGCCATGGGCGCAGACGGAGGCTGGAACGACGGTAACTTCTCGTTCGAGTACTGGCCAGGAAGCTGGCAGGACCCAGAGACCTACTCCAGCCGTCCACGTATGCAGGATCTTGCAGACTTCAGCGATTGGAAGAACATGAGCCTGAAGTTTGAGATGTGCATCCCTAAGGACAACGGTTGGTCGGCTGCACCTATGCAGATTTACTTTGGTAGCGTAAGCCAGGTTTCCAATGGTGGTGCAGGTGTACAGGATATCTATGGCAACGTATTGGCAGGAGCCAACAACACCTTCTTCCACGAGCAGGGTAAGTTGGCACGTGCCCTCTACATGCCATGGCAGAATACAGACGACAAGACATATAACACCGAAGGTAAGTGGGTAACCGTAACCATTCCATTGGCAGACTTCGTCTATGACTACGATGGCAACAAGGGATTGAGCTATACAGGTGTGAACGACTTCAGTGCCTTCAACATCTTTGTTGTCAAGGGTGCATACAATGATGCCAGCGTATTGCCTACCGGTGTAGACTGTAACCCAATCATCAAGATTGACAACATCCGTGTGGTTCCAAACAAATAAACTTATAATCTGAATTGATATGAAAAAGATAAGCAAAATATTCGCCATGTTGGTGGTAGCCCTCGTAGGGCTATCGCTTACAGCGTGCAGCGACGGAGATGACCTCTCTACCGACCAGTATGGTAACGAGATTTCTCTCCAGTCATTCGGTCCATGCCCAGTGCTCCGTGGCGGTACCTTATATCTCTATGGTACCAATCTGGACCAGATTGAGTCTGTCAACCTTCCAGGTGCAGATCCTATCACCGCATACGAGATTCTCCAGAGCGGTTACAACAGCAAGATTTCCATCCAGGTTCCTGCCGAGAAATGCGAGCCGGGTCAGATTGTACTGAAGACCAAGAAGGGCGGCGAGATTACATCCGTATCTCCTATCACCTATCGTGAGGACATCGAAATCACCAAGTTCTTCGTAGGTAGCGAAGGTACTATGGTAGGTAATGTAGGCGATGTAGTAACCATCAAGGGTGATTACCTCAACCTGATGCACGGCGTTATCTTCGCAGGTAGCGATACCATCAAGGAGGCAGAGTTCGTAGGTCACGACCGCTATACCATCCAGGTGAAGATTCCGGCTGAGGCTCGTACAGGTGTCATCACATTGACAGATACCATCAAGGATGGTACCTCTCTGGAGACCAAGGAAGAGTTGACCATCAATACTCCTGAGGCGACTCCTATCAAGGACCGCAACATCAAGGCTGGCGAAATTCTCAGCATCAAGGGGACTTCATTCGACCAGATTGTCAGCGTGAAGTTTGAGGGCGCTACTGTAAATGCTGCCGACTTCAAGTCACAGAGCGTAGCAGAGATTACTGTTGCTGTTCCAGCCAAGGCTACAGACGGTACCTTCTATGTAGTAACCAAGAGCGGTATCGAGGTTCCTGTAGGCAACATCATCACCGTGGTTCCTACCCAGCTCGTTGCAACACCTAACCCAGTGAAGAATGGTGCCGAACTCACCATCACCGGTAAGGATATGGATCTGATTACAGGCATTGCATTCCCTAATGCAGCAGCATCTCAGCTCAACAAGGTAGAGACAACCAAGGTAACTGCCACTGTTCCTGAGGATGCACAGGAAGGCGATATCACATTGAGTCTCGCCAACGGCAAGACTGTAACAGTAGCCTATACTTTGGTGAAGCCAACCGTAGCTTCTTGCACACCAGCAGCTATCACAGCTGGCGATAAGACCATCATCAAGGGTACAAATCTCGACCTCGTAGCAAGCATCACCTTCCCTGGCGATGTAGAGCAGACCGTTGAGAAATTTGCAGCTCAGAATGCCAATGCCATAGCAGTAACAGTTCCTGCAGCATGCGCCGGTACAGGCTTCAAGCTCAACCTGAAGAATGGTACAACCATAGAGGTGAAGGATGCATTGAGCATCAAGGCAGCTACCGATCCAGCTATCGCTTCTATCACTCCTGGAGAAGCTACAGCAGGTTCAACCATCACCATCACTGGCAAGAACTTCCAGAACATCCAGAACCTCTATATCGGTTCTTACAAGGTAAACCGCTATACCTCTCGTACCAATACTGAGATTGTATGCCAGGTTCCTGCCAATGCAGAAGTTGGTACCTACAAGATCGTGATGGAAGACCCAGACGGCAACAAGATTGAAGGTCCAGAGTTCAAGGTGGTTCCTGCAGAAAAGGATATCGCTACTATCACAACCAACATGGACAACAGCGCCATCAAGTATCCATACAACTTCACTTGGGATGACACCGGTCGTTTCCGTATCATGAAGGCAGACCTCATCAAGTTGGGTGTCAAGGTAGGTTCCAAGATGCTCTTCTATAAAGAAGCAGGAGCTACCGGTCAGGTTCAGATCAACAACGCCAACTGGGGCGGTATTGATACTGTAGCCGACTGGAATGGTGATCAGAGCTGCATTGTAAAGGTATTCGATGCAGCCATGATGGAAGCTGTGAACAGCATCTCTGACGGTTGGAGTGATACTGCATTCATCCTCCAGGGCGACCTGAAGAATGTAACCAAGATTGCTGTCCTTCCATAAGATAGAAATATTTAACATAAAAAACGCATTTATGTGAAATATAATTTGTAAATTTGTGGCGTAGTTATATTAACTGCGCCACATTTTTGATTTTAACCAAAACATTAACCCGATATGAAGAAAATAGCATTATCCTTACTGGTAGCTCTGAGCTGCATCTCAGCCAAAGCTGCCGATGGCAAGTCGCTGTTTGTTTCATTCAACGATGGAAGCAGGATAGAGTTTGCACTGAGCACTCTACCGGAAGTGACCTTCGGAAATGACAAGATGACCGTGACTTCAACTGCCACTACTGCCAGTTACGAACTGTGGAAGGTTTCTACCTTCACCTATGGAACAACCACCGGTATCAAACAAGTAGAAACGAACAACAAGTTTGCCTTCGAAGGTGACCGCATCATCGTAGACGGCACCCGCAACCAGGTGAGTGCCTTTGCTCTCGACGGAAAGGCAGTAAATCTCTCTCCGGTCATCGCAGGCGACAAGACCATCATTTCTCTTGATGGTTTAACCCACGGTGTATACATCATCAAAATAAACAACAAATCCATTAAAATAGCAAGACAATGAAAAAGATATTACTCTCACTTCTGGCAGTAATGATTTCATTCACTGCCTTGGCACAAACTGATGGTGACAAGATTACTATCAACAATTCGGAAGGAAAGCAAGCTGAATGGAATCTGACAGGCGAAAGCAATACCATCAGCAGCATGAAGCATAATGCCAACAACCAACTGGAAATTTATCTGAAAGGCCTGGAAGACTTCGGTGCTTTCGAAACCTACGACATCAACAAGATTAACAATGTTGTCTTCTCTATCTATCACGAAAGCGAAGTGAAAGATGTAAATCTCGCTGACCCCGCTGCTACAGAAAAGACCAAGCGTCTCTACAAATATCTGCAGCTGAATTATGGCAGCAAGACCATCTCTTCGGTCATCGCCAACGTCAACTGGAACACCCAGGAAGCAGACAAGATCTATAAGGCAACAGGCAAATATCCTGCCATGAACTGCTATGACTTCATCCATATCTATGTTCCTAAGCAGGGTTCCAACGGATGGATCAACTATAACGACATCACTCCTGTCACCAACTGGGCAGATCAGGGCGGACTGGTATCGCTGATGTGGCACTTCAACGTGCCTAAGACTGAAAGCACAGTTCCGGGAACAGATGGCAGTGGCGTGACCTGCACCCCATCCGAAACCACCTTCAAGGCTGCCAACGCATTGACGGCAGGCACTTGGGAGAACAAATGGTTCTATCAGGAAATGGATAAGGTGGTAGAAGTCTTACAGAAGTTGCAGGATGCAGGCGTTGTTGCCATTTGGCGTCCTTTCCATGAGGCAGCCGGCAATGCCTGTCTGAAATCAGGAGCCAGCTGGGGCAAGTCCTGGTTCTGGTGGGGATATGATGGTGCTGAAACCTACAAGAAACTTTGGCAGACCATGTTCGACTACTTCCAGAGCAAGGGAATCCACAACCTGATTTGGACTTGGACCACACAGAATTACAATGGCGATGCCAATACCTATGACAATGATGCCGACTGGTATCCAGGCAATAAGTATGTAGATATCATCGGTCGAGATCTCTATGGTTATGATGCTGCCAAGCAGGCTCAGGAGTTCAAGGAGATTCAGGCACGCTATCCTGGCAAGCTCGTAGCCCTGGCAGAATGTGGTACTGATGCCAACAGCAACACAGCTACCGCCGGCATCGATGAGGCATGGAACGCCGATGCAAAATGGAGCTTCTTCATGCCTTGGTATGGAAGCAGCATGCCATCCAACGACTGGTGGAAGGCAGCATTGAGCAGCAAGAACGTGATTACCCGCGACCAGGTGAACCTGAATGCCAACTACGTAGAGGAAAGCGCAGTAGATGCTGTGAAGAACATGGGCATCGGTACCAATTTCGGCAACTGCACAGATGTGGTTGCCATGTGGATGAACATGAACAGCAACTCGGTTACTGATTTCGAGAAAGCTTGGGGACAGGTTCCTACCACCAAACCGATGGTAGATTTTCTGAAGAAGAACGGTTTTAATTCTGTCCGCATCCCAGTTACCTGGTTCCAGCACATGAAGGAAGACGGAACCGTGGATGAAGCCTGGATGAACAGAATACAGGAAATCGTAGATTACGTCATTGATAACGGAATGTACTGCATCCTGAATGTTCACCATGATACAGGTGCAGACGATGAGGATGTGAAGCACTGGATCAAGGCTGATGAAGCCAACTATAACGAGAACAAGGAGAAGTTTGAATATCTCTGGACCCAGATTGCCACCCGTTTCAAGAACTACGACCAGCACCTGATGTTCGAAGGTTACAACGAGATGCTTGATGCCGACAACACCTGGAATGCACCAAAGAGCGCAAGCAGCTATAAGGGTTTGAACGGATATGCCCAGAGTTTCGTGAATGCAGTACGTGCTACCGGTGGCAACAACGAGACCCGCAACCTCATCATCAATACCTATGCTGCAGCTAATGGTGACGACGTATTGAACAACCTCGCCATCCCTACCGACAAGGTGGATGGTCATATCGCCATAGAAGTTCACACCTATGGTCCTTGGGACTGGTTTGCCAAAGGCAAGTGGGATGCTTCCTGCAGCAAGGAAATCGCTGATATGTTCACCCGTCTGAACAGAAAGTTCATCAGCAAGGGCATTCCTTGCATCATCGGTGAATACGGTACTCATGGAAGCAAGAGCGTCAGCAAGAACAGTTCTGCCAGCGAGATTCAGGCTGCTGCCGACCAGGCTGCTGACATCGTGAAGCAGGCAAAGGCTTACGGAGTAGCCACCTTCTACTGGATGAGCATCTTCGACGGAACAGACAGAAGTGTGCCACAGTGGACCTTGCCTACCGTGGTAGAAGCCATGAAGAAGGCTTATAACGAATAAAAAAAGAAGATGAGAATCAAATATTTATTATTGATTTTTACAGCACTCATGGCTCTCTCATCCTGCGGTGAAAAGAAAAAGAAATCGTATGATGAGATTGCCATGAGCGGTCTTACTACCCGCACAGAGAATCTGAAAACCAACCTCAAGGCTTTCGCCAACAAGGGAACCCTCATCGGACAGATGTACGGCACCCTAAGCGGAATGGGTTGGAACAGATGGGAATGCGATAGCGACCGCTGCGACATGAAGGCACTCTGCGGTTACCGACCAGCAGCCAACGGTTATGAACTGGGCGGCATCGAAAGCGGAAAGCAGCATAATGCAGACGGAGTTCCATTCAAGGCAATCCGGGAAGATGTGCTCAATCACTTCCGCAAGGGAGGCTTGCTCATCATGAACTGGACGATGCCAAACTACAACGGAGATGAAGACAAACTGGAAGAATACACACAGCAAGTGGCAAAATATCTTGATACCTTGAAAGATGGTTACGGCATCAAGGCTCCGGTGATTCTCAATCTCCTTCCGATAGACGGCAAAGCATGGTACTGTCAGTTGAGTGCGGAAGATTACAGTAAGCTTTATCAGAAGATACAGGACTGCTTATCAGATGAGGAAGTAACGAATGTGGTTTACGGTTATTCGGAGACCTACCAGCCTGGCAAGAAACTGATGGAACGTTATCCAGACCACAATATTGATGTCATCAACATCACTTATCTCCAGTCTAAGGATGCCATCAATCTCCCACTCTACCAGAAGAGCATCAAGGACATCGTGGATCAGGCATTGCCTTTTGCACAAGAGCACAACAATGCGTTTGGTATGACAACGGGCATTGAATCCATCGGTGATTCCAGCCTCTTCGCTGATATACTCCTGCCGGAACTTAAACAGCATCATATCGCTTACCTGATGTTCGGCAGAAACGCAGGAGAACCTATCAATGAGCATTACTACACTCCTTATCCTGGAGTTTCCAATAGTAAGACCCATGGTTTCATGGAGTTGGTAAACGATGAAGTGAGTGTGTTCCTGGAAAAGCTGAACGGCTTGTATCTGGAACATTAAGACGTAAAACAACTGAAAAACAAACGCAGGCAAAGTGGATTTGCCTGCGTTTATTTTTTCCTCACGATGGGTCTGAAAATGCGTCCCGACGCAGCAGTTACTACGTCGAGGACGTAGGTTTTCCTACATCGGGACGTAAGAAGCGCTACGTCGGGACGCAATTAAAAGGGCCAGATTGCCTCACGCAACCTAGCCCCTTGTACTTAAACCAATTATAAAACTAAGAGTAAATAAAAACACTCCCTATTACTGAACAAACTTGTTTCCATTCTTAATAACAACGCCCTTATAAGAAGCGTCAACCTGCTGACCAGCAAGATTATATATCTTTGTAGACTTAGCAGGAGTAAGGATCGTAACGTTGGAAATGCCGGTAGAAGGATCCTTAGCTGCCTGAATCAAATTGACTGCAGTAACAATAATAAAATGTCCATTTACAAACATACCGGTCTCCTTGAGTTTAGCAACATCCTCTGCATTCAAGACAATCTTATAAGATGTACTACCGCTAGCAACAGAAGCACAACCGTACTCATTCAAATCGCCCTTGTTAGAAGACAACGTTTCCTCTGTACCAGAGAAGATTGTTTTAAACTGCCACCAGGTTTCCTTTGTATTAGTATCGGTAGTATAAACAAACTCCAACTTGTCGCCAGCGGAAGCATCAGCAAATTTTTCAGCAGGAACATTGAAACCTTCTGCCCAATTACCGAAAACACATTCGCCACTCCAAATCTGAGTAGAAGCAGTTGCTACTGTACTTTCCAATTCAACCTTGGAAACTACAACACACATACCTTGTACGAAAAAGCTGGTAGCCCCCTTAAACTGCTCCAAAGCCTTATCGGTAATTTCAAACTTCGCCTCGCCTGGTTCCTTTAAACCTACAGCTGAAGTACCTTCCATGTCTACCCAACCGCCATCAGCGCCGCTATTAACTTTCAAGAATACCTGAGAGCCCCACTCCCACGCACTATTAATAGAAGCATCAACTTTAGAAACTGTAACTACGATGTTATCGCCAGCCTTGGCTGTAGCGAGGTTGGACAGTTCAACACCAATATTAGGCCAGGTTGCATCCATTATCTGTTCACCTTCCCACAATGTAGTTCTACTTTGTGCAAAAGAACAAACTGCAGCAAAAGCTGCTACCATAAGAGTAAAAAACTTTTTCATAAGCTTAAAAATTAAATAGGTTTATAATATTATTGTTAATTGTTATCTGATGCAAAGATAGGACATTTCCGCCAAAAAGCATGATACTATCATTGCAGATGCTGATACTTTTTTACCAATGTTTCATCAGGTAAGTTTTTAGTTGCTTTCCCCCTGCCAATCCGAGGCTCTGAGAGCCCCGGATATCATGGTTTAGGATAGATTTTGTGATAGGTTTCCATACCTATCTCAGCTCCATCCATTACACCTTTAAATATATAAGAGTCGGAGACTACTTCCTTGGCACGGTTGAAGAGCGTCATGTGAGGAAGAGGCTGCACGTTGATGTCCCAAACGTATGGAATGAGACCAGCCTTCAGTATCTCGGCTGTAACACAACTGTACCATGCCATCATACTCTCATCATGCAGTTTCTGATTACCCCCATAGAGAGAAGCATTCTTGCGGTTGGCACCATATTCACCGATGACAACAGGATAACCCTTGTCCACGAACTTCTTCTTCATCTTCATCACCTGGTTGGTAATATGCTGATAGGCATCCACATTCTTATTGTTATACGAGATGGTATTGACGGTACGCCCCTGGTCGTCAGCAGGCGCATGTCCCTTCCAGTAGAGTGCCACCTTTCCCCAATCGGCATCCTTGTCCATCAGGGTGAAGATATATGGATCATAGAAATGTACCTCTGCCATCAACCGGTTCTTTACCGAATCCTTGAGACGGGCAATATCATAGGTATCCTTCTCTGCCAGATCTATCTCCGTCTTCGGACTCTGCATGATGAGTACACGTTTGGCATTCTTGCCACCGGTAGAACGAACGGCATCCAGGAACACCTGCTCATATTCCAGGAGTCTGTCGGCAAACTCCTTGCTGTCGGGAGCCAGCATTTCTCCCTTTGCCTGCGGACTTGCTCCACCTACTCCAGGTTCATTCAATGCCGCAAAGAGTAGGCGCTGATCATAGTCCTTAAACTGTTTGGCAATATTGACCCACAATTTGCGATACATCTCCTTACATTCTGAAACATTCGCCAGATTGGTAAAAGCATCATGCTCCATCCAACCGCCATCCCAATGTTCGTTGATGATGACACAGAGTCCGGCATTGAGACCGTAATCCACAATCTCCTTGATACGAAGCATCCAAGCAGGGTCTATCGTCATCTTCTCCTTGTCTACAATATGACCAGCCACCCAAGAGGTGGGAATGCGAAGGCTGTTAAATCCCTGCTTCTTCAAGCTCTGGATATAACTTTCAGTTGTCTTGTCATTCTGCCATGAAGTCTCCGACTTCAAGCCGGCGTTGTTGGTAAAGATATCATTCCAATCGCAAGCTTCCATCGTATTACCAAGGTTGACGCCTGGCGCCATATAATGCGCCAACTGGGCTGCAGTAAGTCCCATCTTCGTCATACGTCTATCAGCAGGTGCCACTTGTGCACTAGCCCATGCAAACTGGGCAGCTGCCGCCAAAATCATAACTATCTTTCTCATGTTAATTATATAAATTGTTATAGTTCTATGTAGTTACGGTGCAAAGATAAAGAAAAAACGGCTACACCTATGTAGTAATTTGTTAAACAGATACGTACAGAATGATACAAGGGCATATTTTTGTCTTTTTTGGAAAAGAAATTGGTACACAAAAAGGGCGTACACCAGAAAATAACACTCTGGCATGCGCCGTAACACTTATGCTAAATCCAAAAACTTCACATAACTTTCTTTATTTAACAGGCCAAGCGGCTGCCTTCACAGCCTCCTGAATACCCTCCAACATATTGGCATTGCTGACTGATGCACTGGCACGGTTGAAGATGGTCATACTTGGAAATCTACCCAGTCGGTATCAATCAAATCGCCATTGGTATCATAGATACTCTTGTACTTACTCCAGTCGTAGGCGTTCTTACCCGAGTTGATGGCAGCACCCGTCACCAGCTTTTTCTTCACAGCCATTCTTTTACCCTTTCCGAAGAGAATGAAAGGCAATCAGCCCCTTCATTGGGGCTCTTAATATGAGAGCAATCTTCAGGTGATGTTCATCTTCCATCACGTTTCTGAGAGGCGATTCGAAATAGTGGGCAATGCTTCCCACAAACCCTACTTCCTGATTTTCTCCCAAAGAAGCATCCCAAGCTTTCACTCCCGACGTCAACCTGCTGATGTCCTCAACGCTGGCCTTCACATAATCAATATAAGGAACTAGATTGTTACGGTAAAACAAGTCAAAGCTACTTAATATCATCCGGTAGAGCGCCATGGCTTCGTTCAGCTCATCGCTACCGTTTTCATGTTTCTCTCCCTCGGCTATCTGCTGGGAAATAAAAGGACAGATAGAAGCCAGAAAGCGATTGACTAAAGGCTCTTTATATACCTTATTAATAATAGTAGGGTAATCAAGTCCTGACCATGCCAGATATTTCTCCTTGAGAGAAGCAGGAAGTGTTCCCTTGAAGATACCATTCAGAAACAGCTTACCCAATACAGCTCCACTACCCTCATCCCCCAGGATGTAACCCAGCGGCGGAGTATTCATAACGATGTTCTTTCCATCATAAAGACAACTGTTGGCACCTGTACCCAAGATACAGGCAATACCCGGTTTATCACCAAACAGAGCACGAGCAGCACCCAACATATCACCTTCCACTTCTACCCTAGCTTCCGGGAAAGACTGCTGCAACAAGGACTGCATACGAGGTTTCATCGCCTCAGTTACACCACTGCCATAAAAGAACACTTCCTGAGGCTGCTCGTTCAACACTAGTTTATCACAGAGAATCTGCAATATATCAGCATCACTCTGATGAATCGGATTGATGCCTTGAGTATTACAAGTCATCAACACATCCCCCTGGTCACTTATCAATGCCCAATCGGTCTTGGTACTACCACTATCTGCTATCAGTTTCATCTTCGACTATTCTATTAATCAATACTATTTCTTCCTTAGAACATTCATCCAAGTAACTTCTAAGACACTGCAAATTTACAGAATTTCATTGAAATATCATCATAATAAATTGAAAAAGATACGCCCCAAAAGATAATATCTCAAAAAAGGTTCATGAATCTTTGCTTTTCTCTTCTTTTTTTAATAACTTTGCAGTCAATAACAATAAAACATGTATAATTATGGCAACATTCATAGCAGGACCATGCGTCATCGAGTCGATGGAACTACTGGACACAGTAGCTCAGGAACTCGTTCGCATCAACCAGAAGTTAGGAACCGATATTATATTCAAAGCATCATTTGACAAGGCAAACCGAACCAGCATCCACTCTTTCCGTGGTCCTGGTATGGAAAAGGGCCTACAGATGCTCAGCGATATCAAGTCAAAGTATGGACTTCGCATCACCACAGATATTCATGAAAGTTATCAGGCTGAGGCTGTAGGCAAAGTATGCGATATTCTCCAGATACCAGCCTTCCTCTGCCGACAGACCGATCTTTTGGTTTCAGCTGCTAAAACGGGTAAGATTGTCAACATCAAGAAGGCACAGTTCCTGAGCGGAAGAGATATGAAATATCCTGTAGAAAAAGCCTTGGACAGCGGTGCCAAGGAAGTATGGCTCACCGAGCGCGGCAACTGCTTCGGCTACAACAATCTCGTGGTTGATTTCCGTAATATCCCTGATATGAAGGAGATTGTTCCTAATGTCATCATGGACTGCACTCACAGTGTGCAGCGACCAAGCGCTGGCGATGGCAAAACCGTGGGCGACCGCAAGTTCGTACCAGCCATGGCCATGGCAGCCAAGGCATTCGGCGCAACCGGTTACTTCTTTGAGGTACACCCAGACCCTGATCAGGGAAAAAGTGACGCTGCCAATATGCTGGAATTAGACAAGCTGGAGGCTCTCATAGCTGATTTGCTCGCTTAACAAAGTATATTAATTTACTTGTCTAAGTATATTAATTAACTTGTCTAAGTATATTAGTTTACTTGTCTAAGTATATTAATTTACTTGTCTAAGTATATTAATTTACTTGTCCAAGTATATTAATTAACTTGTCTAAGTATATTAATTTACTTGTCTAAGTATATTAGTTTACTTGTCTAATATATTAGTTCCATTCAATAAAGAACATTTATTTTAGAAAATAATGAGTCACAAGATAAACGATATTGACTACATGACAGTCCGCTCGTATGGAGAGCAAGCCCTTCGTGACGAAGCTCAAGCCATACTCGATCAAATTTCCTATATGGATAGTAATTTTGAGAAGGCAGTAGATATGATGTATCATTGCGAAGGAAAGATTATCGTAACCGGTGTAGGCAAAAGTGGACACATAGGTGCCAAGATTGCTGCTACTCTGGCATCAACAGGTACACCTGCTTTCTATATCAATCCTCTGGATGTATATCACGGTGATTTAGGCGTAATGACAGATAAAGACGTAGTTCTGGCACTGAGCAACAGTGGCCAGACCGATGAGTTGCTTCGCTTCATTCCAATGGTACTCCACATGAATGTGCCTATTATTTCGATTACGGGAAATCCCAATTCCCTGTTGGCGAAATATTCCAATCACCATATCACAGTAAAGGTAAAGAAGGAAGCTTGTCCGCTGAACCTTGCTCCAACCAGCAGTACCACTGCGGCTTTGGCGATGGGAGATGCCTTGGCAATAGCACTGATGCAGGTACGCCACTTCAAGCCGCGCGACTTTGCACAGTTCCATCCTGGTGGCGAATTAGGTAAGCGCCTCCTGACTACCGCAGAAGATGTGATGCGCAGCGACGATATGCCAATCATCCCTAAGGAGATGCACCTGGGCGAGGCTATCATCCACGTCAGCAAGGGCAAACTGGGATTGGGAATCTCGCTTGATGAAGACAATCGTGTCATCGGATTGATTACTGATGGCGATATCCGCCGTGCCATGGAGAAATGGCAGGCTGAGTTCTTCAACAAGACGGTGAACGACATCATGACCACCACTCCTAAGATGGTGACTCCGAAGACCAAGATTTCGGAAATTCAGCGCATTATGCATAAGTACAAGGTACATACAGTACTCGTAGTAGATAAGGATAATCATTTGAAAGGCATCGTTGATCACTATGCCTGCATGGTGTGATTTTAATTAATAATTTATAATTAATAATTTATAGCAAATAGATTATTAGGAGTTGACATGAGACTCAGAGAGATAATAACAACGATAACACTGATGCTTGCCAGTTCGCTGTGCAGCGCACAGACCAGCGATTCATTGATAGTTAATCAGCTTCGTGGGAAAGGTGTGAGTTTTTCTCACGATAATTCTGTTACGCTCCTGATGAGCGGACAGGAGAAATTTGATGATATGTTTCAGGCAATCCGTCAAGCCAAACACAGCATTCATCTGGAATACTTCAACTTCCGCAACGACAGCATCGCCTCCCTACTCTTCGACCTCCTGGCTGAGAAGGCAAAGGAGGGTGTAAAGGTAAGAGCCTTGTATGACGGATTCGGAAACTCATCCAACAACAAGCCATTGCGCAAACGGCATCTCAAGAAAATACGTGCCAATGGCATTGAAATATATGAATACAAGCCGGTTAAGTTTCCATGGGTACATGCCATCTTCAACCGTGATCACCGTAAAATCGTGGTCATTGATGGACAGATTGCATATACAGGAGGTATGAACGTTGCCGACTATTATATCAATGGTACAGAAGTAGTAGGCGAATGGCATGACATGCACTGCCGCATTGATGGTAGCGAGGTGAATACCCTGCAAAAGATATTCCTCAAGATGTGGAACAAGGTTAGCGGTCAGCATATTGACGGCGAAGAGTATTACCGCAAGGAGAAAAAAGATTATCTGGTAGAGAATCTCAAACCCGACACCACTGCTACCGCCTATCATAAAACGGTAGGCATCATTAACCGTGAGCCCCATATCACCAAGGATATCATCCGTTATTTCTATGTGAACGCCATCAACGACGCACAGGACAGCATCAAGCTCATCAGTCCTTACTTCACCCTAAGCCACAAACTGAAGAAAGCACTGAAGAATGCAGTAAAAAGAGGCGTAAAGGTAGAAATCATGCTCTCTACCAAGAGCGATATTCCATTGACTCCAGATTGCGGTTTCTATAATGCCCATAAGCTGATGAAGGCTGGTTGCCATGTATGGATGTACACACCAGGCTTCCATCATACCAAGATTATCATGGTAGATGGAAAGTTCTGTACGGTGGGCAGCGCCAATCTCAATGCCAGAAGCCTTAGATGGGATTACGAAGAGAATGCTGTAATTGTAGACCCTTACACTACAGACCAGCTGGTAAAGCTCTTCGATGGAGAGAAGAAAGACAGTTTCCTGCTCAACGAAAAGAACTGGAGAGAATGGCGCACGGGGTGGCAGAGATTCAAGGGATGGTTTGCAGCCACCTTCCTGACCCCTTTCCTATAAATATATAAAAAAGAAGATATAATGAATGAAGAAATGATGAAAGCAATGGCAGGGAAATCAATGCCCGAACTAGCCATTGTAGATAATAATACGCTGGCAGCATTGGGACTGAAAAGTCTGCTGGAAAGCGCTATTCCGATGGTAAGAATCAAAACCTTCGGTACATTCGGTGAATTTGAATCGAGTGTACCCGAGCGATTCATGCACTATTTTGTAGCAATGCCTATCGTATTGGCGCATCGCTACTTCTTCATTGACGAAAAGCATCGCCATCATACCATCGTACTGACTCCCAGTTTCGATCCCAACTCGCAACTGCAAGGTTTCCACTGTATCTGTACCAACGTACCAGAAACGCAACTGATCAAGGAACTGATGAGTCTGCAACATTCAGGTCACCCCCATGGTGAACATATTCCGATGATGGGCGACTCATCTCCAAAAGAAAAAGTGTTGACTGATAGAGAAATCGAAGTTCTGTCCCTGATAGCACAAGGCAAAATCAACAAAGAAATTGCCGATCAACTATGTATCGGACTCACTACCGTGATTACTCATCGCAAGAATATCCAGGAAAAATTAGGAATTAAAAACGTTTCTTCACTCACTATCTATGCCGTGATGCATGGATATGTGGACATCAACAAAATCTAAACGAGCAAAATTATCCTCTTAAATGGTGACGACAAGATTTCACATACCTAAATATAATGATAGTGCCTTCCTCACAGCTTGTGGGGAAGGCACTATCATTTTATAAAAAATAACATTTCAATGATGACTGTTCCTAAGGAAAAACTAGAGTTTCACAGTAGAAATGTCAACCAGATTGTTCACGATGGCATAAATTGTCAAGCCTGCAGGAGAATGAATCTGAAGCTTTCGGGCGATATTTCTGCGGTGAGTGATTACCGTGTTGATAGATATAAAAAGATGATCCGCAATCTCCTTATTGGTCATACCCTGAACCAAGGCTACAATCACATCTTTCTCACGATCGCTCAACTGTTCATCGCTCATCGGTGTCTGGTTAATCATGTTCGAAATCTTTGCACTCACATCATTCTGCTTCAATTTAAGTTCAGCATTTCTCACGGCAGGAATAAAGATTTCTTCCTCCACCTCAGAGTGATGCTTCAACCATACCTCATTGTTATATATATCATAGAGGGTAGCACTCAGCTGGTTGTTATGCAGTCCATCCGAAGGCAGATACTTGATGATGATGCTCTTCAACTCCTTCAACTTTAAGTCCACCTGAGCATGATGCTTCGAGAAGGTCTCTATATCGAAGTTCGCACTGGCATTACCATCGATAAGTGTCTGAACATAAGGAAATACCATCTTTTCCTCATACTTCATGTGATTGGTGATGCTATGGGCATAATCATCATAAAGCTTGAGGATAAGGCGTGCCAGATTATCCTTCTCATCCAGCGCTTCAACCAGTTCCTTACGGATCAACGGCAACTGGAAATCTATGTAATAGGCATGCGATGCTTTGAGATAATGCAAGAGGGTCGGCAGCGACAGGCGGTCGGCATTGTCATACTCCTTGTAACCATTAATCGTCAGGTTTACCACGGACAGGAAAGTATAGGTATCCACCTTCTGCTCGTCGCAAACTTCACGCACAGTCTTGTCGCCAAAGCCCAGGTTGATGCCGAAGCTACCGAGGCTCTGCAAGATATTGTAATTGTCTCTAATGATGCTGATCATCTTGTCGTCAGCTTCATACATCTTCTGATTTTTCATCTTCTTTTATCCTTAAATGAAAACATCCTTGTATCAAGAACATTCATAATGTTTCTATTTCGGCTGCAAATATACTAAAAAGTTTTGAAACTCGCAATACCTAGAAATGGGGATGCCACTGTTTACCGATTTTTAGGTATTGCAAGATTTTTTAAAACTCCGTACCTTTGCACCCGAAATCGAGAAAGAGCGCAGTGATGATTGCCACTCCCGAGCGGCAGAGCTGCGTAATTCCTTATTAAGCTATAGGGCTTTAAGGAGATACTAGGCCTCTAAAGTGTCGAGACCGCAAACAGACATCTGCGCTCTTTTCTTTATTATACTAAGGATTATACGATAACAATAAATTCAAAATAATAAAGATGAACAGTTTAAGAATTGGATTGATGTCCGCTGCCCTGGTTGCCGGTTTGGCAACGGCAAGTGCACAAACTGTGGCTGCCGATAGTGTGATGCAGCATGTAAACGGCAAGCGCCTCTGCGTAGGTGGTTATGGCGAGGTTGCCATGAGCCATTGAATTTCTTCACTGTTTATCGTCCTGAAGGTGAGAATACGGTTCTTCCAAGCACCTGGCATCAGACAGGTGTCAGTTTTTGGGGACGTACCAAGGGTTGGAGATATGAATTGCAATTCCTGGCAGGCTTGAACTCAGAAAACTTTACCAACACAGGTTGGATCAATAAGGGACCAGGCACTCCTACCGAAGGTGAAATTGCAACAAAATATGGTACAGCCCTCCGTATCGACAACTACTGCATCAAGGGCTTACGCATCGGTCTGAACGGATACTATGGTCATGCCATCGGCAACTCTTACCCAAACAACAAGGATGGAGCAGAATCTAAGTACAAAGGTGTGGTAGCTATCGGAGCCATCGACTTCACATACAATAATTATAACTGGATTGTACGCGGTCAGGCAGACTATGGTTACCTGAGTGATGCAAAACAGTTGAAGTACTTTACTAATCGTCTAAATGATCTCTCTCCATTCCATCACTCAGCATTTGTCAGCAAGAATGCTTTTGCATACGGAATCGAGGCTGGCTACAATGTTTTCTCACAAATTGAAAAACTCCGTCAGGACAACCAGAAGCTGTATCTCTTTGGCCGTTATGAGCACTATAATCCATACGCTTCCAAAACCAAAAATACATCATACGACTACACAAACGTACAGCGTATGGCAGTTGGTATCAATTACTATCCAGTAAAACAGATTGTAGTAAAGGCAGAATACCATCACAGAGGCTCCACGTAAGGGTCTTGGCCCAGCATGGGTTCGCAGCAGTTGTATCCACTGCCATCCTAACTATGGTCATGGTAAGTTCCAGAACCAGTATCAGGCAGACCTGTTCGGCAACGGCTATCTGCTCGTAATTTATCACCCTACAGCAGGTACTACCACTGACGGAAAGGCTTACGCAGCAGAAAGTTTATCAGAATGAGGCGGAACACGTAGAGTTGAATCCAGGCATGTGGGACAAGGCAAAGAATAATTGGACTTCAGGTGCCTGGTACACTTTGGCAGATGGAACCAAGAAGGTGAAGAAGTTTACCTATGCCATGACCCGTGCTTCCCTGCAGGATGGAGCAGGTGCCAATGCCATATGGAACATCACCAACGTAACATGTTCCGACCGTCATTACCTCTATACCACTCCAGCTTGGGCAAAGTATCAGAGCGAAGACCCAGAAGTAATCAGTTATATCAAGAAGCATGGTGCTGACGAATCTTCTGTACTCCACCCATACTATGCAGATGGAACTGACGAAGGTATCAAGGAGAGAGTAAACGAGATTCTGAGCTGTAACAATGCAGCCAAGTCAGCTACTTTCGAGAAATACCTATTGAATGGTGCTCCTTACAATGGCGAGGAAGAGATGAACGACAAGGATTACTATGACTTCATGGTATGACATCGTGGTCTTGCCGTGCCTCGTGCCCGCAACCTGAACGACAAGCAGGTACAGGAGGGCAAAAAACTCTTCATGAGTTGGGGATGCGCCAGCTGTCACAAGCCATCTTGGAAGACAGGTGATGACAACTACGTAACATCCAAATATCTTGCCGACAAGAAGTTGCCTCGCTATCAGAATCAGACCATCTATCCATATTCTGATTTCGTTCAGCACAAGCTCTATATGATGAACGACATCCACGGATCATGGTGCCGCACCACTCCACTCTGGGGCCGTGGCTTGAGCTACGTGAATACAGGTGCCGAAGACCGCCTGCACGAGTGCCGTGCCCGCAACGAGGTGGAAGCCATCATGTGGCACTGCTACAGCAAGAAGAGTCATGCCTACAGTGCAGCCATGAACTTCTACAAGGCACCTAAGAGTGAGCGTGATGCTGTGGTCAAGTTCCTGCGTTCTATTTAAAATCATCTTATCAATTAAGAATATCAGGCAGCCAGGTACCTTATCCAGATACCTGGCTGTTTTAAAATGTATGACTAAAAAACATCTGGATAAGTTTGCTTATCTCAGAATTATATCGTAATTTTGCAGCAAGATTACACTAGAAAGATTTCGAAACGAACAATGATTAAAAAGATATTATTCATCCTCTACATACTGATACTCGTATGCATGGCAGCAGCCAGCATCGTAGAGAAAATAGAAGGCACGGATTATGTCCATGCCCATTATTATGGAACCTGGTGGTTTATCCTGATTTGGGCAGCACTAGCCGCACTGGGCATTTTCTATATCATCCAGCGAAAGGTGAAAGCTGTTTCTACCTGGGCGCTCCATCTTTCCTTCGTCATCATCCTCGCTGGTGCCTTCATCACACATGTCAACGGCAAGCAGGGAATGATGCATCTTCGCATCGGAGAACCTTCGGATATTTATTTTTCCAACAATCCAGAAGAAGGTATCAAGCAGAGAAAACTGCCTTTCACTCTGAGTCTTCAGAAGTTTGACATCCATCTATATGAAGGCACGAACAATATCAAGGATTATTCCTCGCAATTCAGAGTAACAGATGGCAATGAGATGGAGGAGGCAAAGGTATCGCTCAATAAAATCTATACCCACGGCTCTTACCGGTTCTATCAGGCATCCTATGACGAGGATGAGATGGGAAGCGTTCTTGCCATCAATTCCGACCCTTTCGGTATTCCGGTAACGTATTGTGGCTATTTCCTGCTTTTCGTTTCACTGATCTGGATACTTCTAGATACAAAGGGTGGATACAGGAAGCTGCTCAAGCGTTCATATCAGCAGTTCAGAAATCTTTTAATGGTCGTATTCTGTCTTGTAGGAATAGGATTCATCTTCCTGATTTATCATTTCAGCCACATCGATTTTTCTACAGGTGAGCGTGCACCGATATTAAACAGTCCTTATTTCTGCGTGCACGTCAGTGTCATCATGATGAGTTATGTACTTCTGATACTCACCTGTCTCTGTGGTATTCTGGGCATCTGCTGGCGTTCCCGCCGGGAAAGAATGCGGGATTTGAGCCGTCTTTTCCTCTACCCTGCCCTAACAACTATGGGATTTGGAATCTTTATCGGTGCCATTTGGGCAAATGTCAGTTGGGGCACTTATTGGAGTTGGGATAGCAAGGAGACATGGGCACTCATCACCTTCATGATTTATGCTGTTGTGGTACATACACAAAGCTTGCCGGTCTTCCGCAAGCCGCTGGTGTATCACATCTATATCACCCTGGCTTTCATGAGCATTGCCATGACATACTTCGGAGTAAATTACTTCCTTACGGGTATGCACTCATATGCATAAAAAAATGCAATAGGCTTCAATGGCAAATGAAGCCTAATGCATTGTCCAATGAAAGTAGTTGCATGTACTCATGCAACTACTTTCGTTTTTGATTGCTTCTTCCACCATATTTTATTCCACAAAAACAGATCGCCAAAGACTGTAGCGGGCTTCGGGATTCAACTGCTCCAACTGCTGGAAGATGGCTTGCATATCCGAACGGCGGGTAGTCTCTTCGTAAGGACACAACGTCTTCTGCTTAGTGAAATGCAACTCTTCTGCCACCTGACGGATATCCGCCTCATGCACCAGACAAAGGGGGCGGATGATGGTGAGCGGATAATGTTTTAAAGGAAGACTGGGCTGCATGGTGGAATGAGAACCCTCGAAGGTGATATTCATCAGCAGGGTGACGAGGATATCATCCATGTGATGGCCCAAGGCTATCTTGTTAAAACCATTATTTACCGCAAACTCGAAGAGCGTCTTGCGTCGGTTCCAGGCACAGAGGAAGCAACGGGTCTTGCGGGGATCGGTGGATTCATCGAAAGAACTGTGCAGAATATGGAGCCGGATGCCATTCTCATCACAGAAATCCTGAAGATAAGAGCGGTCAGTCTCGTAAGGAATATTATCCATGATGATATGAGCTGCTTCCACTTCTATATGCGGTTTGAAGATACGGGCACGCTGAGCCAGCAGCCTAACCAGTTCCAGGGAATCCTTACCGCCACTCAAAGCAATGAGAATGCGATCACCATCTTCCAGAAGATGATAATCCACACAGCCCTTGTTGAAACGCTTTAATACTTTCTGTTCTGCCTTTATCATATTATTTAGAAAAAAAAGCCGTACCCTATAAAAAGAGCACGGCTTTATCAAGATACATTCCCCAACCAAAGGTAAGGAAACGACAATTTAAACTTCAATATTCTCAAAAATTACTTAGCGTAAGCTACGCTACGTGTCTCACGAATGACGGTAATCTTAACCTGACCAGGATAAGTCATCTCATTCTGAATCTTGGTAGCAATCTCGTCTGAGAGCTTGATACTCTGCTCATCAGTCATCTTGTCTGCACCAACGATAACACGAAGCTCACGACCAGCCTGGATAGCATAAGTCTTGGTTACACCAGGATAACTCATGGCAATTGCCTCCAGATCGTTCAAACGCTTGATGTAAGCCTCAACAATCTCACGACGTGCACCAGGACGGGCACCAGAGATAGCATCACATACCTGAACGATAGGAGCCAACAAGGTGTTCATCTCCATCTCATCATGGTGAGCACCAATGGCATTACAGATATCTGGCTTTTCCTTATACTTCTCAGCTATCTTGGCACCATACAATGCGTGTGGCAACTCGCTCTCCTCATCAGGTACCTTGCCAATATCGTGCAAAAGACCGGCACGCTTAGCCTTCTTAGGATTCAAGCCCAACTCAGAAGCCATGACAGCACAGAGATTAGCAGTTTCACGAGCATGCTGCAAAAGGTTCTGACCATAAGAAGAACGATACTTCATCTTACCTACGATGCGAATCAACTCAGGATGCAAGCCATGGATGCCGAGGTCAATAGCAGTACGCTTACCAGTCTCGATAATCTCATTCTCCAACTGCTTCTTCACCTTGGCAACTACCTCCTCGATACGGGCTGGGTGAATACGACCGTCAGCAACCAACTGATGGAGAGCCAGACGGCAAACCTCACGACGCACTGGATCGAAAGCAGAAATAACGATAGCCTCAGGAGTATCATCCACTACGATTTCTACACCGGTAGCAGCCTCCAATGCACGGATATTACGACCTTCACGACCGATGATACGGCCCTTCACCTCATCGTTATCAATATGGAATACACTGACAGAGTTCTCGATAGCAGTCTCAGTAGCCACGCGCTGGATAGTCTGGATAACGATTTTCTTAGCCTGCTGGTTAGCATTCAGCTTAGCATCATCAATAATTTCATTGATATAGCTGGCAGCATCAAGACGCGCCTGATCCTTCAAACTCTCCACGAGACGATTCTTAGCTTCCTCAGCGCTCAATCCGGAAAGTTCTTCCAGCTTAGCCTGCTCCTGCTTCTGCATCTTCTCTAGTTCCTGCTGCTTGACAGTGAGAAGTTTCTTTTCATTATCAACACGCTGCTGATACTGATCAACCTCCTGCTTGCGACGACCGAGATCCTCCTGACGCTGGTTGAGAGAGATTTCGCGCTGTTTAAGTTTATTCTCACTCTGCTGAATACGGGAATTGCGCTGCTGCACTTCCTTCTCCAACTCAGCTTTCTTATTGAGGAACTTCTCTTTCACTTCGAGAAGTTTTTTCTCCTTTAATACTTCTGCCTCTTTATTGGCAGTATCAATCATTTCATTATATTTTCCCTTGATAACATAACGGAAAATGAAAAAGCCCACCGCTCCACCAAGGCAGAGACCGACTAAGGCTGCTATAATTGTTACCATCATTATTTATATATATATATATTAAAATTCACTCAAAGTTAGCTGCTTATTATTTCAGAGCGTCTTCTATCTCGGCAGTCAACTTCTCAAGAATCTCATTATAAGGCTGGGTGTCATTCTTACCCTCTTCCTTTTCATATCTCAGCGCCACATCAAGTAGTGCCATATACAAAATCTCCTTGTCGCTCTTACGGCCTTTATAGATTTTTGTATATGAATTCACTATATCGTCAATCAATTTTGCAGATTTACGATAATACTCCTCATCCTCTCTAGGTATTCTTACCGAGAGGTCAGTATCATAGACATGTAACCTAATCTGTAACTTGTCTTGTGTTTGATCTACCATCGGTCCGATTATTTATCGCTCAGTAGCGTAATACATTTATTGACATCTCGGATAAGCTTGGCGATACGTTTCTGAGTAGTTTCAATATCTGCATCAGAAATCGTCATCATCTTCGCCATCTTCAAACTGTCGTAATCATGCTGCGCCTGAGTCAACTTATCCTCCAATTCCTTTATTTTGGCATCACGCTCATCCACCATGGCATAAAGCTCCGTATTCTCTTGCTTGACCTCGTCAAACTTGAGAATCATCTGCCTTACTCTCGTGGCAAACGTATTGATTGTTTTCTCATTTGCACTCATGCTTTTTTGTTTTTGGCTACAAATTTAAGAGAATAATTTGAAAAAAACAAATTTTCTACTATATTTTTTAAAATTTAAAGGGATTTACTTACTTTCCCATCTTTTGCTTTGCCTTTTCAACATCTTCATCAGATGGACGTGGCTCCTTCTTTGCAAGCATCAATACCTGGAAAGCAAAATCTGTCACCCACTGCTGGCTGAAAGCTAATCGCTTGTTGAATTGGCGCAACTGGAACACAGTCTTCAATGTGCTGGCATCGCTGTAATCATTCTTGTTGAAGATATCATCTACAGTCTTTGCTGTCAACTTGTATAAAGAATTTTTCATAAAGCTAGGCAAGCGCAGCTTGAACTTCATCAAGTTGCCCATCAGCATCATCAAATCCTGGGTGAAGTTCTGGAACTGGATGAGATACACATTCACATCCTGCAGTTTCTGACAGTTCTTACGGATACTTGAATCAATCTCCTTGAAGAAAGAATCATCAGTATCATAGATATTCTTCATCATTTTCTTAACCTGCGCCTTCTCGCCGATACCAAGACGATTGTTTACAGTTGGAACATGCAAACTGGTCTTGAACACTCGCAAGTCTGGCAACATTGCCAGATTAGTAATACCTAATTGAGAAGCCAATGCAGCCTGGAAGTATACACGGACCAGCGTCATGTAATCTTCCATTCCACCTACTTTCTTATCGTCATTTTTATGACTGAATAGTTTTGAAAATATTCCCATTCTTATTTCGTTTTATACTTTAATGTTTTCAATTGTTCTGCAAAAATACAATAAAATCACTAAATATCAAAATCAAAGGGGCGTTTTTTCTTCATAAATATGTTTTTTCTTGGAAAAACAACGATTTTATCGATTTTTCTATTCAAGTTTCAATTATTTTTAGTACCTTTGCCACGTTAATTAATATTTGTGTTCCAACAGAGAAGATATATGAAGGGAATAGTTTTAGCAGGCGGGTCTGGCACCAGACTTTATCCAATCACTAAAGGAATCAGCAAACAGTTGATTCCCATATTCGACAAACCGATGATATACTATCCGGTATCAGTTTTGATGCTGGCTGGAATCAAGGATATTCTTATTATTTCAACACCATTCGACTTACCTGGTTTTAAACGTCTCCTTGGAGACGGAAGCGATTTAGGAGTACATTTCGAATACGCAGAACAACCATCTCCAGATGGATTGGCACAGGCTTTTATTATCGGTGAGAAATTCATCGGCAATGATAATGTCTGCCTGGTATTAGGCGACAACATATTTTACGGTGCCGGATTTACCGGACTTCTCAAAGCCAGCGTAAAAGCTACAGAAGAAGGATTGGCAAGTGTCTTCGGCTATTATGTCAATGATCCGGAAAGATACGGTGTTGCAGAGTTTGACAAAGAAGGCAATTGCCTCAGTATTGAGGAAAAACCCAAACATCCAAAAAGCAATTACGCGGTTGTAGGACTCTACTTCTACCCAAACAGTGTGGTAGATGTTGCCAAGCATATCAAGCCAAGTGCACGTGGCGAGCTGGAGATTACTACTGTCAACCAACATTACTTGTCAGACAACACACTTAAAGTAAGAACTCTCCAAAGAGGTTTCGCCTGGTTGGACACCGGTACTCACGACAGTTTGTCAGAAGCAAGTACTTTCATTGAAGTGATCGAAAAGAGACAGGGACTGAAAGTAGCATGTCTGGAAGAAATTGCATTTAAACAAGGTTGGATTAACAAAGAACAGCTGTTGAAACTTGCAGAACCTATGCAAAAGAACGGATATGGAAAATATTTGCAGGAACTAGCTTTGGGCAAATAATAAAAATGAATCTATCAGTATTCTTGCCACTTTCATAGAAGTGGTTGGGATAATATATATAATAAGGTATAATTCAAATAACAACATTAAAAGAATAATGGAAGAGAACAAGAACTTACAATTAGAAGGCGCAGTTCAGGAACAGGAAGAGAAATCTGCCATTGACTTTCAGTTGATTTATACAAATCTGATTCTCAACTGGAAATGGTTCGTACTCTCTCTTATCGTTTGCCTGGGCTTAGGCTATCTTTACCTGAGATATGCTACTCCTGCCTATCAAGCATCTACCAAGGTACTCATTAAAGACGATGATGACAGCAAACGCAGAGGTAGTTTGGGTAGTAGCATGATTCAAAGTGCTGCCAACCTCGGCTTTATGTCAAACTCCAATGGTATTGATAACGAGATTGAGATTTTGTCGGCTCATGACTTGGCTCAACTCGCAGTTCACGATATGAAAATATACGTTAACTACTATCATAAGAGCGCTTTCAAGGACCCTCTGGTATATAAAGAGCAGGAAGTATCAGTAGACCTGGATCTGCCACATCTCAAGAAGCTGAACGCTCCTATCAAGCTCAGCATCGAAAAGGAAGGTACAAAGTATCACGTCAAGGGTACATACAATTTACCTATTGATGCTTTCTCTTTCGAAAAAGAGACCAGTGAATTTGAGAAGACTTTCGACCGTCTGCCAGCAACTATCAGCACAAGAGTGGGTACGCTGACCTTTACTCCTAGCAAGATTTACAAACTGGAAGATGGAGAAGTACTGAAAGCTGTCATTGTCTCTCCGGAAATGGCTGCCAAGCAGTATACAAAGAACCTGACTGTCAGTCAGACATCCAAGACTACAACGATTGCAGAACTCGTATTGAACGACGAAAACCCTCAGAGAGCTTTAGACTATCTGAATACACTCCTCAAGGTTTACAACCGTCAGGCAAACGAAGACAAGAACGAAATTGCCTACCGCACAGAGCAATTCATCAACAACCGTTTGCAAAAGATCAATGCGGAGCTGGGCAATACAGAAGGACAGCTCGAAAGCTACAAGAAGCGCAACAAGGTGATTGAGATGAAGCTGAACGCTACAGCTACCATCGCAAACTCTGACGCTTATGCTCAAAAGCTTCAGGAAGCCAATACCCAGGTAGAATTGCTGAACGAGCTTGGTAAGTACATGAACGAGCCAGGTAACAAATATCAGCCTATCCCATCCAACGTAGGTTTGACTGATGAAAGTTCAACAGAACTCATCAACCAGTACAACAAAATAGCCCTGGATCGCAACAACGCCTTGCATGCAGCCAGCGAGACTTCTCCTACAGTAACTCCTCTGACCGCACAGTTGGATGCACTCACAACATCTATCAAACGTGCCATGAGACAAGCTAAGTTGGGCATGGAGATACAGCGCAACAGCATCGCTAAGCAGGCTGCAGAATATGCAGGACAAATCGGCAACTCACCAGAGCAGGAAAGAGTTCTGACACAGATTGGCCGCCAACAGGAAGTAAAGTCTGGTCTTTACCTCATGCTGCTTGAGAAACGAGAAGAGAACTCTATCTCCCTGGCTGCAACTGCAGATAAGGGCAAGATTATCGATGCACCTTCCTTTATCGGCAAGGTGAGCCCAAAGAGCTCAATCATCATGCTCATAGCATTGGTTCTCGGCTTGGCAATTCCTGCAGGCATCCTCTTCCTTATTGAGTTCTTCAAGTACAAGATTGAAGGTCATGAAGATGTCATTAAGTTGACACAGATTCCAGTCATAGCAGACATCCCTGTTGCCAGTGATGCTGCCAAGAAGGAAGGAAAGGCTGATATTGTGGTTCACCAGAATGTCAACAACCTGATGGAGGAAATCTTCCGAGGCTTACGTACCAATATTCAGTTTATACTGAAGAGTGATGAGAAGGTGATAATGTTTACCTCTTCTACTTCAGGCGAAGGAAAGACATTCGTAGCTTCAAACATCGGTATCTCCCTCGCCTTGTTAGGCAAGAAGGTCATCATGGTGGGTCTTGACATCCGTAAGCCGCGTCTGGCTGAGTTGTTCCAGATAGACAACCACCATAACGGTATCACCAACCTGATTGTACGAGACCACAACTCTTGGGAAGACATCCAGAACCAGATTCTCTCATCTGGCGTAAACAGCAAGCTCGACCTTCTGATGGCTGGTCCTGTACCTCCTAACCCAGGTGAGTTGGTAACAAGAGCAAGTCTTGACGACATCATCAACCAGCTGAAGCAGCATTACGACTATATCATTCTCGATACGGCTCCTGTGGGTCTGGTAAATGATAGTTTGCAGCTCGGTCGTCTGGCAGACCTCTGCGTATATGTTTGCCGTGCAGACTATACTCCAAAGGCAAGCTTCGGAATGATCAACGGCTTGAGTGCCGAAAACAAATTGCCTAACATGTGCCTCGTGCTCAACGGCGTTGACCTCTCAAAGAAGAAACACAGTTTCTACTACGGAGTGGGCAAATATGGCAAATATGGCAAGTATGGTAACTATGGAAGCTATGGTTCATACGGAAAGTATGGAAAGTATGGAAAGTATGGAACTTACGGACAGTATGGTAGCTACGGCAACTATAGCAACAGCCATTACGGCAATGCCAACGACACAAGTATCAAGAAGTAATTGAATATTGAATCATTAAACTATTTATATAAAGAGAGTCTTTCTATATTTTTTATAGGAAGACTCTTTTAGATTAAAAGATATAAAGACTATGGCAACAATAGCAGTAGATTTTGACGGTACTATCGTAACCCATGAGTACCCAAAGATTGGTACAGAGTTACCTTTCGCAACAGAAACATTGAAGATGTTGATAAAAGACCACCACAAACTCATTCTCTGGAGCGTACGCGAAGGCAAGCTCCTGGATGAGGCTGTAGAATGGTGCAGAGAGCGTGGAGTTGAATTCTGGGCTGTCAACAAGGACTATCCGGAAGAAAGTCTCGAGAACAACAATCACTTCTCTAGAAAGCTGAAGGCAGACTGGTTTATCGACGACCGTGGTATCGGTGGACTGCCAGACTGGGGAGAGATTTATCAGATTATCACCAACCATACCAACTACCGCAGAGTATTAAAGCAGAAATACTGCGCAGAGCAGGAGACTCCTAAAAAGAAACACTGGTGGAGTCGCGGATAATCCAACAGTTCCAACCAAGTCCAAAATATGACAGCGGGTGTATCACTCTTTAAGTTGATACACCCGCTGTCTTTTTATCTCACAACAGATGGAAGACAAGCGCACATCAGCTGTCAGACGACCGCACAACAGCTGTTGTGCGGGTGCATAACAGCTGATGTGCGGACGAGAAAGCTAGCTTCTAGAAGAACTATACCTATATAAAACGACAACTTTTCCTATCTAACCGAAAGACTATCTCTGTATAAAAGGAAAGCCATTCTGTGAGAAAAGAAACTGCTACTCAGAAAGAACAAAGTCCTATACGGTATAAGGAAAGCCATCAACGTCAAAGAACAGTCAAAAGAAAAAGGGATATACCTGATGAATGGTATATCCCCTATTATTGATTTACTAAATGATTTTTTTATTCTTTAGAAGAACAAGTAGCGGTTGTCCACCACGTGAGCCTTCATATAAAGCTCGTTCATGAAGTTACCAGCATACTGCATAGACTTCTGACGACACTTCTGCTCGTATGTCTTCTCATCGAACTTAACAGGACGGTTAGACTTGTTAGTAACCTGGAAGAGGTAAACACCAGCATTACCCTTAACAGCATGTGCAGAGAAAGCACCCTTCTTTGTTGCAGAAACAGCACCAGAAAGAGCAGGCTCGCTAGCACCAGTTGCTGCAATGAATGTAGGAGCAGCGAAAGTAATCTGGTTTACAGAAGAAATCTTACCACCCTTAGCCTTAGCAGCTGCGATGCTCTTTACGCCGTTTACCTTAGCCATCAACTGTTCAGCCTTCTTGTCCTTGATAACCTCAGCCTTTACCATCTCCTTTACATCAGGATCGCTCAAGTCGCGGTAACCAATACGATGAATCTTGTTAAGTACTACAACCAAAAGGTGGTTGTTGTCGCCACACTCATAGAGAGGAGAAACTTCACCTTCCTTAGCCTCGAAAATCCACTTCAATGCCTCACGGGTTGAATGGATATTAGCTACATAATGAGAAGCTGTTGTCATATCCTTCAACTCCTGAACCTTGTAACCATTGCCAGCAGCATTCTTCAACAAATCAGCAGAAGCCTGGTTGCCGCTAACGAAGCTAGAGAACTTGTTGTAAGCTGTACGATATGTGCCCTGTGAGAAATCAATAGTCTTCTTGATGACTGCAGCAACATACTTGTTAACCATTGCCTTGCGGTCAAGAACCTGAAGAACTACGTAACCCTGACCCAACTGGAGCTGGTTAAGAGAGTTGACAGAAGCTGTATTCAATGTATTGATGAACGCCTTGTTGTCCTTGTCCATAGTCTGAGCATACTCATACTGCTTTGTTGTCATCCAAGCCTTCTCACCAGTCTGACCATACTTCTTGGCGATAACCTCGAAATCAGCACCGCCAGCGATAGCACCCTGGATAGAGTCTGCCTTGGTCTTAGCCTCAGCTACAGAATTAGCAGCTACCTGGATTACGCGATACTGTACTGAGTCTGGCAACTGCTGCTTGCTAACCAACTTAACGATGTTCAAAGTATTATCAGCAGTATTAGCCTTTACAGCAGAAGTTGAACCTACTGCCATAGAATCCAAAACAGCTGCGATATCAGAAGGATAAGCCTCCTTGCTGACAGGAATACCAAGATAAGATACAGTAGAAGCAGCCTTACGAACAACCTCTGCAGGATCAGCTGCAGCAGCGAGCTGTGTCTGGAAACCAGCGAAATCCTTGTTGAGAGCTGCACGGTCAGCAGCAGAAGCCATCACCTCGATGTCTACATACTTGATGTCACGAGTCTCAACAGGCTGCTTGAAACGAGCCTTCAACTCATCATACTTAGCCTTCAAATCACTCTCCTCAACCTTTACCTTATCGTCCTGGATATCAGAATAAGGGAAAGCAGCCAACTGAATCTGGCTCTCCTCATTCTCCTCCTTGAAAGCCATCTTAGCCTCTACAGGATTTGAAATGAAGCAGTGAGCAAGAAGAGCCTGATACTTCTGAGCCAAAGTTTGCTGACGAAGAGTCTTCTCGATGAATGACCAGTAGTTGTAAATCTTGGTATACTGATCCATCAACTGAGCGTTGGCTGGATTAGCCTTCTGAGTCTTATAATCAGCCAAGAACTTCTGGAGAGCAGATGCATCGAAACGACCAGTCTGCTGGTTAACGAAAGGAGTCTGCTGAAGCATTGGGTTGGTACCAGTCTTCAAGATGTCCTGAAGCTCAGCGTCAGTAACTGTCAAGCCGAGCTTGCCAGCTTCCTTAGCAATCATCTGATTCTGAACATAAGTGTTCCACACCATGTCCTTAATCTGATTCATCTGCTGCTCAGGAAGATTCTCCTGACCCTGCTGCATTTTAATAACTTCTGTGTACTCATCAACGAGCTTCTGGAATTCCTGCACGCTGATTTTCTCGCCATATACCTCACCAATCTGCTGACGCTCATTGTTCTTTGCAGAATCACATGAACGGAAAGCTTCTTCGGCAATGAAGGCGAAAAGGCCAAAACTGATAATACATACCAGAATGACGCCTCTTTTTCTAATTGTTCCTAATGCTGCCATTACGTTTTTAATTTTTATTTTATTTTTATTTTCTTATTATTAAGTTAGCATCGCCATAAGAATGATGAGGATTCTCAAATCCTTAAAACTAGCCAATTGTCTGCAAAATTACAAAAAATAAACGAGAATAGGGAATTTTTCATTAGCTTTTTTAAAACTGATAACGAAAAACATAAAAAAAACTGAGCCGAAGCTCAGTTTTAACCTAAAATATGAAGTTTAACCAACTCTATTTTACGAGAAGTAGACTTGATTATCTTAAACTCAAAGTGATTGAACTTAATGACTTCGTTCAACTTAGGAAAACTCTGATACTCATGAAGTATCAAGCCACCCACGGTCATATAGTCATCACTCTCAGGCAAATCGAGATTAAACTTCTCGTTCACCTTATCAATTTCCAGTCGAGCTGACAACAGGTAATCCCCATCATCCGTCTGCTTGGCAACATACTTTTCTGCATCATGCTCATCCTCAATATCGCCAAAGATTTCCTCTACGATATCCTCCAGACTCACCAGACCGCTGGTACCGCCGAACTCATCTACTACCACACCGAGCGACTTCTTCTGCTGAAGGAAAGTCTGCATCAGCTTCTGCGCCTGCATCGTTTCAGGAACAAAAGGCAAAGTGCGCACATGATCCTGCCATTTCACAGGATTATGGAAGAGTTCCGAGCTATGGATATAGCCGATGATATGATCTATATCCTCCTCATATACAATGATTTTCGAGTTACCGCTTTCTATGAATTTCTGACGCAATTCCTCCAAAGACGTATTCTTCTCTACTGCCTGGATTTCTGTACGTGGAACCATACAGTCACGTACTTTGGTATCGCTGAAGTCGAGCGCATTCTGAAATATCTTGACTTCATCATTAATTTCATCTTCATTGGTAGCATTATCAATGCTCGACTGAACCAAATAGTCAAGATCCACCTTGGAAAAGCCCTCATCTCCCGATTCAGTATCCATCTTCATGCCCACCAGGCGAAGCAGAACCTTACTCAAGAAGGTACTGAACTTGCTTATCGGCCACAAAACCACATAGCATAGATAGGCTATGGGACTGAAGATGGCAAGCAGGCGGTTAGGATTGGCCTTGAAAAGAGTCTTGGGCAAGAACTCGCCAGTAAACAAGACGATCAAGGTAGAAAGAATGGTATCAGCCGGCACCGTAAAGGCCGCATCCATCCCGCTGAAGATAGTATTATCAAACAGTCTGGCTATCAGAATACCATACACGACGAGGGCAATATTATTGCCCACCAGCATCGTGCTGACGAAGCCGTTAGGATGGTTATAAAATAAAGAAATCAAACGTTGCGTAAGACCGTTTTTCTCCTTATCCATTTCCGCCAACATACGGTTGGAGGAAACAAAGGCAATCTCCATACCACTGAAGAAAGCAGAGAAAACCATCGTAATGATTATACCAACGATAAGACTTAAATCAACCTGTTCCATTTATTCTATAATTTAATGCATGATAGGGATAGTCGTTGCCCTAACAGGTGTAGCCTGCTGGCGGATAGGTGCAGCAGTAGAATCACCTGGAGCAGGGGCAGCTCCAGAATCATTTCCGCCAAAGTCACCCTTTTCAAAACTACCTTTAGAATTGCTGACAAAATAGCGAGTCATCTTCTCATCACTCCAGAAATGGGTACCCTGAAGGGTACGCTCCGGTGTGATTAACTTACTGAATACATTGCTGGAAATCTCGTGTCTGTTCTCGTCCCAGGTAAGCTGTTCGCTGCTGAAGCGCAAGCCATCCTTGGTCAGAATTCTCACTCGACCATATAATTTCCAAACACGCTGCTGATCAAAATAATAGGCTGTATCACACTGGATATAGCTATTGATATGAAACTTCTCGTCAAACTGTTCGAGCAGAAGTCCCTTATTGAAAATCCAACGGGAAGGATTGCGATTGGTATTTACCTCCCATCGCTCAGTCACAATACGATATTTGATCACTCCGGAATCACTGATAAGGGTATTGACACCATACGACGTCATCATGGCAACCGAATCCTTGGCATGGATAGCAGCTGCCGTATGCTCCACCTGCTCCTGACAACCTGCCAGAATCATGGACATCAATATTCCTATCAGAAAAGAGTTTCTTAGCTTATACATTATTATATATACGTGCGAGATATGTATTATCTATATGAACGCAGAAGAGATGCAGCAAAGAATTACTGCATCTTCCACTTCTTAAACCAGCCTTCATTGAATGTCAGACCGATATTGATTCGAAAAACATTCTCCTTAATCAAGCCATCAGCTGAGTTCTTGACCCACTGACCACTGATGTTCAGGAGAGAACGACTATTATAGCTGTTCATGATAGGAATGCCGAAACCGGCACTCACTGATAGTTCCTTTGGACCATCCACCCCATTCATCTTATAATAAGGAGTAGCATAGCTGGCACCCAAGCGATACTGAACACGCTTCAGGAAAGCACGGTCACGCTCATTGTAGCAATACTGAGCACCGAAGTTAAACTTACTTCTATCTTTGTAAATACCGTCTTTCAGGCTATAAGTAGCTTCATTGTTCTTCATTTCGAAAGTAGGATAACCTTCTGCACCCCACTTCTGAAGCGTATAATCAAGACCTACCTTCCACTGGTTGCTATGATTCCACATCAAACCAACACCATACATGGTCGGCAGACTATGAGCCTTGCTTATAGAGAACGGAATGGTATCCGAAGTATTGGTCTGAGCATTACTAGAAATAATGTTCATATCAGCAGAACCTCCCAGATTATGTCCAGGAGTAAAGGTTGCACCCACTGTCACCCAGTCTTTCTTGGTAACCTGCTGTGTATACTGAGCACCAAAATCCAGACGGTAGCTGTTTATCTTCGAATTATAAGTTCTGGTCAAAGTCTTATAATATGCATTGCTGTAGCTATTGGTGATATACTTGGTATAATCACCCCAAAGATAGGAAATATTTGCACCAACCGAGAGTCCCTTGATTGGTTCCCAACCAGCACCGACATAAGCCTGATGCAAACCACCCTCACCATGGAAGGTATTGGTATAATAGACATCCTTATCAGATGCATTTACCCAATCAGAAGAAGAATAATCATATCCAATATTAGTGAAAGGAACCACACCGAAACTCATTCCGAGATGACGGAAAAGACGGAAGCCGGCTACCACATACTCGAAATTGGAATTATTGGCATTCTTCTTCACTCCGTTCTCCTCAAAGTTAGTAATCTGACCAGAGATACCAGCATCAAAGATGAAGGTCATGGAATCGAGAGATGCATAGGAAGCAGGGTTCAGATAATTCACCTGATTATGCTCATGAAAACCAAGGCCCACACCATTCATACCACGATTGAAGCCGGAAGTCTGGTCAGACAACACGCCTAAACCATACTGGCTGTATGGAGAATTGGTACCACTCTGGGCATTTGCTAAAAGAGTCGCCCCCAACATGAGGACTGCCATAAAAATCTTTCTCATTTATATATAAAACCGTCAAATTTATATTCAGAGTGCAAAAGTATTAAAAAAAATCTAGAAAAAAGAAGGATAATTGAAAATAATAAGGTATTTTTGCATCGTGAAACGTTTTAAGCATATTTTCGGAGTCATTTTAGCCGTTATTTTAACCAATTTAACTTCTAAGATGATTGCACAGGATTTTTCAGGCAATTATACGTCTGATATTTCTGTGCAGAACAGTCGTGCCTTTGAAAACGCCACGAATTGGCTCGACTCAGTAGATATATCACTTCTTACTTGTGGCCCTGGTCAGGAAGTGTGGTCGTACTATGGACATACCGCTTTGCGCATCCAAGATAAAGTTCATGACAGCGATGTTGCCGTCAACTGGGGTATGTTCAGTTTCAAACAGCCTTTCTTTGTGCTCAGATTCGTCTTCGGACTTACCGACTACCAGATTGGCATATTCCCAATGAGCGACTTCATTGCGGAATATTCCGCAGAAGGCAGATGGGTAAGACAACAACGTCTCCAGCTCTCAAGACAGGAGAAGCTGAAGATTCTGCGTGCCATAGAAGAAAATGCCAAGCCAGAGAACCGCACGTACAGATACAATTTCTTCTATGACAACTGTACCACCCGTGCCCGAGAGATGATACTCACCAACATAGGCTACAGCAACACCAACTTCAAAGACAACAATGTCCGTACTTCATACAGAGAAGAGATACATAAGCTCAATGAGCAAGACCATTGGGCGAGATTTGGAAACGACCTTCTTTTAGGTGTATACGCAGACTCTGATTTAGAGAGAAGAAACTGGGAATTCCTGCCTGATAACCTGAGTAAGGATTTTGCAACGGAGGGAAGAAAAGATTTCGTCAACGAATCTTCGGTAGAAGACGGTGTCAGTCCTGTCACATCAAACGGTTTCATCACCTTGGTAGACAGTACCTTTTATGTAATACCACCAGTCAGTCAGGAGAATGTAGAGCAAGCTAGTGGAATCACCCCACAAGAAGTCGCAATAGGCTTTGCGCTTGTCATAGCTGTTCTTACTATCCTGGAGATTTATCGCAAGAAGAATCTATGGTGGCTAGACACCACCCTACTGGTACTCACCGGATTACCGGGTCTTATCCTCCTGGCGATGGTATTTTCCCAGCACCCTACAGTACAGCTTAATTTCCAGATACTCATCCTCAACCCATTGAACCTCATCTTCGTATGGAAAGTAACGAAAAAGATGAGAAGGGGCAAGCAGTATTGGTATTTCGAGCTTTATGGCTGGCTGCTTCTGCTGTCGCTGTTCCTGCAAATCTGGCAGACCTATGCAGAGGGCATGAGCATTTTGGCATGTACTTTGCTGATTAGAAACGGTATCAAGTCAACCATGCTAGAACTTAACAGCTACGGATTGCACAAATACGTACACAATAAATTTTATAGAAACAAAAGAAAACAAGCAATAACAAAATGATGGTAAACAGATATATCACAGCCCTTTTGGTTGTCCTTGCGGCAACTGGCATGGAGGCGCAGACTTATCAGCAGGCGCTGAAGTTTGCGCTTACGGATATATCCTACGATGAATTCATCCAACAACCGGAAGCGAAGGCATTGGAGGAGGACATCCTCTATGTCCTGAAAGCCATCAAGCAGGCTTCCGAGTATGAAAGCAGCACAGAATATCACTACCATCAGCCGGCTATCATTATAGCGGCAAATACTGACATTCTGACAGATTCACATTCACATATTTATTTTTATCCCGTTATTGCACATAAGTATATGGCACCATACGGGAGCATCGTTATTCGAGGGCCAAACTGCTGATTATTTGCTTTCTGACAGCAAAACAAGCAAGAAATGCTACCAGAAAGGGCAATAATCGGAAAAATATTGCAGATTTACAGATATTTTTTGTATTTTTGCAAGCTAGTAAACAAAGAACAGGAAAAAGCAGAAGAAGAAAAAGGACTGACAGAGTACATTTGCCAGAACTCCTTTAACTCCTTAACTTCTCCTATTCATATATCATACATCGAATAATAATAAAAAATAAATATACAATGAACTTTAACAAAATTCTTCAGTCATTGTTTGGCAACAAGTCAACTCGCGATATGAAGTTGATCCAGCCAATCGTAGAGAAAGTCAAGGCAGAATATCCTAAGATGAATGCCTTGAGCAATGACGAACTCCGTGCAAAAACAAAAGAAATCCAGAAGTACGTACAAGAGTACGCTAAGGAAGAGAAGGCTAAGATTGCCGAACTCAAAGCTAAGATTGAAGACACTCCTATCGATGAGCGTGAAGGTATCTTCAACCAGATTGACAAGTTGGAGCAGGAAGCTCTCGACAAGTATGAAATCGCCCTCAACGAGGTATTGCCTCAGGTGTTCGCTATCGTAAAGGATACCGCCCGCCGTTTCGCAGAGAACGAGGAGACAGTAGTTACTGCTACTGACTTCGACCGCGAACTGGCTTCTGATCCAAAGAACGACTTCGTTACCATCGATGGCGACAAGGCTATCTATCACAACCACTGGACAGCCGGTGGCAACGATATGAAGTGGGAAATGATCCACTACGACGTTCAGCTCTTCGGTGGTGTCGTTCTCCACCAGGGTAAGATTGCCGAGATGGCTACCGGTGAGGGTAAGACTCTCGTAGGTACAACTCCTATCTTCCTAAATGCCCTGACTGGTAATGGTGTTCACGTCGTTACCGTGAACGACTACTTGGCTAAGCGTGACTCTGAGTGGATGGGCCCTCTCTATATGTTCCACGGTCTCTCTGTAGATTGCATCGACAAGCATCGTCCTAACTCTGACGCTCGTCGCAAGGCATATATGGCTGATATCACCTTCGGTACCAACAACGAGTTCGGTTTCGACTACTTGCGTGACAACATGGCTACCAACCCTAGCGATTTGGTACAGCGCCAGCACAACTACGCTATCGTCGATGAGGTTGACTCCGTGTTGATTGATGATGCCCGTACTCCATTGATTATCTCCGGTCCAATTCCAAAGGGCGACGACCAGATGTTCGAGCAGTATCAGCCACTGGTAGAGAAGCTCTACGAGGTACAGCGCAAGCAGGCTACCGAGTTGCTCGCTGAGGCTAAGCAGAAGATTACTGAGGGAACAAAGAACAAGAACCAGCAGATGCTTGAGGAAGGTTTCCTCTCACTCTACCGTTCTTACAAGGCTTTGCCTAAGAACAAGCCATTGATTAAGTACCTCTCTGAGGAAGGTATCAAGGCGGGTCTGTTGAAGACCGAGGAGTACTACATGGCCAACAACAACCGTGAGATGCCTAAGGCTGTAGAACCATTGTACTTCGTTGTTGATGAGAAGTTGAATTCAGCCGACCTTACCGACAAGGGTACAGACTGGCTGGCTAAGCAGGTTAACGACAAGGAACTGTTCGTTTTGCCTGATATCACATCCCAATTGAGTGAATTGGAAGCACGTACAGACCTGGACGACCAGACTCGCCTCGACAAGAAGGATGAGTATCTGGCATACTATGGTGTACAGAGCGAGCGTGTTCACACCTTGCAGCAGTTGCTGAAGGCTTACACCATGTTTAATAAGGACGACGAGTATGTTGTCATGGACGGTCAGGTAAAGATCGTTGACGAGCAGACAGGTCGTATCATGGAAGGTCGCCGTTGGAGCGATGGCTTACACCAGGCTGTTGAGGCTAAGGAACATGTAAAGGTTGAGGCTGCTACCCAGACCTTCGCTACCATCACTCTTCAGAACTACTTCCGTATGTATCACAAGCTCGCCGGCATGACAGGTACAGCAAGCACAGAGGCAGGTGAGTTCTGGGACATCTACAAACTGGATGTAGTGGAGATTCCTACCAACCGTCCTATCCTGCGTAAGGACTTGGATGACCGTGTATACAAGACAGCCCGCGAGAAGTATCGTGCCGTTATCGACGAAATCGAGGAGACACGTAATGCAGGCCGCCCAGTATTGGTAGGTACCACATCTGTGGAGATTTCAGAGTTGTTGAGCAAGATGTTGAAGATGCGCAACATTCCTCATAATGTATTGAACGCCAAGTTGCACCAGCAGGAGGCTCAGATCGTAGCCGAGGCAGGTCGCTCAGTAAATGGTAAGGGTGCCGTAACCATCGCTACCAACATGGCAGGTCGTGGTACCGATATCAAGCTGACTCCTGAGGTAAAGGCTGCTGGTGGTCTTGCCATCATCGGTACAGAGCGTCATGAGAGCCGTCGTGTTGACCGTCAGCTCCGTGGTCGTGCCGGTCGTCAGGGTGACCCAGGTTCTTCAGTATTCTACGTATCATTGGAGGATAAGCTGATGCGTCTGTTCGCTTCAGAGCGTATCGCCAAAGTAATGGACCGTCTCGGTTTCGAGGATGGTGAGCGTATCGAAAGCCCAATGATCAGCAAGAGCATCGAGCGTGCTCAGCGCAAGGTTGAGGAGAACAACTTCGGTATCCGTAAGCACCTCCTGGAGTATGATGACGTGATGAACCGTCAGCGTACCGTTATCTACGAGAAGCGTCGCCATGCCTTGATGGGTGAGCGTATCGGTATGGATATCGCCAACATCATCTGGGACCGTGTATTGAACATCGTCAACAACAACGACTTCACCGGTGCTAAGGAAGAGTTCCTGAAGATTCTTGCTATGGAGATTCCATTCACAGAGGATGAATACGAGAACGGCAGACGCGACGAGCTGGCTGAGCGTGCTTTCCAGGAGGCTATGGCAGTATTCAAACGCAAGACTGAGCGCATTCAGGCTACAGCCATGCCTATCATCAAGCAGGTTTATGAGAACCAGGGTACTATGTATGAGCGCATCATGGTGCCTATCACAGACGGCAAGCGCATGTACAACATCGCATGCAACCTGAAGGAGGCTTACGAGAGCGAGGCTAAGAGCGTTGTGAAGGAATTCGAGAAGAACGTTGTCCTCCAGATGATTGATGACGACTGGAAGGAGAACCTCCGCAAGCTCGATGAACTCCGCCACTCTGTACAGAACGCAAGCTACGAGCAGAAGGATCCATTGCTGATCTTCAAGTTGGAGAGTGCTAAGATCTGGGACGGCATGATCAACGACATGTACGACCGTATCAGCAGCATCCTGATGCGTGGACAGATTCCAGTAATGGAACAGGAGCAGCAGGTTCAGGAGGCAGCACCAGAGCAGCACACCCAGCAGAACTACGTAGAGAGCAAGGTTGACATCGATGCAGAGCGTGCAGCTCAGGAGGCAGCAGCCAACCAGGATACTCGCGAGAACGCAGAAGTAAACCGCACTCCATACCGTGCAGAGCGCATGCCTCGTCCTAACGATCCATGCCCATGCGGTAGCGGTAAGAAGTTCAAGAACTGCCATGGCAGAAACATGCAGGCATAAAGAATGATTCATAAGAAATGATGATGTTCTCTATATATAATTAAGGTATAGGAACATCCATCATCATAAATAATGATAAGAATACCTAGATTTGATGATACTCTCATCATTTCTAGGTATTTTTATTTTAAATAACACCATTGCTACCGAGTTGCAAATAATTATTAGTATTTTTGCAGTCGAAAAGAAAAAAAGCTGGCAATAAAGCCAGTTTTAAAAGAAAACAAAGTTAATTCAAGGAAAGATATATGAAATTATCAGAACTTAAAACAGGTGAAAGCGGCGTCATCGTCAAGGTATCCGGTCACGGTGGATTCCGCAAGAGAGTCATCGAGATGGGATTCATCAAGGGCAAGAAGGTAGATGTCCTGCTCAATGCCCCACTCCAGGACCCTGTGAAATACAAGATTATGGGTTACGAGGTGTCACTCCGCCACAGCGAAGCTGACCATATCGAGGTGGTTTCCATTGATGAAGCCAAGAACGATGCAAAGCTCAGCAAGACGGAAGAAGAAGACCGCCAGCAGGTAATTGACTCTAAAGTAGTAGATTCCAACGATAGCGACGAGCAGGCGCTCGGCGACAAGATGCTCGTGGCTGAAAGAAAAGACAATGCCAGCAACGAGGCTTTGGCTGAGCAGGAAGCTGAACGACTCCACCGCGTCATCAACGTGGCACTGGTGGGAAATCCAAACTGCGGAAAGACTTCATTGTTCAACTTCGCATCGGGTGCTCACGAACGTGTGGGCAACTACAGCGGCGTAACCGTGGATGCCAAGGTGGGCGAAGCCGAATACAACGGCTATCACTTCAACCTGGTAGATTTGCCGGGCACCTATTCCCTTTCTGCCTATTCTCCGGAAGAGCTTTATGTGCGCAAGCAGCTCATCGAGCATACACCGGATATCGTCATCAACGTTATCGACACCAGCAACCTGGAGCGCAACCTCTATCTCACCACCCAGTTGATAGACATGCACATCCGCATGGTCTGTGCCCTCAACATGTTTGATGAAACCGAAAAACGTGGCGATAACATCGACTACGACAAACTGGGCGAACTTTTCGGTATCTCGATGATTCCTACCGTCTTCACCAACGGTCGAGGCGTGGATAAGCTCTTCGAGACCATCATCGAACTCTACGAAGGCAAGGAAGATTCCAGCGCTCACTATCGCCATATCCACATCAACCACGGACATGAGATAGAGCACGGCATCGAGCATATCCAGAAATATCTGAAGGCAGATGATTCCATCCGCCAGCGCTACTCTACACGTTACCTCTCCATCAAGTTGTTGGAGAATGATAAGCACGCAGAGGAATATGTAAGTCATCTGAAATCGGCCAAGGAAATCTTCTCAGCCCGTGATGAGGCAGCCAAGCGCGTGAAGGAAGAGACCCTGGAGGATAGCGAAACCGCCATCATGGATGCTAAATACGGATTTATCCATGGCGCATTGCAGGAGGCAGGCTACGAACCGGGCAAGGCAAAGGATACCTATCAGGTAACCCACCTCATCGACAGCATCCTGACCAATAAATATGTAGGATTCCCTATCTTCATTCTCCTGCTGTTCATCATGTTCTCAGCCACCTTCGTACTGGGCGAAATCCCTAAGGGATGGATTGAGGACGGCGTGGCATGGTTGGGCGAGTTCATCAGCAATACGATGCCGGATGGACCAGTGAAGGATATGCTGGTAGATGGTGTGATTGGTGGTGTTGGTGCGGTCATCGTATTCCTGCCACAGATTCTGATTCTGTATTTCTTCATCTCTTATATGGAGGATTCGGGATATATGGCTCGTGCCGCCTTCATCATGGACAAGCTGATGCACAAGATGGGCCTGCATGGCAAGTCATTCATTCCGCTGATTATGGGATTCGGATGTAACGTACCTGCGGTAATGGCAACGAGAACCATCGAGAGTCACCGTTCCCGTCTGATTACGATGCTGATATTGCCATTGATGAGCTGTTCGGCTCGTCTGCCAATCTACATCATGGTCATCGGAACGTTCTTTGCCATCCAATACCGTTCGCTCATCATGGTATCGCTCTATCTCATCGGCATCTTCCTAGCCGTGATATTGAGCCGCATCTTTGCCAGTTTCGTGGTGAAGGGCGAAGATACCCCATTCGTAATGGAGCTGCCTCCTTACCGCTTCCCTACCTGGAAGGCGATAGGCCGCCATACCTGGGAAAAGGGTAAGCAGTACTTGAAGAAGATGGGTGGTATCATCCTTGTGGCAAGTATCATCGTCTGGGCTTTGGGTTACTTCCCTCACAATGAGGAACTTGATAACCAGGCTCAGCAGGAGCAGAGCTATATCGGCAGAATCGGTAAGACCATCGAGCCTATCTTTACCCCACAGGGTTTCGACTGGAAACTGGATGTGGGCTTGGTATCCGGTGTAGGTGCCAAGGAGATTGTAGCCTCAACGATGGGCGTACTCTACAGCAACAACGACAGTTTCTCTGACGATCAGGATTACAACGATGAAGACGGAAAATATGAGGTTTTGAAGAAGCAGATGACTTCTGACCTGAAGAAGACCTACGGTTACAGCGATGCTGAGGCAGCAGCGAAGGCAACGCTCACCGCCTATTGCTTCCTCCTCTTCGTATTGCTCTACTTCCCTTGCATCGCCACGATAGCCGCCATCAAGGGCGAAACGGGCAGTTGGAAATGGACAGGCTTTGCCGCCGGCTACACCACGCTATTGGCATGGGTAGTATCAGCCCTGGTCTTCCAGATAGGAAGCTTGTTTATATAACAGAACAACATGAAATCAGAAAAAGGGTGTGACTAGTTGATTAGTCACACCCTTTTTATCTGTTGCTCATAAGGATGAAGACCGTTCTTGCCTTCTGGAAAAAGCAGAAGATGCAGAATAGCAGACGATGAATGAAATTAGGCGATAATTGAATGATAATACAGACACAAATCCACAAAAAAGAGTTATTTTTGCAGTCGAATAACATCAAAAGACAAAAGCTATATGAACAAACGAACAGCAACAAACATTTTGAGTTTAAGAACCTCAGCCATCTCATGCCTGATGGCACTGAGTCTCGGCAACAGCTTTGCCCAAGGTATCACATTCCAAACCGATGCAAGCACCGGTGCCATCGCACAACTTGCCATCGACAACGATGCACAGAAGATGAACTGGGTGCTCACGCCAGACGGCAAGCAGTATAAATGGGTAACCGGCAAATACGGCTGGGGCCTCGGTTTTATGACCGTCAACGGACAAAAGCTGGAATGGCAGACTCCTATCAGCCAGAAGGGAGAACCCGTTTATCAGGCAGGCGACATCCGCATCTCCGTAAATAGAACCCTGAAGAATGGTGAACTCTTCGAGGAATACACCTTCAAGAATACAGGTAAGACAGCAGCACAGATTTCTGATTGGGGAATCTATACCCCATGGAATGATAACTATCCTGATGCTGCCACCTGCATGACCAACCGTTGCAATGCTCATATCTGGGCTGGCGATAACGCAGCATATACCTGCGCCATCCGTATGGGTGCTAATGGTATCTTAACAGAGAAAGCCAAGAACAAAAAGGAAAAGGACAAGAATATCACCATAGAAGGCAGCAACGTGGGCTTGATGCTCACCCAAGGTTCCCTGCCAGATTACGAGGAATGGGAGCGCAAGAAAGAGAATGCCAACTCCAACTTCCGTGGTGTCATCGCCATGGATCTGCCGGACATGACCCTGAAAGCAGGAAAATCATACACCATCGCATGGAAGGTTTTCGAACACAAAGGCAAGGAAGATTTCTATCAGAAACTCCTGGCTGCCGGTGGTGCCATCGCCCAAAGCGACAAATATGTATATCAACAGGGCGAAGAGGTGAAGATTTATCTGGAGAAGAACAAGCTGAAATCGCTCTCTGCTACCATCACGGGCAAGGATATGCGCAACGGCAAGATTACTTCTGAGCCAAAAGCCATCAAAACCGGAAAGGATGCCAAGGGTTATTATGCTTATTTCAAGGCAGAAGAACTGGGCGAGCAGCGCATAGACCTTATATATAATAAGGTAGAAAGAACGCATGCCACCATTCTCGTGGTAAGTAGCTATGAGACGTTGATAGATAAGCGTGTGAATTTCATCATCGATCATCAGCAGATGAATGAACCGCAGGATGCCCGATATGGCGCCTACATGGTATATGACAACGAAAAACAAGCCATCTACAAGAATGATGACAAAAGAAAGAGCTACGACTGCGATGAAGGTAGAGAACGTGTGGGTATGGGCATTCTTATTGCCAAATGGTATATGAAACATCCTAGTGAAAAGTTGAAACAATCACTCATCCGCTATGCCAAATTCTATCATGAAAAGTTGCAGACAGAAGATTTCACCACCTATTCCAGAGTAACAAAAGATGGCTGGAACCGCGGTTACAACTATGCGTGGGCAGCCGACTTCTTCTTCCACATGTATGAGATTACTCAAGATAAGCAGTATGCACTCTGGGGATACAAGACGATGCAGGCCCTGTATCATCATACGGGATACGGTTTCTATTGCATTGACATTCCTGTGACCACAGGATTGAAGGCATTAAAAAAAGCAGGAATGATGGCAGAATATAACGATCTCTTGATAGATTTCTCCAAGACAGCAGATGTTTTTATGAGAAACGGCTTGCACTTCCCTAAATCGGAGGTTAATTATGAGCAATCCATCGTTGCCCCAGCCACCCAGTTTCTCTTAGAGATGTACCTTCAGACCAAGGACACTCAATACTTGGAAGGTGCAGAAAAGATGATGCCCCTGGTGGAGAATCTCTGTGGTAACCAACCTGACTATCGTCTCAACGAGATTCCTATCCGTCACTGGGATTGCTACTGGTTTGGCAAGCGCCAGGTATTTGGCGATACCTTCCCACACTACTGGACCTGCATCAATGCCAACGCCTACTACTATTATGCCAAGGCAACAGGCAAAGAACAGTATATGAAGATGGCGAAAGAAATCGTAAGAAACAACCTCTGCAATGTCTTCGAAGACGGAACAGGAAGCTGTGCCTTTGTTTATCCAAAGCGCATCAATGGCGAAAAGGCTCACTTTGCCAACGATCAGGATTGGGCACTCGCTTACTATCTGTTAATCAATGAATAGCTTTCTATCTGATAGTAATCGAACAAATGTTCCATCAGATAATTTAAAGATAAATAATAAAAGACTCTATAAAGAAAAAGTCCGATAAGAGCTACGTCATCATACTCTTATCGGACTTTTGTTTTTTTATAACCAAAGATCAGAACACATAAGCTTTATCTATTCTAACAAAGCAATCATCCGTACCAAACTGGCGCTTCGATTTATCCGACCAATTCGTACGTTCGCCTGTTACCATCACTGTCAAAAAGTATTTTCCTAATGGCATCAAATCCCTTCTGCGCAGCCTCATCATGAATAAAAGCCAACTTATCCATGGCATACTCAGCCTTGCGCACCTTCTCTCTCGTCTCCTCGGAATAAGCCTCACCATAGCGGCGCATGAAACCATCCAGTTTAACGGAACAATAGAAGTCGAAATTGCGCTCCAATGAATCGATATTACCGCTTACCTGCGAGAAGTCGAGAAAAAGCACCTGGTACTTGCCCTGCAACTCCGTAGGATGCTGTCCTATCCAGAGATTGCCAAAAAGTGATTGGAACTTAGCGCTTTGGTTACAGTCATAGTAAGAGTGGAGCATACTCAAAAATGTGCTCTTGCCAAAGCGACGAGGACGGATGAAGAAGAGATTACGGGGCTGCTTCTCCAACTCGGGTATAAACATCGTCTTATCGACATAATACAAATTCTGCTCCATCATCGTGACAAAATCAGCCACTCCGTATGGTACTTCCTTAACTTTTTCCATATTTTGTTACCTTTCCAAGTGCAAAGATACAACTATTTTTCAAGATACCAAGCTTTTTAAGAAGAAAAAGGCAAATGCCAGTTTACTATCCAGCATTTGCCTCATTACTCGAGCTATATCTCGCCTTATATTTACATTACATTATCTTCCTTACTTCCTCTCTCCACTCATCCTGAGGGATACGTGAATAATGCACCTCACCCATCACCGGCACCACTCGCTTGCCATCGAAGATAAGACTATGCTTATCCCATCGGATGCTCTGCTGCGGAATTTGCGCCTGGGCATCCATCGAGCAAATTGTCAGGAACGACATCGCTGCAAATAATGTTTTAGTCTTCATTTCCATTTATAGTGTTTTTGTTATTTTATAGAGTTTTTGTTATTTATGGCAAAATTACAAATTTTAAAGCAATATTTACCTATAATTTTGTACAATAAACATAGATTATCTTCTTATTCATTGTTTTTCGTTGTTTTTTCGGTCACAATAGAATCCATACCAATTATTATCAGCAATATTCCTTGCTTATTTTATTGATAACAAAAAACCGTGGATGCATGGAGCATCCACGGTTTTTTGTATTTTTATTCAGATATTCATCTTGTTTTCAAGATATTCTCTTTCCTACCTTTGCGGAAACAAACGCTATCATCAGCCCCAGGCAGGCTGCGATGCTGATGGCAATGCGGAGACCGGTAGCCTCAGCAAGCCATCCGATAACCGGAGGTCCTACCAGGAAACCGAAGAAACTGATGCTCGAAACGATGGTAATGGCGATGCTCGCCTTGATGGTTCCCAATTTTCCGGCGATACTGTAACAGATAGGAACCGACGAAGAGATGCCGAAACCTACCAGCAGGAAACCCAAGGTGGCAGGAATGAGATAAGGCAAGGCAGCAGCCAGCCACAAACCGCCCAATATCAGACCACCACAAACCTTCAATACTCTGGCTGGGCCGTATTTCGTAACAAACCCATCAGCCATGAATCTACCCAACGTCATCGCACCCATACCAGCCACATAGCCCGCACGGATAAAAGCCTCATCGGGTTTTACTACTGATGAAAAATATACACCACTCCAATCGTAAACAGTTCCTTCACAGAACATGCCGGCAAATCCCATCAATCCCAGGAGAAACAGAATCGGGTCAATGGTCTTGAACGAGAACTTCGGAACATCCTCCTCTTCAGCCTTTGCCGTAGCATCATCTACCAGATATCTGAATCCGATAGCGATAATGAGAAGACTCATCACCAAGACTGCTCCAAAGTGAGCCTCTATCGGAAGCAGAGTGTTGGCAAAGACGGCTCCGATGATACCACCCGAAAATCCACCCAAACTCCACAGACCATGAAAAGAAGACATGATGTTGCGCCCATACATCTTCTCCACCAGACAAGCCTGCGTATTGGTAGCGATGTTCATCAGATTTGCCATCATTCCGAAAGCCACCAGAGAAAGAATCAGCTGGAATACCGTACTACAGCTTCCCATACAGAACAACACGAAAGCATAGAGCACCTCAGCAAGCAGAATCATCTTCCTGCTGCCAAACTTGCTCACCAAAACGCCCGAAAAAGCCATCATCAGAAGCTGACCGATGGGAATGGCGAAAAGCACCGTTCCCAGCTGTCCGTTGCTCAAGTGCAACATCTGTTTTACATCAGGAATACGGCTTGCCCAACTGGCAAACACCACTCCCGGCACAAAATAATAAGCCGCAACAGCCACTCGCTTACGGACCAAATCTCCCAAGTGATTCAAACTTACAGTCATCCCTATTAATATCTTTATTTATATATACCTATTTTATTTGCGGCTGCAAAATTACAAAAAAAAGCAGAAAAAAAACGATATTTGAACAAAAAACATAGCTCGGTATGAGATTTTTGACGTACCTTTGCACTCAGAAAAAGAATTAAAAACAAACTAGCAATGAAGAAACAGACAATGATTACCCTGGCACTCGCCTTGACTTTGGCGATGCCAGCCATGCCCGCCTTCGCCCAGAAGGCGATGAGCAAGAAAGAATTCGCAGAAAAAGAAAAGGCTTTCAAAAACCTTCAGCATCCTTGGAAGGGAAAGAAGGTGGCTTATTTCGGTGATTCCATCACCGATCCAAGAATCAAGGCATCGAAGGTGAAATACTGGGGATTCCTGCAGGATTGGCTCGGCATTACCCCCTACGTTTATGGCGTGAGCGGCAGACAGTGGAACGACATTCCCCGACAGGCTGATCTACTCCAGAAAGAGCATGGCGATGATTTTGATGCCATTCTCATCTTTATGGGAACCAACGATTACAACAACGGTGTGCCTATCGGTGAATGGTACACAGAGACTTTCGACAGCGTAAGAGTAGCCCTTCACAAGCCAAGCGAAATGGTTCAGCGCCGCCACCGCCACTTCTGTATGGACAAGAATACCCTGAAAGGTCGCATCAACATTGCCATGTCGAAGTTGAAGCAGATGTATCCTACCAAGCAAATTGTGGTGATGACTCCTATCCATCGTGCTTACTTTGGAAGCAGCGACAAGAACATCCAGCCCGATGAGATGTACGAGAACGTACGTGGCATCTTCTTCGACGAATATGTGAAGGCAATTAAGGAAGTGGGCAATGTCTGGGCAGTGCCTGTCATCGACCTCAACTCCCTTTCCGGTCTCTTCCCAATCTATGATGCTGGTGCCCAGATGTTCAACAAGCCAGATACCGACCGTCTTCATCCTAATGATGCCGGCCACTCCCGCATGGCGAAGACCATCATGCAGCAGCTCTCTGCATTGCCTTGCGATTTCTAAATATATCGTAAATAATTGCGGGAAGCATCGCAAGTACTTGCCCGACTCTACGGGTAAATATGCCCCAAACTACGAGGAAATGTCCCCGTAACTACGAGGAAATATAACCGTAACTACGAGGAAATTTGCCCGTAACTATGAGGAAATATAACCGAAGCCTTCGGGCAAAAGTACCCAACGTCTCGGGCACAATTGGGCAATACTTCGGGGCACATTCCTCTAGCTTTGGGGACAGAATCAAGAACGCTTCTGAATGACTTTTCCTGATTTCAGTAGACACTTTTTTACTTTATAAACTAGAAAGGTAGACACTTTCAATTTTATAAAACTGAAATAGTAGACACTCAGAATCAAACGCTTCTGAGTGGCAATAAGTGATATAAATAAGGCGTGGCAATAGGTGGCAATAGGTGGCAATAAAAGACGGAAAGTGAGGGCAAGCAGTAGGAACTGTTTGTTCGGTTTATCAAAGGCAACCGATGGGATGGCTATCTTCGTAATCTTGATTGGAAAGAGTTTGCCCGACATTATAATGACTCCGGGTATGCTCAGAATGAATAAGATAAGAAACTGGAAAAGGCGTATGCAAAGTATAAGTAGAATGATATGATCTTAATTTTGCGTAATTAAGCCATTTTATTTTGAGAAGTACAATATGATACCCGTTTTTTACGAGAAACCATAAGGGGCTATACGCCACCTGTTCATCGTGGCGTATAGACCCTTGCTTATATGGTGATATTCGTAATCTACATCTCCGCTTTCAGCAGCTTTATCTCTTCTGCCGTCAGCCCCGTCATATCCATGACCGATGCTTCATCCATACCCTTTGCCA
>ERZ773248.259-NODE-259-length-77033-cov-7.525007_pt1 | contig 77033 bp, 87 predicted proteins | sample MGYA00580518_ERZ773248 | MGnify/ENA primary metagenome ERZ773248 (study PRJEB29015, sample SAMEA2737762) | human gut metagenome | biome: human gut; feature: human-associated habitat; material: faeces | place: China | collected 2012 ...
GTAAATTCATACACGGGGAGCTTGCAGAAGCAGGCTGAGAGTAAGCTAAAGTGCTTAGACCCATAACCTGATTTGGATAATGCCAACGTAGGGATAGCGTAGATATATTCGCATATATACCGAGATTGGTGTATATGCGTTTTTCTTTTCAGAGTAAATCATTTTAAAATAAATTGCTTTAAGAGAAAAGCTACATTGAATCTTTATAAATTTTCTTTTATTTATCCATATTCAGAATATTTCTCAAATATACTTCTGAGCATTTTGCAAAACGCACTTCAGGAAGTATAGGATGATTTCAGTTTTTTCCCGTTTATGAAAAATAAATAGACATGCTAAATATATATCAGATGTGAGATGACTCCAACCTCTGTAGGTGGCGAGCAACAATGCCGGAGCATTCTTGAATGAATATATATGCTAAATCTATATGTAAAGAAAGGGTAAAAATGTTAAAGCAGTGTTTTGATAACGTAAGAGAAAAGCATCCATTGGTACATAATATTACGAATTATGTAACAGTGAATGATGTGGCAAATATTCTTCTTGCCTGTGGCGGCAGCCCGATTATGGCGGACGATTCTGGAGAAGTGGAAGATATTACTTCTATTTGTCAGGGATTGAATATTAACATTGGTACGCTGAATAAAAATACGATTTCGTCCATGTTTTTAGCAGGGAAAAAGGCAAATGTACTTGGTCATGTTGTGTTGCTTGATCCGGTAGGAGCCGGAGCGAGTGGACTTCGGACAAAGACAGCGAATGAGCTGGTGCGGGACATAAAGTTTACTGTTATCCGTGGAAATATTTCAGAAATCCGAACCCTGATGGAAGGAACGGGAAATACAAAAGGTGTGGATGCAGATTTGGCAGATGCGGTTACAGAGGAGAATCTTGATGAGACGATTGGGAAGCTGAAAGCATTTTCTGAAGCGACAGGAAGTGTGATTGCTGTAACGGGAGCCATTGATTTAGTTGCTGATTCTGAAAAATGTTATGTTATCCGCAACGGAAAACCAGAGATGGGAGCAATCACCGGAACTGGATGCCAGCTTTCTGGAATGATGACGGCTTTCCTTTGTGCAAACGCAGAGCAGCCTTTGGAGGCAGCAGCGGCGGCAGTTTGTGCGATGGGAATTGCCGGAGAGATTGGATTTGAACATTTAAAAGAAGGCGAGGGAAATTCCACTTACCGTAATCGGATAATTGATGCTATTTATCATATGGATGGAAATACATTGGAGGAAAGAGCAAAGTATGAGCTGCGTTAACAGAGAACAATTAAGAAAAGATTTACTTTTATATGCAGTAACCGACCGTTCCTGGCTTGGAAATGAAACACTTTACGAGCAGGTGGAAAAGGCATTAAAAGGAGGAGCGACTTTTATACAGCTTCGGGAAAAGGAACTCGATGAGGAACATTTCATGGAAGAAGCGGTGGCTCTCAAAGAATTGTGTCATAAGTATCATGTTCCATTTGTTATCAATGATAATGTCAGAATAGCAAAAGATATGGATGCGGATGGAGTTCACGTTGGACAAAGTGATATGGAAGCCGATGACGTGAGAAAGATTCTTGGTGAAGACAAGATTCTTGGCGTATCTGCCCAGACAGTAGAGCAGGCAGTATTAGCTGAAAAAATGGGGGCGGATTATCTTGGCGTGGGAGCCGTATTTTCCACTTCCACGAAAAAAGATGCGGCAGATGCCAGCAAGGAAACATTAAAAGCAATCTGCGAGGCGGTAAATATTCCAGTGATTGCAATTGGTGGAATCGGGGCAGATAACATTTTATCTTTACAGGGAAGTGGTATTTGCGGTATCGCTGTGGTTAGTGCTATTTTTGCGGCAAAAGATATTGAAGCTGCTACAAAAGTTTTAAAAGACAGAACAGAAAAAATGCTGAAATAATTTTTCGGTAGTTAGTGGAAAAGACAATAAAAGGAGAAAGGCATCGTGATAAAAGGAGCAATCTTTGATATTGATGGAACTTTACTTGATTCCATGCCCATCTGGGAAAATGCAGGAGCGAGATATCTTGCTACTCTTGGCATTAAGGCAAAGCCAGATTTAAAAGAACGGCTGGATGCTTTATCTTTGCCAGAAGGAGCCATCTATATGCAAAAAGAGTATGGCCTTTCGGTATCAGCAGAAGACATTTTAGAGGGAGTCAATCAGGTTGTAAAAGATTTTTACTATAAAGAAGCGGTCATGAAGCCAGGAGCCTATGCCTTAGTAAAACGTCTGAAAGAAAATGGTGTGAAGTTAATTATAGCCACAGCGACAGATAAGGAGATGGCAAAGGCGGCGCTTATTCGTAACGGCATATGGCAGGACTTTACGGGAATGATTACCTGCGAGGAAGCCGGAGCCGGAAAGACAAGCCCGAAGGTATTTGAGTTTGCAAGGCAAAAGCTAGGCACTAAAAAAGAGGAAACATGGGTATTTGAAGATTCTTTATATGCGGTGAAAACTGCTACTGAAGCTGGATTTCCAGTATGCAGTATCTACGATACCTACAGTGTGGGAAATGCGAAAGAAATCCAGAGACTTTCTAATATTTATGTGAGAGATTTTTCGGAGATAGGTGATTATTCTTTTTCAAATATGAAAACAGTTCTTACAATTGCAGGCAGTGATTCGAGCGGAGGAGCAGGTATTCAGGCGGATATCAAGACTTTAACTGTTCATAAAGTATATGCCATGACTTGTATCACCGCACTTACCGCACAAAATACAGTCGGAATTACCGGGATTATGCCAGTACCAGCAGAATTTTTTAAAAAACAGATGGAAAGCATTTTCACAGATATAAAGCCAGATGCGGTGAAAATTGGAATGATTGCTTCAAAGGAACAGGCAGAGATTATCGCAGAATACCTGGAAAAATATTCTATCAAAAATGTAGTGGCAGACCCGGTGATGATTTCGACAAGCGGTACGGTTTTAGTAGAAGAAACAACGAGAAAGATATTATATGAGAAATTATATCCAAAAGTTTCCCTGCTAACCCCGAACATTCCAGAAACCGAATTTTTATCCGGGATAAAAATTACCGATAAAAAAACAAGGGAAGAAGCAGCAAAAGTCATTGCAGACAGGTGGAATTGTGCGGTCTTAAGTAAGGGCGGTCACAGCGAAGAAAATGCGGACGATTTGCTTTATGAGAGTTTTTTGCAGGAAGAAAAAAAAGAAAAAGCCGTTTGGTTTCCAGCAGAAAGAATTGATAATCCAAACACACACGGAACCGGCTGTACACTTTCAAGTGCGGTAGCGGCAAATCTGGCAAAGGGGTTTCCTGTAGAAGAATCCGTAAAAAAGGCAAAAGCATACATCAGCGGAGCAATTAAAGCAATGCTGAATCTTGGACAGGGAAATGGCCCGCTAAATCATATGTGGGATTTGTAAACATAGTAACAGACAAGTGTCAATGTATATAAAGTAATGAAATAAACAGATTAGTTAAGCTTTATAAAAATGGCATTATAAATAGTATTTACAAAATTGGAGGTAACAAAAGATGAGAAATTACACAACACAGATGGATGCAGCAAGAAAAAATATTATTACTCCAGAAATGGAAAAGGTTGCAGCAAAAGAACGAATGACACCAGAAGAAATCAGAGCATTAGTAGCAGAAGGAAAAGTTGCTATCTGCGCGAACAAAAATCATAAATGCTTAGACCCACAGGGTGTCGGCTCTATGTTAAAAACAAAGATTAATGTAAATCTTGGTGTATCAAAAGACTGTAAAGATTATGATATAGAAATGAAAAAAGTAATGGAAGCAGTAAACATGGGAGCAGATGCCATCATGGATTTATCTTCCCACGGAAATACAGAACCGTTCCGTAAAAAACTGACTTCCGAATGTCCTGTAATGATTGGAACAGTACCAATCTATGATTCTGTAATTCACTATCAGAGAGACTTAGATACTCTTACCGCAAAAGACTTTATTGATGTAGTACGTCTTCACGCAGAAAATGGTGTAGACTTCGTAACATTACACTGTGGAATTACAAGAAAGACAATCGACCAGATCAAAAAGCATAAAAGAAAAATGAACATCGTATCCCGTGGAGGTTCCCTTGTATTTGCATGGATGACAATGACAGGAGAAGAAAACCCTTTCTATGAATATTTCGATGAAATTCTTGATATCTGTCAGGAATACGATGTAACAATCTCCCTTGGAGATGCCTGCCGTCCAGGCTGTCTTGCCGATGGTTCCGATGTATGTCAAATTGAAGAATTAGTTCGTCTTGGCGAACTTACCAAGCGTGCGTGGGAGAAAAATGTACAGGTTATGGTAGAAGGACCGGGACATATGCCAATGGATCAGATTGCTGCAAACATGAAGTTACAGTCCACCATCTGTTCTGGAGCACCATTCTATGTACTTGGACCAATCGTAACAGATATTGCACCAGGTTATGACCATATTGTATCCGCTATCGGTGGAGCAATCGCTGCTCAAAATGGTGCTGCATTCCTCTGCTATGTTACACCAGCAGAACACCTTGCACTTCCAAATCTTGAAGACGTAAAACAGGGAATCATGGCATCAAAAATTGCGGCACATGCAGCCGATATCGCAAAAGGTGTCCGTGGTGCAAGAGAGATAGATGATAAGATGGCAGATGCCCGCCGTGTTTTAGATTGGGAAGCACAGTGGGAATGTGCAATGGATCCGGAAACAGCCAAAGCAATCCGCGATGACAGAAAACCAGAACATGAGGATACTTGCTCTATGTGTGGAAAGTTCTGTGCGGTAAGAAGCATGAATAAGGCATTGGCTGGAGAACATATTGATATTTTGTAAATAGTAATTTGCCATAGGCAAGAGGAGACGCTCCCAAAGAAAGAAGATATCCTATATTTGTGACTCTGTCACTGTGGGTTGAATGTTTGCTGAATGGCTCACATTCAATCCTCACTAAGACCACAATATAGGATAGCTTCTTTCTTTGGGAGCTGTTTTTTGCTGAACTGAAATTATTATTTTACAAGTTCAGTAGTAGTTTTTGCAGATAATCTGTATATTTTGCCTTTCCCACTGTTTCCGAAGCCAATATAGAAACTTTCCCAATTTTTTTGTTATTATATGAATACTCCAGTCTGCCAATTATTTGATTTTTCTTAATTGGAGCAGAGAGATTTTTCTGGAATACCACTTTTTTCTGAATGTTATTTTGGTTGATTTCCGAAGTAAAAACATAGGAGAAGTTTTTCTTATATTTGCAGGAAATGAATTCTTTTGTGCCATTATGTACGGGGACGGTGGAGAGTGCGGGAGGCTGTTTATCGGTGTAAATTTTGCAGAGAGAGAAGCCGTAATCAAGTAAAGAGGCACAGTCTTTTACCCGCTCTTTTGCGCTTTGGCATGCCATAACGACAGCGATAAGGGAAATGTGATTGCGTTCTGCGGTGGCGCTTAAACAAAAGCCGGCTTTGGAGGTACTTCCGGTTTTTAGACCGGTTGCGCCCTGATAATGCCGGAGTAATTTATTAGTATTAGAAAGTCCAAACTCAGATTCCCCTCGTTTTGTTACATGTGTAATATTTTCCATCCAGATTGTTGTATAATGGAAAATGTCTGGATGATTCGTAATCAGTTCTCTTGACATTAAGGCGATATCCCTTGCACTTGTGTAATGTCCGTCCGCATCTAATCCGCAGCAATTTACAAAATGTGTATGCTTCATGCCAAGAACCTGTGCTTTCTCGTTCATTTTGGCGACAAAAGCATCTTCACTACCACTGATGTGTTCTGCCATAGCCACACATGTAGCGTATAGGGGTAGTAGACTTTTAAAAATCAATCTTTATATGGTTTATGGTTACAAAGGGATGCTTCAAAACCGATGAGAAGGGATCCTGGCTCTGCGTAATAACTGCAAAGGGCTCTTGTTTTTTGAATCGTTCCATTAAAAATTCCAAATGTATTTTCAATCAATTTTTTTAATTCTAATGCACCGGCTTCATTGTTGTTATGAGCAATGATGATTTTTCCATCTGTATAACCACATTCTTTAAGATGATCAATTAGTTTTTTTAATGCTCTTTTTTCACCTCTGCATTTGTCAAGCGGCAATAAAGTTCCTTCATCACTTGCCTTCCCAACGACTCTGACTCCTAATAAACCGATTCCGGCTGCAATTACCGGACTTATTCTTCCGTTCTTTGCAAAATTGTTTAAAGATGCCAGAGAAAAATACAGGTGTGTTTTATCTTTATATTCGAGAAGAGTTTTATAAATATCATCTGGAGCAAAACCAGCTTTTATGAGTTCTGCTATTTTTTCAATAAAAAGTGCGATTTCCGGTCCTGTAGATAAAGAATCTAAAACATATACCTTTCTGCCGGTATGATTGTGTTCATAGATGTCCTTAGCGATAACAGCACTGTTATATGTACCGGATAGGGAACTTGTAATGGTGATACAAAAGACAACATCGGCATCGCCAAACGCATTCTCCCATTCGTGAGGACTTGGGCTTGATGTCGATGTCTTGCCTTTATAAGAAGAAAGATTCTCCTGCATAGCTGTAAGATCAATCTTATCATCATCTATATAATCGTTCTCACCTACGATTATATGAAGTGGAACAACCCCGAAGTCTATATCAGGTAAAGATAAAAGGTTTGCAGATGAATCTGCAACGATTTTCATTTTCATATGTAACCTCCGTGAATAGTTTTAAATACTTTTATATCGGTTTTTAAAAAACTTATCAAAAAGTATAGTAAACCATACATATGTGTTTGTCAAGGTATTAAATAACTTTATTGCGGTTTTTTAATAGCTGATATATAATGATGTTCAGAATTATGGGAGCAGCGTTAGAGCATTTTTCAAACACGCTCTAGCTGCGGAGTAATCCGTGGCATCAAGTTAGAGACAAAGTAAGAAAGAAGGAATGTATTATGAGATTTTCAGCCAGAGACTACAGAATGCCAAGATATAAAGAAATTCCCAATGTAGGACTTTATCTTGAGCAGACAGTAAAGTATATCAATGAATGTTTAGCACCAATAGAGATTTCGATTACACCATCTATGTTAAGTAATTATGTAAAGAAGGGGTATATTGACCGTCCTATAAAAAAACAGTATTATGCGGATCAAATAGCATATGCTATTTATATTGTAATTATAAAGCAGGTTCTTTCCATGGATAATATAGCATCCCTTTTTGTTTTACAAAAAGCAACTTATACTTTACCGATTGCTTATGATTATTTCTGTTCAGAATTGGAAAAGACACTCGTAGCTATATTTGAAAATAAAGAAGAGCCAATGAAAGATATGGGCGATATTCCGTTCGAAAAAAAGATGCTTCATAGTGTAATTGTAGCGGTATCACATATCATTTATTTAAATGATTGTTTTAAAAACAATTTACAGGACAATGCTTCCCATTCTATAAAATAAGTGAAATGAGCATATGTCAACTACGTTATTGACATATGTTCATAAATATTGTAGTATAAAGAAAAGATTGTGAAAGGAGTATCCTATGCCAAGACCGATAAAGTGCAGAAAAGTCTGCCATTTTCCAGATATATTGGAATTTCGACCATCCAATAAAAATGGAAGAAGAGGGGAGGAAGATGAAAAAGAGGTGATTCTTCTGACAGTAGATGAATATGAAACGATTCGTCTTATAGATAAAGAAGGATACAGCCAGGAACAGTGTGCAGGTTTTATGCAGATTGCAAGAACGACTGTTCAGAGAATTTATGAGATTGCTAGGAAGAAAGTGGCAGATGCAATCATAGATGGACATCCTCTTCGAATTGAAGGGGGAGATTTCCGGATCTGCGATGGTAAAAGTAGTAAATGTGGTCTGGGTGGATGCTACAAACAAGAATTTTATCAAAAGTATGCAACAGAAAAAGGAGAAGGTATAATGAGAGTAGCAGTAACATATGAGAACGGACAGATTTTTCAGCATTTTGGACATACAGCGGAATTTAAAGTTTATGATGTGCAGGATGGAAAAGTAATCCATTCCGAAGTTGTAGATACGAATGGAAGCGGACATGGCGCATTGGCCGGTGTTCTGAATGCATTGAAGGCGGATGTTCTGATTTGTGGCGGAATCGGAGGAGGAGCACAGATGGCTTTATCAGCGGCAGGAATTAAGCTTTATGGAGGCGTTTCCGGTGATGCAGATGCGGCTGTGGAAGCTTTTGTGAACGGAACGTTAGATTACAACCCTGATGTAAAGTGCAGTCATCATGATCATGAACATGGAGAAGGACATACCTGTGGTGAGCATGGATGTGGAAATCACAGTTGCCATTAATTGTTAATATAGAATAAATCGCGAAAAAAGGTAAGCAGAATAATGCTTATCTTTTTTTGTCCACAGATTTAAGAGAGAAAATTCAAGTCGAGCCGCTGCGAGACTTGGCGCGTGATTCTGGTCAGCATAAGCTGACATATAAAAATCAAAGCTTGACAAAAAGAAAGCAGAACTATATAATCATAATCGTTCTAAATAGAACAATAATAAGGAGATATAAAAAGGAGTAAAAATATGTTTTTTTGGGATCAGCATAAAACAATCACCAGCTGTTATGAACTATTTACGAGAAAAGTATGTGACAGGTATCAGCTAACGCAAATGGAATATGATATACTTATGTTTTTACATAATAATCCGAAGCATAATACGGCAGCAGATATCGTAAAGATTCGTAAATCAACGAAATCTCATGTATCTACTTCTCTGAAAGCATTAGAGAATAAAGGCCTGATTGAAAGAATTCAGAGCGCCCGGAATAAAAAGCATATTGAGATTGTTATATTAAATAAGGCAGAGTCTATTATCGAAGATGGAATGAAAGCACAGAAAGAATTCGCTAAAAATGTTTTAGATGGATTAACCGAAGAAGAAAAGTATATGTGCATGGCGGTATTTAATAAAATTTGTGCTAATGCAGATGCATACTTAAAAAAATATGCGGAGGGAGAGAATGAAAAATCATTTTTGTTATAACCAATTAATGAAAAAGGAGAAGTAAGAATGAGAGAAGAAAAATACCAGCCAAAGATGCCGGATATTATGGAAGCGATATTTGATGCCGGATATTTGATATTTGATTTAGTAGCAGCAATTTTATTTTTCACCTATGCAAAAGGAAATACATTATTTATTCTTTATGGAATATTAACATTGACTCTTTGCGGTGGAGATGCATTTCATTTAGTACCTAGAATCATAAGAGCTGCACGTGGAACGAATGATAGAATAAAGAAACAGCTTGGGATTGGATTACAGATATCCTCAATTACAATGACTGTATTTTATATTATTTTAATGTATGTTTGGAAGGATACTTTCCCGGATTTTAATATACCTGCTGCAGTGAAAGCAATGGTATGGATTTCTGCGATTATTAGAATTGCTGTCTGTCTTCTTCCACAGAATAACTGGTGTACAGAGGATGGAAATCTCAAGTTATCGATTATCAGGAATGCTGTTTTTGCTGTTACTGGTATAGGAGTCATTATTCTGTATGCGATATCTGGAAATGCAAATGGATACCATATGACAAGAATGGTCGCAGCGATTATTATTTCTTTTGGCTGTTACCTTCCTGTAACATTATTTAGCAAAACAAAACCAAAAGTTGGCTTGCTGATGATTCCAAAGACATGTGCGTATATGTGGATTATTGCAATGGGACTTCAACTGTTGTTTTGATAAATTAAGGAAAGTATCTCCAATCCTCTAATTTAAGAATGCGAGACATTTTGAATGAAATCTATCCTGACTTATTTCAAAATAATATTATTATAAAATTAACTATTTAAGCCGCAATAGCGATTATATTTGTAATTAAAAAGAAGGAAAATACTGTAAAGAAGAGTATCAGAATACTAAAGTTCTGGTACTCTTTTTGCGTATTTATGGAAGTGAAAATAAATTTAATTTTAATAGATGGACAAAATATATTTTTCTGGAAAGGGTGATATACATAGTAGAAAAAAACGAGGGCATTATGAGCAAAAAGAAAAGCAGAGTTATTAAAGTAAATGTGATTTATGGTGATAAAAATTTGAAAGATTGTATGGAGCAGGTAATCCAGAAACATGAACGGAGTTTTGACTTTTTGACCCTGATATCATAATATTAATGAGGTGAAAGATGAACAATAAAGCAGTATTATATCTAAGATTATCAAAAGAAGACAGAAATAAAGTGAATAAAGGGGATGATAGCGAAAGTATTATTAATCAGCGTATTATGTTAAGTGATTATGCAATGCGGCATAATTTTCAGGTTGTTAAAATATATTCCGATGATGATGAGAGTGGACTATATGAAGACAGACCGGGATTTTCTCAAATGATGCAGGATGCAGAGAGGGGGCTTTTTGATATTATTATTGCGAAAAGCCAGTCAAGATTTACCCGAAATCTGGAACATTCAGAAAAATATTTACATCACAAACTGCCATTATGGGGTGTTCGATTTATTGGTGTTGTAGATGGCGTGGATACGATGGATGAAAATAATAAGATGACCAGACAGGTGAAGGGACTTACTAATGAATGGTATTGTGAGACATTGTCTAAGAATGTAAGAAGCGTATTCCTCTCCAAAATGAATCAGGGTAAATTTGTAGGTTCTTCATGTCCTTATGGATATATGAGAGATTCAGAAGACCATAATCATTTAATAATAGATGAATATGCAGCAAATATTGTGAGAAAGATTTTCCGATTATATTTAGAGGGAAATGGAAAAGCTCATATCGCTTCTATATTATCATCAGAAAATATTTTGATTCCGTCTTTATATAAAACGCGAGTTCTACAGCAAAATTACTATAACAGCAAATTAAAAGATACAACAAAGACATGGTGTTATCAGACAATACATACGATTTTAAATAACCAGACATATTTAGGTAAAATGGTACAGCATAAGGATATAAAAATTTCTTATAAGGATAAGAAAAAGAGACGTTTGCCGAAAGAACAGTGGATTATTGTAGATAATACTCATGAACCGATTATAGATCAGGAAATCTTTGATAGAGTTCAGGCAATACAGAAAATAAAAAGAAAGTCTGTAAATACAGAGTATAGCGATAATATATTTGCAGGTATTTTATTTTGTGCCGATTGTAAACATGCTATGAATAGAGCTTATGCCAAAGAAAATAAAAAGGGCAGTATCGGGTATATTTGCAAGATATATAAAACGATGGGGAAAAAGCACTGTCCAAGTCATATGATTAAAAATGAGGAGCTGGAAGAAGCGGTTTTATCTTCTATAAAGAATGAAGCAAGAAAGATACTTACAGAGGATGATATTAGCGATTTGGATAAAGTCCAGAAGATAGATAGCCGGGAACAATTTTATAAAAAGCAAATACAGATAGTAGATGCAGAATTGGAAAAATACCAAAAGTTTAAAAAGAGAGCGTTCACAGGCTATATGGAAGAGATGATTACACCACAGGAATATCGTTCCTATGTTGCAGAATATGAAGAGGAAATATCCAAATTAGAAAGGCAGAAAGAAGAAATTCTTACAAAGTTAGCGGATGAGAATTCTCTTCAAAATCAGCATGATGAATGGGTAGAAGCTTTTAAGGATTATATTAATATTGAGAAGCTTACAAGAGATGTGGTTATTGAATTGATAGAAAAAATAGAAGTTCATGAAGATGGTGGACTGGATATTTATTACAGATTCCGTAATCCATTTCAGGTAGCAAATTAATTCCTACTATGCGAATACGCCACACATGCATCGTTAGCGGAGGAGACAGCAATACATTTTATCATAGTGTCTACGCTCTGGGTTTCACCTGGTTCTAAAAATACCTGGGAGCCTCCCATAGAAATAGCACACTTATGATGGAATTGATAAAAATATTTAAATAAGAGGAGTTATATCAATTTCAAAAGTGCTTTCTCTCCAACGATTTCCTTTTTCCTTATCAGTTGTATATGTTATTTTTTTTATACATTTTTTTAGTAGCATATTTTTTTGTAAAATATCTATATCTGGATTCTTTAAGGCTTCCACAGTATCTGTAAAGGATATAATTTTTTCTTGGTAGTCAATTTTAACGGGTTCTTGCACCTTTGCTTCTTGAAGTTTGTCTAATAATACTTCACGCTCTTCTAATAACTTTTGCCGCCGCTTTTTGAATAATTCTGGAGTATAAATTTTGTTTTCTAACATTTCATATTGCGTTTCTTCTCGAACCTCTAGGTCTTGTAATTGCTTGTTTAAAACAGAAATAATTTGAGAGCGAACATTGAAGGAATTTCCGTCATCATTTTCTAACTTAACTTTAAAATCTTCAATATAGCATTCAAGAGCACTAATTATTTGATTTATAACATCTGTTGCTTTTGCTGATTTAGTATGGCAATTAGATTGATTATTGCATAAGTATCGAGGAGGTTGCTTTTCGCTTCCGGCATTATTCTTATATGTCTTGTAACTCATTGCTCGGCCACAATTACCGCAAAATATTAATCCGGCCAAAGGGTTTATAAGTTTACTACTACTATGATTTCTTGGAGTCTTACCGTTGCACTCCTGGGCAGAATCAAAAAGAGCTTCATCAATGATAGCTTCATGAATGCCATCTGAAATAATAGAATCATTCAAGGCTATAGGCCTTGTTTTAAGTAAAGATTCGTTTTTATATTTCATTACAGTTTTCCTGCGATTCCATCTAACCTTACCAATATATACCGGATTGTGTAAAATTTCTTTTAAACTATATGGACTCCAAGAGGTAGATTTTCTAGGTTTTATGTTCATGGTATTTAATTTGTTTGCAATGGCAGCGCAACTCAGCGATTCATTTACATATAAATGGTAGATGAGCTGAACAACCGTTGCCTCATCAGAATTAGGCTTCAAGGTATTTACTGTGTGCTTATTTTCTTTGTAAGAATATTTATCGTAACCATACGGAGCGGTACTCCCAATATACTGTCCAGACCTTACAGAAGCAATACGTCCCCTAGCTTGAATCATTTTATAATATTCAAGATAATCAGAACCCTTATCTAATTCCATCTTGAACAATTTTAAATCAAAGTCATTATTCAAATCAAAAGTTTTATAAGGGGTGATGATTTTTGTATTAGTATATTTAAATACATTAATTAAATGCCCCTTATCAAGCAAATCTCCACGTGTTAAACGTTGTGGATCAACAACAAATACCCCTTTAATTTTTTTTGACTCCATCACTTTTAATATCTGAGATATAACAGGTCTATCTGTGATTGTTTCGCCAGATACAACCTCTCGAAAGATTTTATCTTCAGGAATACGATTGCCTAAAGTGCGTTCAGCGAGTGACTGGAGTTCTGATTCGTGTTTTGCAAATACTTCTTCTAAACTAGATTTTTCGCTATCTGCACGAGACTTTCTCAAATAGATTACATAAGTTTCATTTTCCTGCATTTTGAAACACCTCGCTTAAAATTTAAAATAAACATCCAATTTGACTTTTGAGTGATATCTTACTCCCTCTATATCATAATCAATTCTTTCTATACATTTCTTTAATAAATGATTTTTTTCTTTTGGGGGCATAGATTCATCTTTTAAAGCAAGAAGCGCATCTTTAAAACGCATTTTCTTGTCGTTACAAGATTCAGGAGGGGGTATCAGGGAAAGAGTGTTGATTTTGCCAATGATTTCTTGTCGTTTTTTCTCTAACTCTGCATGGCGTTGTGTGAAAACACTGGTTGAATATACTTTTGTTTCAAGTAGTTCAAATAAAGTATCCTCTTTATTGTTCAGTCTAGTTAATTCCTGACGCAATTCTCTAATTTTTTCGTCTGAACCAGATGAATTACAGTTATGAAAGGTAATATCAAAATCATCTATAGCACACTGAATTGTGTCAATAACAGCCTCTATTACTAAATCATATCTCGATGATTGAACATCGCATAATTTGTTAGGGCATGCATAACGATGTCCTCCTCGTGATTCTGATACATTTAGTCTTGATATTTTTCTGCCGCATCTTTTACAGTACATAATTCCGTAAAGTGGATTTTTTAAAGAGCGGTCATTCGTAAAGGATTTATTTTTAGACAGACGTTCCTGAACAGACATAAACAAACCGTGATTAACTATTGCATCATGCTTCCCATCAAATAATAGATAATCGTGTCTTTCGGGGCGATATTTTTTTAATTTTCCATCTTCCATTACCGTTTTATTGGGGGTAAATCCCCATCGTATTTTTCCGTCATACACAGGATTTGATAAAATCCGTTTCACGCTTCCTTTAGTCCATATCTGCTTGCTAGGAGGTATATATCCTTCTGCATTTAATTCGTTTGTAACCCCACATATTGTTTTCCCTTCGGCATACTTCTGGAATATTATTCGCACGATCCTGGCTTCATCCTCTATGGGTTCTAAAGTGGTTACTTTGCCATAACGTACTTTTCTATAGCCAAAAGGTGGAATAGGTTGAATGAAATTACCAGCTCGCACAGATGCCAGCTTTCCTCTTGCTTGAACCATCTTATAATAATCCAGGTAATCGGCCCCGTGATTCAATTCCATTTTCAGTAATTTCATATCTGTTCCGGTAGTATCGTTTAAGTCATAAGTCTTATAGGGCGTTATAATTAAAGTATTAGTATATTTAAATGCATTGATTATATGCCCTTGGTCTAATAAATCACCACGAGAAAGCCTCTGAGGGTCAACAACAAGGACGCCTGCTATTATTCCAGATTCCATCATTTTTAAGATTTCTTTCATCAAAGGCCTGTCTTTGATGGTTCCACCAGAGACTACTTCTCTAAAAATATATTTTTCAGGAATAAGCTCGCAAAATTCACGCTTGGCAAGGGATTGAAGTTCTTCTTCATGTCGCTTCAAAATATTTTCAACATCTTGATTATATTCGTCAGCACGCGATTTTCTGAGATACATTAAATAAATGCCTTTTGAATCATTATAGTTCATTGATTACCTCCCTAAAAAAGGGTATAAAAAATACACCCTATGCAAACAGCAGGATGTATGATATAATTTATTTGAGTTTATATATCAGTCATCCTATGATTGATAAGTTACGAATCCGGTATTGCCAGTACCGGATTTTTTTATTTATAGGATTATTATACAGCCTACAGAACATATGTGCAATATAAAAATGCGAATCAAGCAAAAAGGTGCCTCAGAAGGTTTCGGATATGCGAAAACCAGTCTTGGGGTAGTTTTTTTGCACAAAAACGCATGTTTTTTGATGTAATCTGTAAGGTTTTCCGTAAAAGAGCATGTCATATTCTATAAGAGGGGAGGTTTCTGGAAACCTCCATGTGCGATTTTTTAGTCTGTATACTGAAAAATGCGTATTTAGTCAGAAAGCTGACTACAAAAAAAAGAAAAGAGCAGCGGATGAACTGCTCTTTTTGTATATAAGAAATAATAGTAATTGTGCCGGCGCAAAATATTATTGACCTGTAGCAACAGAAGTATATGCATCCTGAATTTCTTTTGATTGCGTAGCATAAACATCTTGAAGTTTTTTAGCCCATTCTTCGTATTTTGAATAGTCATCTCCGTTTTTATTCATAAGATCTGCCATTTCTCCAACACCAGTATTACAAATCTCAGCCAACTTTTCAACTTTTGAGTTACAAATTCCGGCGAGAGCATTTACATCTCTGGATTTTTCTGAAGCTTCTTTATTAAATTCATCTACTAAGCCAGGAGTAGCATCCTTAAGCTTTTGAGTATAGTTATCTAAAATAGACTGATAAGACTCTTCGCTTTTCTCTGTGGTAGCCTCTGGAGCGGCAGTAGTAGCTTCGGTTTTCGTTTTAGTGTCAGATGAGGAGCTTGTAGTTCCTCCACCACAGGCAGTAAATGACAATGACATTACTGCAATTAAACTAAGAGCTAATAATTTCTTTTTCATAAGTTTTTTCTCCTTTTCCTCGTATGAATAAAAATTTAAATAGTTATAAGTGCAATTATACACTAAATATTGTGAGATGTATATAAGAAACGGAAGATTTTATAAGTGATTTTGTGAAAATGCATGAAAATAAATTTTTTTGCAAAAAATGCCGACAAAACGAAAAATTTATACATATTGAATGGGCACAAACGAACTGGCAATTCATTTGTGAATTTAATTGTGTATTATTTTTTTCTTACAAAAATTCTTTTGATTTTAAATTTAGTACACTGATTTCGAAAGGAGGAAAATGTTAATTTATCGAATCTGTCATACTATTAATATCAGGGAAAAGTTACTAATTGACGTACAAATGTTCGGGCGGTATAATTGTAGCAAGAAAACGAATGAATGTTCTTAGTTGTATAGAATTCTGAAAAAGAGCAAAAACTAAACCTCATTAATAGAAAGGAGAATGGTAATGAGGGTGCTTTTAACAGAAGCCATGCAAGAGAAAAAAATATCTTTTCGAGGCTTAGAAAAATTAACAGGAATTAGTCATTCAACTTTAAATGATATTGCTACAGGAAAAATAAGTCCCCGATTGGATGTATTAGAAATAATTGCTGAGAAATTGGAAATGACCATATCGGATTTATATGAATCACCATATAAGTAAAAAAGTGTCCGTGTATACGGACACTACTACATATCCTTGATAAAGTATGATAAAATAATCATATAATGTATCGAAAAATGAACCATATTAGCGGAAGAATGTGAAAGGAGTAAAAGCATGGATAAAACAAAGAAAGATTCAGAGATATTGACACATCAAAAAAGAATAACAGAAATGATATATAGTATTGATAATTTGATATTTTTAAAGAAAATAGAGGATTACATAGAAATACCATATAGACTTGCCAAAAAAGAGAAGGAGGATTAATCCCCCTTCTCTTTTTTGGATATTATTCTTTCCGCCATTTTGTACGCAATCTCTTGTAATGCTTTTCTACTAGAGGCATCTAATTCGGCATAAACCTCAATGAAATCTTTTATAAATTCATCGTTTCCAAAAGATATGTCACTCAATATTTTATCAAGAGATAATTTATCAAACATATCACCTTTTCCAGTGCGAATCCATTCCTCATTGATAACAAATCCGTTTTTTTTCCAGTCTTTTAGCATAACAATATGAGAGTCCTGTACCTTCCTGCGGCCCGCTTCTAAATCGCAAACGCCAGATTTAGAAATGTGCAATATTTCTCCGAATTCTAATTGACTCATTCCTAAAGCTTTTCTAAGTTCACGCATCCGATTATTGATAGGTTCCATCGCTTGCACCTCCCAAATTGATGATAACAAAAGTAAAATGCAAAGTCAATAGAAAAAGTTCTGAAAACAGAACAAAAGAGTATTGACAAATTCTGAATTAAGTATTAATATGTACTTGAAACAGAACGATGAAAGGAGTAGAAAGCTATGAAACCTTTAAACGATGAGATGAAAAAAGAAATCACAGAAATTTCAGAAATTTTTTTATCACTGCCCAAAGTAGACCGGCTCATTTTGCTGAATAATGCTATTGCTTTTCAGACACTTAGAAAAATTGAAAGCAATGCTAAATCTCGGATTCGGGATAATGAGAAAGCAGGATAGGAGGGAGAAAAGTTGGATTTACCAACAAAAAATTTAGGGTCATATATAAGAAAAAAAGGTTTCAACCTATCAGAACTTTCCAGAAAGACAGGAGTACCATATATGGCCCTATACAACAGTCTCATGAATGTAAAAGAAGATAGAGCATTAAGAGCAGGGGAATACCTGAGCTTATGCAAACATTTAGAACTTGACCCAATGATATTTTATCAAGGTGACCAGAAGGAGATGGGATGATGAAGTTTGAAGACATAAGTTTTTACGTAACAATTGGGATAGCAATTATAAATATTACAGGTGCCTTGCGAAAAGTTGCAAAGATAAAGAAAGAAGAACCTCTCTATAAAATTTACGAAGAGATTCTTCTGCAGAGAATCTTGTTATGGACAATGATTATACCGCTTACCTTTAATAAGATTAATGTTTTTCTGTGGAAGTAGAGGAATTATTTTTAGAAGATTTATTATTGTTATTTTGAGAAAGACGGGTTTGCTTTTTGGCTTCAATAGTTTGTTGGTGTTCTTCTTTTAACATTTGACTTTGATATTTGGAAGTAGCCTTATCGGAAACATAATCATGCCAAAGCGTGTAAGAGAAACTTATCAGTGGTAATAAAAAACTTATAAATATTATTAAATATTTTTTAAAAGCATCAATATATATACTTTTTGAGGTTTGAGATGCGCCGGTTTCTACAAAGATATCGTCATCCTCTAAGGCAGAAGATATATTAAATGCAAATTCCTCTGAAACATCAACAGTATCAATATGAACATCTGCATTATTTATGTCATTTATAGTATCAGAAGGAAAAATGGAATCATCTAAAGCGAGATTATTTATTGTCCGGACCAATTCTTGAACTTCATGAAATTGACTAACTGAAGGGAAAGTAGGAGTTTTGATAACGGGTACTAAATTTTTTGATAATTCTTTGGTGGCCAGATTAGACGCAGTTAGAGCGGCGATATTTAAACCTTTAGTTGATTGTTTAGTAATTTTTGCAGAAAGTGCTGAGGTTGCAGGAAAGAGAGAGTCGAACCAATTTTTTGATGAAAAAGTAAGTGGCTTAGTAGATGCATTAATTATTGTTTTCCCAATGTTAGAAGAAACCAACGCATGTGTCGCCAAAGAGTTTTGAAATTGCAACATAGCCTGGCTCGCACCAAGTATTTGTGATGTGTTGGATTTTAAAAAATCATACCTCATAATAATACCTTCTTTCTTTATATGATGTGAAAGAATTTTATCATAACATGGAAAAATCTTCAATTAAATTTAAAAGAATGGGAGGAGTAAAGATACAATGATTCGTTTAAAAGGTCCTACCAGCGTAGAGATGATGCAAGTCATTAAAGTAACAGCAAAAAAAGGTTTGGGAATAGAAGGTGACCCGGTGCGAGAAATAGTTCAATACTGGGATACAGAAGGGAACCTTCTTGCAGAAATAGATACCGACCCCGCTTACTTATGCGATTTGGTTAAGTGGGAGTCGGATAGAACCAAAAAGATTATTGAGGAGCATTTAAAAAAGACACAGCCTCAGCATAGCTAAATTCAAAAACAATGTAAGCAACATTACATAAAGATAGAGACAGCACAAAAAAGTAGAGGAGAAAGGTAAAAAGATTGAGAAAATTTAATAAAGCCTTCAATAAGATGATTGAGAAAATAGTAGAAGAAATCCACTGGGAAAACACAGAGTCTAACCAGCGGACCATTAGTTTCATATTAGGGTGCATAGTATCCTTCGTCTTGCTGATTGTACGCTTGCTTACATATTAGTTTGAAAGGAGGGGATAAAAATGCAATTAGCAACAACAATACTTTCGCTATCATCACTGATTGTAAGCATAGTATCGTTTATTTATAGACGGCATATTGGTGTAGTTGATACGGTTGGAATGTTATGTAGAGCTGAGAAAGCAGGATAGGAGGGAGATAATTAATCAAGAACCAATAAAAATAGAAGACAGACAAGCTGTTGTACATAAACATGAATATGAACATAAATGAGGAGCAATTGAATGGAAAAAGAAGTAATCACTTTGGAACGTGAAAATTGTGTTATTCGTATTCACAGGCCTGATATTCCGGAGGAAGAAAGACAACGGAGAATGGAAGCGTTTAAGCAGGCAGCCGCAACATTTATGAAGGCTGTTTACAGACAAAACCAAGGAATATGAAAAAAATGTGCCTGCGGGAGCGGCAACTCCCAATCAGGCACATAGCAAATAAAACCAATTACAGTATACTCCAAAATGGAGAAAAACGAAAGGAAAAATTATGCTTAAAGTTAATTTAGCAAGAGGAATTGTAGAAATAGCCGGAAATGATATGGATTATATTTCAGAATTAGAAACGGCGGTTTGGCTGGTAAAGAATTCGATTCCGGAAGAAATGCACGAACAGATGAGAGAAGCATTTGAGGAGGCAATGCAGGCAGAGGAACGACCGTATCTGATTTGTGAAGAGGACTTTACAAGACGAACGAGAGAACTGTTAGGTGCAAAAAACGAAGCGAAAGAAGAAATCCCGTTAGATGCAGAAGATGCAGAATATTTATTCCGTAAGATTCATTTAGCACAACAAGCCGGAAATGCAATATTACTATCCTACGATAATTACGGCATGGATGTACATATTGCAGTAGGTCAGTTTGATATAGCAAAAGGATTTGATGAGGCATTTCGTATGTATACAGGTGAAGAAGGGGAACGTGAAACGTATGAGAGTTGCATCGAATACCTTGAAGAATTAATAGAAGAGGGAATGAAAGATGATAATTAATTTTTTATTACACAAGTACAACCAAACGGAGACTGCCCTTGAATCGCAACCTACATCACAACGTCTCTTGGAACGGAAGGCTGCACTGGAGTGGTGGCTTGCGAAAGATTTGAAGAAAAATGGAGTACCCACAAAATAAGGAGAATCTGGCGAAGATTATTCGCTGGCAAGATGGAAGTCTAGAATGCTTCTGCGGAACAATGGCAGAAGCAGAAAATTATGCAAAGAACAAAAGTAAAGTGATTAAACAAACCTATATCATAGCATGAAAAAGAGGAGTCAAACATTTGACTCCTCTTAGTAGCAAATACCAAAGATGGTACACGCTAAATAACGATATCTAAAGTGTACTATCTGTAATCTGAAATGTCAAGAAGATAATCGGGTGAAAGTCCCGTATTAACCTTGATAAACGTATTAAAGATAGGACCAGAAGATATGAGTTATACGAAAAATATATATGAATTTAATAATGCAATAGAGGTTGAGGAAAGACACACTTACAGATACCGTTCTCCAGGAATGAAAAGAGAGAAGAAAAAGAAACTCACTCCTGCTCAGATGAAAGCTGTCAATCAGAAGAATAAGGAGAAGACCTGCAGAAGAAAGCTGAGAAAACACTTTGAAGAGAACGATTATTTTGTATGTCTTACATACGAAAAAGAAAAACGTCCATCCGACATGACAGAAGCAAAGAGAGATTTTTCGGATGCAATGAAGGTGATCCGGAGAGAATATGGGAAAGTAGGATATAAAGTGAAATGGATCCGCAATATTGAGGTAGGAACTAAGAACGGATGGCATGTCCATCTGGTAATAAACAGAATACCAGATACAGACTTAATTCTCAGAAAAGCTTGGAAGAAAGGAAAAGTAATTTGCCAACTAATGTACGAAAAAGGTGAGTTTAAAGACCTGGCCGCATACATCACTAAAACTCCGGAAACGGATAAACGCCTAAGAGAGACAAGCTATTCCACATCCCGTAATCTCCCTCTTCCAGAAGCAAAGAAAAAAACATATGTCAGATGGAGAACATGGAACAAAATCCGTATCCCAAAAGGATATTACATTGATAAGGATTCTGTCCACGAAGGAAATAACCCAGTTACCGGTTACCCATACCGGGAATACACACTATTGAAAATAAAGAGGAGGGAATGAGATGGAAGTACATATCTACATAGGGACGGACAGTAAAGCTCCAAGAACACAAGTCCGCAAATACGGATATGTGCTTGCCTGCACACTAAAAGGAAAACTGAAAACAAAGCAGGAATTTAAAGAAACAAAAGGAACATACAACAGAGTCACCCTGGAAGCCATAACGGAAGCAGTAGCCCGGGTAGTAAAACCAAGTGAAATACATATCCATACGGAAAATGCCTTTATTCTCACAATGCTAGAAGAAAATTTAGACAAATGGGAACAAAATGGATATGTAACTACAAAAGGAGAACCTGTGGCAAACGGAGACTTGTGGAAACAACTGAAAGAAAAAGCCGGAGAGCATCTGCTTTTGTCAGAACCGGGGAAACACGAATACAGTATGTGGATACAAGAACAGCTAAAAAGAGCAACTATAAATTGCTAAAATCCGCATAAATCCCAAATAGGGGAGCGATTTTGAAAAGTAGTAAGAAAGAAGTTATCCACAGCATTGTGGATAATGTGGATAACTGATGGAAAGGATGAAGAAAGATGTTTGATAAATTTGGGGAAATGGAAAAATAGCTGGACACCCTCTAAGGGTTTACATATTACACGAAACTTATCAACGGTTCCATGGGAACTATATGCCATTGTTATTCCTCCGGGTTTATTCCGGAGGAGAAAGGAGTCGAAATGTTTTTGAACCCTAAGATTTTAAAAAAGTTATTAAAAGAAGCGTATAAGCATAGAACCCTTTATCTTGCCTGCAAAGCAGAAAGCTTATATATAGCAGCAGGATACTGGGAGATGGAATTTTTAAAAGAATACATCCCAAAAGAAACATTAGGAGATATTGTAGCACTTTCAGGAATGCTTCCAGAAGATGGACAGCGGTATCAAGTCTTAGAATCAGGTAATCAGTTAGAGACTGGATTGCCACTTGAAATAAAAAAATATGTGGATATGCGCCCAACAGAAGTGACAAATTGGTTAACTGTTTCAAGCGCAAGCAGAATGTTGCGAGTATTGCAGGATGCATCTGGTGAAACCAAATTAGTAGATGATACCTGTGTAAAAGCGGTAGACAGTAGCTATTGCGAAACAGAAAAAGGAGAAACAGCTCCAACAACCCCTACTTATAACGAATGGTCTGCTATATGGGAAAATAATGTTGGTAAATTCAGAGTAATGCTTCACCGAATGGATGAAGACAAAGAGGGAGTATTAAAACAATTAGGAATGGTAGATCTGAGGAGGAATCCTGATTGAAAAAACGAAAGAAACATAAATCGAGTATATTACAACAAAAGGGAGAACCTTGTTACCTCTGCATGAAATTAAAACCAATGCGAGAGTGGAGACGAGCAGTGCACGAACACCATATATTTGGCGGTTCGAACAGAAACAAGTCGGAAGCGGAAGGATTAAAAGTTTATCTTTGCCTAGAACATCATATCAGTGGCAAGGAAGCGGTACATAACAATGCTGAAATGATGAGATTACTTAGAGAAGATGGACAAAGAGCTTTCGAACAGAAATATACAAGAGAGGAGTTTATGAAGATGTTTGGTAAAAATTACTTAGAAGAATGAAAGGCGATAAAATGAACGATTTAATGATTTTTGAAAATGCAGAATTTGGGAAAGTACGAACTATGAATATCAATAATGAACCATGGTTTTGTTTATTGGATATATGTAAGGCTTTAGAAATTAAAAATATTAGTCAGCTGAAAACTAGACTGAATGGAGATGGGGTCATTATTAATGAGGTCATCGATAACGTAGGAAGAAAGCAAAATGCAAACTTTGTAAATGAGGCTAATTTGTATAAAGTTATTTTTCAGAGCCGAAAGGCATCTGCAAATAGATTCATTGACTGGGTAACGGGAGAAGTTCTCCCATCTATTCGTAAAAACGGTGGGTACATAATGAATCAGGAATGTATGACTCCAGAAGAAATCATGGCTGCTGGATTAAAAGCAGCGCAGAAGATAATTGAGAGTAAAGACAAAGAGATTCATCGCATGAAACCCAAGGAGATTTTTGCAGATGCCGTGACATCTAGCTATTCATCAATTCTAATTGGAGAGTTGGCGAAAATTTTAAAACAAAATGGAATCGAGATAGGTCAGAAGCGGCTGTTTCAATGGATGAGAGACAACGGTTACTTAATTAAGCGGAGTGGGTCAGAGCATAATATGCCAACGCAGCGGAGTATGGAACTTAAAATTTTAGAAATCAAAGAATCAATAATTACTAATCCTGACGGTTCGACAAAGATAGTTAAGACTACGAAGGTAACAGGAAAAGGTCAGCAATATTTTATTAATAAATTTTTAGAGAATAAATAGTTATTATTCCCCGGTTACGGCCGGGGAGAAAGGAGACATAAGATGGATTATGAGAAAATTTATGAAGCACTTAGATTAATAAAAGAAATATGTGGTAGTTGTAACGGTAATGCTGGGATTGATTGCTGTAAAAAGTGCCCATTAGGGAGAACAGACGGTACTTGCTGCGTAACAGGAAGAGTTCCAGAATGTTGGAATTTAAAAAAGCCGGATCCGGCTATCAGATTAATGGAGTGATTATGAGGCACGATTATAGGATTTTACATGATATGCTAATCAATGGAAGGATAGGTACGAACGAATTTAAAGAACGGATAGATGCAATCAAACCGGATACATATATGAATTTATCAGAGAGGTTCATGAAAGGTGAAATAGGCGAAGAAGAGTTCGTGGAGCGGTATAATAGGTTAATTGAACAGGATGCTGAAAAACACTGGGAACCAATCAGACCACATGAACATATATAATTTTACAAAATAACATGAAAAATAAGAGATACTTGACAAAAAAACACTACACACAAGAGATAATAAACGGTTTATTTGTAAAGTAAAGGAAAGGGGTAAGAAGACAATTAGAATCGGAGCAAAAATGAGTATAACAGAAGCAATAGTAATTATAGCAGCATTAATTTATACAGGATTTGTATTTTATATACTTAACAAGTGAGGCGAGAATATGGGAAGGAACATTTATTTTTCAGAAAAAGAAATACTTGCATTGATTGAAACATCTACCGAATGGATTGACATGATGATGAATGGCAATATTTCGGCGAAGCATGAGGCGGACGATAGATTAAACGAAGGCTTAGGACGAGCACTGAAAAAGCTGTATATGGGGGCGCAACGGAGAAAGAATCTATAAGGATTATTAGGGGAGGACGAGGATGGATACACGAAATCACGAACATTACAAAGACAAAACAGCGCATGATGCGATTAAGGCAGCGGATAAGCCGCCTAATGCCGTAAGAGAGACAGTTGAGAATATGAGAAGAGAAGCAAATAAAAGAGGATTTGAAGTATTTGGACGGATTAAACTCAGAGACATGAAAACAGGCAAGATTTATAGATAGCAGGAGGTGGTTATCTTGAACATAAAACAGGTTCTCAATGATTATGTAGATGCCTGCGAACTTGTTAGAGAAACAGAGGAAGATATTGAAGCATTGCAAAATGAAGAGTCAATGATGACTTCAGATAAAGTAAAAGGAAGTATGAAAGAGTATCCATACATAGGAAAAAACTTTAACATTAAAGGTGCTGACAGAAGACAAGTCGAACATTTAAGAAAAAAGCGATTAATTTTAAATGAGAGAAAGGAGAAAGCGGAGGAGACAAAGTTGCAGGCATTAGAAATTATCAATACAGCTCCACCACGTATTCAGAGAATTATTCGATATCGCTACATGGAGAAATTAACATGGAAAGAAGTAGCAGAAAAAATGGATATACGAACTACAGAAAAGAGTGTTCAGAAGGAATTTGAAAGATTTCTTAAAAATTTTTAAAAGTTTGTCGCAAATGTCGTACATGTCGCAAAGAAGTGTGGTAAAGTTTAAAATGGAAGAGGAAGCAGGAACAGAAGTTTCCTTTTTCACTATCTTTTGTGAGGAAAACTGCCAGAGAGACACCCTGTATTTTTTACAGGGTGTTTTTCTTATGCAATATTAGTAGTGAATTGAATGAGAGGTGGTGAGGTTGGAAAAGAAAACGAAAGCCGATTCCGCTTTTGCAGATTATTTAGGCGGGATGAAATATAAAGATATTGCAGAAAAATATGGTGTGACTGTAAACACTGTGAAGTCATGGAAAACAAGATACGGATGGTCCAGAAATAAAGAAAAAGGTGTGCACACAAAAAAGAAAAAAGTGTGCACACAAAAAGAACAGGAAAATCCTTTATCTTATCAAAGAGAAAATGACGAAATAACAGAGGTTATGGAAAACTCCGAATTGACTGATAAACAAAAGCTTTTCTGTATTTATTATGTGAGGTGTTTTAACGCTACAAAAGCTTATCAGAAAGCATATAATTGTAATTATGAGACAGCAATAAGATGTGGCTCAAGAATGTTGAGAAATGTTGAGGTAAAAAACGAAATTCATAATCTTAAACAAAACCGCCTTAATCGGGAATTTCTGTCAGAGGAAGATATATTTCAAATGTATATGGATATTGCTTTTGCAGATATTACAGATTATGTTTCGTTTGGTAGAGAAACAGTAGAAGTAATGGGAGCTTTTGGACCAGTACAGGTAAAAAACGAAAAGACTGGCAAGAAAGAAATTCTAAAAAGAGAGATAAACACAGTTCGTTTTAAAGAATCTGATTCCGTAGACGGAAGATTGATCAGCGAGATAAAGCAGGGAAAAGATGGAGCAAGTATAAAACTGGCCGACAGGATGAAAGCCCTGCAATGGCTGTCAGATCATATGGATCTTGCAACAGAAGAACAGAAAGCAAGAATAGGAGCATTGAAAGCAAAGGCTAAAGTTGATGATCAGATATCTGTAGAGGATAAGGTGGCTAAGCTATTCGAAGCGATAGGCGGTGAGCTAGATGCTGAATCTGAATAATATTTATACGCAGAAGCAGATAGATATACTGAAAGCCTGTCAGAATACAGATTGGTTTATGCTGATCAATCATGGGGCGAAGCGTAGCGGTAAGACACAGCTAGACAATGATATATTCTTGCAGGAACTCATGAGGGTTCGGGGAATAGCAAATAAACTTGGGATAGATACTCCACAATACATTCTTGCAGGATATTCTTTTTCAAATATTCAGAAGAATATCCTCATAGAGCTATCTAATAAATATGGATTTGAATTTAAGTTTGATAAATACAATAATTTCACATTATTTAATGTAAGGGTTGTACAGACTTCTCATGGTTCGATATCTGGCTTGGGAAGAATCCGAGGCATGACAGCTTTTGGAGCTTATATTAATGAGGCATCACTTGCAAATCAGGAAGTATTTGACGAGATTAAAGCAAGATGTAGCGGACCAGGAGCAAGAATTATTGCCGATACTAACCCAGACCATCCGGAACATTGGCTACTAAAAGACTATATCCAGTCAGAAGCGGCTGGGATTATGAGCTTTCATTTCCGATTAGATGATAATACGTTCTTGGATAAAAGATATGTGCAGCAGATCAAAGAAACAACCCCTAAAGGGATGTTTTATGATAGAGGTATTAATGGATTATGGGTATCGGGAGAAGGAGTTGTTTATCCGGAATTTGATAGAAATGTCCATGTAATCACGAGAGAACAGGCAAACAAGATAATATTTGACCGGTATTTTGCTGGTGTGGACTGGGGCTGGGAGCATTATGGAGCAATTGTTGTAATCGGAGTAAAAGGTGATGAGTATTACATCATAGAAGAATATGCAGCACAGCATAAATATATAGGCGAATGGATAAAGAGAGCAAAGGATGTTATCAGAAGATATGGTAACATCCCTTTTTATTGTGACCCGGCCAGAACGGAGCATATCTCAGCTTTTCAGAAAGCGGGAATATCCGCATATCTGGCAAACAACAGAGTATTGTCAGGAATTGAAGCGGTCGCAACGCTTATGACGACAAAAAAATTCTTTATTGTTTATGATGAATGTCCGAGATTCCGGGAAGAGATTTATAAGTACGTGTGGAAAAAGAACACAGGAGAACCATTAAAAGAGAATGACGATGTTCTTTGCGCAATCCGATACGGCATTTACTCTGACATGACAGTAAGAGAGATAGAAACTCCACAAAAACAGATACAGAACGCAAAGAGATTGAGAGGTATGTTGCGATGAGCGAGGAAACATTACATGTAAATGAATTTGAGAAAGATACAAAACCGGTGTATCGTTCTGAAAGAAATTTACAACAGAGATATGGGCCGGAAGCCAACTTCTCGTATCGCGCTCATAGTGCGGAAGAGATTTTGAGTGATAAAGCATTATTAAGAGAAATGATAATGAATCATTATGAAGTGCAGTGTCCAAGACTTGCGGCATTAGATGATTATATCAAAGCCAGAAATCCAACGATTTATAATGCGGAGCGGCGAAGGACAGAAAAAGAAAAGGCAGATTACAGAGTGGCTCACAATTTTGCTAAGATTATCAATGTATTTGACGTAGGATACAACACTGGGGTTCCAATAAAGAAGGTCAGCGAAGATGATAAGATTAACGAGATGATAAAAGAATATGACCGGGTAAATGATATTGAAGCACTGGATGCGGAGCTGTGGAGAGATTTCCGCAAGTATGGAAGGGCTTATGAACTACAGTATCGTAACCAGAATGATGAGGATAGGTCAGTGATCAGCAATGTGTTTGAGACGTTCGTATGTTATGGATTAGATGTAGAACGCACGCCTTTGTTTGCTGTAAGGTATCCGAAGTACAAGATCGGACAGGAGGAAAGAGTATCCATAACGGTCTATACAGATACAGAGACAATTACATATAAACCGACCACTGTAAACATTCTGAATCTCGAAGAAGAAAGTCGAGAGCAACACTACTGGGGAGAAGTTCCTGTTACGGAATATTCCCCAGATAGATATCGCCAGGGAGGATATGAGGATGTCACATCTTTAATAGATCTTTACGATGCAGCGGAATCGGATTCTGCGAATTATATGAGTGATTTCAACGAGGCAACACTTGCAATTACAGGCGATCTTGACATGAACAGATATACCGTACAGGACATGATTGATATGAAAAATGCGAATATGCTGCTTTTAAGTAATGGAATCAATCCGGACGGGAGTAAAACACAGACAGATGCCAAGTATATTTATAAACAATATGACGTAACGGGAGCGGAAGCCTACAAAGAACGCTTGCAGAAAGATATTCACAAGATATCCTTCGTACCAGACCTTACGGATGAATCGTTTGCTGGAACACAGTCAGGAGAAGCAATGAAGTACAAACTCTTTGGCTTCCAGCAGGTATGTAAAACGAGCCAGAGAGGGTTCAAAAAAGGATTGATGCGCCGTTATCGCCTGCTTCTTAATATCAAGAATTTTGTACAAGAAGCGGATAATGCAGACTTAGGAGAATTACAGATTGTCTTTACCCCAAATCTTCCAAAAGCCATCCTGGAAGAGCTAAAAGCTTTAGCGGATGCCGGAGCACAGTTTAGCCAGGAAACTTTACTGGGACTTGCCTCTTTTATCGAAGATGCACAGGCAGAAATGGAAAAAGTAAAAGAGGAGGAAGAAGAAAACAAAACGGATCTAGTATTGAATCAAATGTTTTCTCCGGTACAGAGCAGTGCAGAGGAAGAGGTGAGAGCGCATGAAGGAGAATCCTAGTCGCTCGTATTGGAAGGAGCGAGAGGAACAGGCAAGAAAGGAACGTGCGAAACGGGAAAAAGGATATCAGGAAGAAATCAAAGAGATATATGAAGATATGCTCGATGATGTACAAAAGGAGATAGATTCATTCTATGCAAAGTATGCAAAAAAAGAAGGGATCTCTATAGGAGAGGCAAAAAAGAGAGCATCTAAACTTGATATTGAAGAATATGCCCGCAAAGCCAAGAAGTATGTAAAGTCAAAAGACTTCTCAAAAGAAGCAAATGAGGATATGCGGCTTTATAATATGACAATGAAAGTCAATCGCTTAGAACTTCTGAAAGCAAAGATTGCTTTAGAACTTACAGGAGACTTTGATAAGCTTCGGGATTACTACGATGAGGTAATTACTGATGAAAGCATGAAAGAATTTGAACGGCTTGCCGGTATTCTTGGTAAGACCATTACAAAAGCAGACACAGTAAAGAGGGTGAAAGCAATCGTAGGAGCATCCTTCCACAATGCAACCTTTTCGGAACGTATCTGGGGACAGAAAGAACTATTAAAACTTGAGGTAGAGAAACATCTTCGTACAGCTCTAATACAAGGGAAAGGCTCAAGGGAACTTGCCAGAAGACTCAGAAAAGTATTTGGAGTCTCTCAGTATAATGCAGAGAGATTAATGACTACGGAGCTTCGAAGAGCACAGACAGAAGTTGCAAAACAATCTTATGAGAAGAATGGCAATGAAAAGTATGAGTATATGGCAACGGGACCGCATCCATGTAAGATCTGCAAAGGATTAGATGGGAAGATATTTAATGTATCGGATATGATGCCGGGAGAAAATGCCCCACCTATGCATCCTCAGTGTCATTGTACTACTGGTCCAGCTCATGATATGGAAGATTATCATGCATGGCTAGATTGGCTTGATAAAGGTGGAACAACGGAAGAATGGGAACGCTTGAAAACACTTGGTAAATCTGATAAGATGCAGTTAACGAAGAAAGAGAAGAAAACACTTCTTGAATACAAGAGTTCAGCATCTTATAGAATTAATGAGCTACTAAGAAATCATAAAGATACAGATGAACTTCCAGAACAGGAACGAAAGTTTGTAGAAGAGTTAGATTCTGCTTTATCAAAGATGCCCCAATATGAAGGAAATCTTATACGGACAGTTGATTTTACGGCTTTTTCAGATAAAAATGAGAGAATTGAAAAATTTATGAAAGAGTATGTTGAAAATGAGACAGTCACAATAAATCAATATTGGAGCATGTCAAAAGAAAGAGGGTATAATGGAGATGCAGACATACAAATTTATGTTCAGTCCTCAAAGAAAGGAAGAGACATTAGTTCGATTGGCTTAGATGAAAAAGAAGTGCTTTATGAACGAAAACAAGAATTTTGTGTTGTAAAAACAGTGAATTACAACGGAAAATATTTCATACTTTTAAAGGAGCGATAGCGATGGGCTTAACAGCAAGAGAATGGATATGGCTGCCGCGAGATGAGCAGGAAAGAAGAAAAGGAGAATTATCTCAGCACGAATGTTTTTTACTTCGAACTAGATACGATGATGTACATCCTACGGAAAAGGAAAAAGCAAGTCTGACCCAGGAAGCAAAAGAGAGGATACTACAAAAACCAAGTGAAGAAGAAATTCGAAAGTCAAAAGAAAGTGATTTAAAAGTAATGAAGATGTTTGGACTTATTCCAGAACAAGTGACATTTGAGGAATGGGAAAATGCAGGATATCCTATAGGATGGAAAAACGAGTGATTTTATCTGACTTCCATTATCAATACTTGTAAGTTTTGATAATGGACAGATAACAACGAAATATAGAGCGGACAGCTTTATCAAAACTTATTATCAAAAATAATGCCATCAATCATTGCGATTGGTGGCATTTTTATACTTATTTTTAAGAAAAGGAAGGTAAGAGAACATGAAAAAGTATATTGGAACAAAAGTAGTTGAAGCAAGACCAATGACAAGAGGAGCTTATAATAATTACAGAGGTTGGCAGATTCCAACGGACGAAAATCCGGAGGATGCAGGCTACCTTGTCAAGTATGGTGATGATTATGTAAGCTGGTCTCCAGCATATGCATTTGAAGCGGCTTACAGAGAATATGATAAGAATAAACTTCCGGTGACAGCAGTGGATATGATGAGCGAAGATTACAAAGAGCGTTTCAAAGCAGAATATAAGCAGTTAGAGATTCGCTTTGATGGATTAAGAAAAATGCTTAAGGAATGGGATGAGGGAACGCTTGCCTTTTTTGAACCTACTTGCCCACGCAGCACTTATAATATGCAACTTAAAGCTATGGCAGATTACATGGCGGTACTTGAAGCGAGAGCAGTAATGGAAAATGTAGACTTAATGGTTTAATTGTGCCGGCGCAAGAAAGGAAAAACGATGAAAAAGAAGATTTTATTAGTAGTGATGGCGGCAGTATTAGCACTGGGAGTTCTTACCGGATGTTCTGAATCTTACAAAGTATCACAGAATGTATCCCAGGAAGCTGACAATTTTAATGTAACAAGAAAGCTAACAGTGATTAATGCCAGAACTGACACGGTATTGCTTGAACTTACTGGAACATTTGCTTTGCAGAATAATAATGATAACGAGCTTGAAGTTATTATCGAGACAGCAGAGGGGAAGTATAAGAAAGATTTGGTTTATCTGAATGATTATACAATGTATGTCGTTGAAGATGTTTCGGGAGCGAATGTGGATAAGTATCACTATGAAATCAACTTCTTACCGGAGTGGGGAGCTAAGATAACTCATAAAAACTAGGAGGTGATCCAGATTATCTCCCACCGGCGGGGAATGACCGGAAAGAAAGGAGGGCTTCTATTGATTGAAGTAAGTGTTCGAAAAAATCAAATCAAAGTAAAAGGACACGCTGGTCTTACAAAAAAAGGGGAAGACATTATATGTGCAGCGGTATCGATTCTCGCACAAAACTTAGTTAATTCTATTCAGAATTTGACACAGGACAAGATTGCTTGTGTAATAGAGTCAGGAAAAGTAATCATAAATTTAGATTTTGAGAATCTATCAGAACAAACAAAAACTCTGATAGATTCTTTTTTTCTTGGCATTTGCAGTATAGCAAATGAATTTCCAAACAATGTAAAAGTTATGTAACTATTATTTGTCCGAAATGACATTAAACTACCCAGAGTGACGGTTCGGACTTAGTACGGAGCGGTACAGAAAGGAGCAATATGAGTAAATATAAATTAGATTTACAGTTATTCGCAGAAGGAGACGGCAGCGGAGCCGGAGCGGAAGGAACAAACGGAAACAACCAGGGCGGCGAAGGGAGTAAAGAAACCCGTAGCTTTGATGATTTTTTAGCACAGGAAGGGAATCAGGCAGAGTTTGACCGCAGAGTACAGAAAGCAGTGAATACAGCTGTAGGAAATGCACAGGCAAAGTGGAAGGCACTGGCGGATGATAAACTCTCAGAAGCAGAAAAGCTTGCACAGATGACCGAATCGGAAAAAGCAGAGTATCTTCGCAATAAAGAGAGAAGAGAATTTGAAGAAGAAAAGGCGAAATTTGAGCAGGAAAAGCTTCTTGTAGAAGTTCAGAAAGAACTGCAGGAGAAATCTCTCCCGTTAGGATTTGCAGAATCTTTAGCAACCATTATGGATGCAGAGAAGATTAAGACAGCGATCACAGATATTAAAAAGGTCTGGGATGCAGAAATCTCTGAGGCAATCAAAGCTAAGGCAAGGCAGACTCCTCCAAATGACGGCGGAGGAACTCATGCCGGAGGCAGAAGCAGAAATGCAAGTATTGCCGAAATGGCCAAACAGAGCAGAATCATTAAATAAAAGAAAGGGTAGGAAAAATGCATAAAACAAAATTAGATTTACAGTTATTTGCTTCGGAATTTAATCCGGATAATGTAACAATGTATGAGAAAAAGGATGGAACAATCCCGGAAAAATACAATACGCTTATTTTAAAAGATGTTATGGAAAACAGTAAGGTCATGCAGCTTGCAAAGTATGAAGAAATGGATGGCAAAGAAAAGAAATTTGAATACTTTGCAAAAGGACCGGGTGCTTACTGGGTAGGTGAAGGTGAAAAGATCAAGACATCGAAGGCACAGTGGTTGAATATTAAGATGGTTGCAAAAAAACTTGGTGTAATCATCCCATGCTCAAGAGAATATCTCCAGTATAAGATGTCCGATTTCTTCGAAGCTATGAAACCGAAGATTGCAGAAGCATTCTATAAGAAGTTTGATGCGGCAGCAATCTTAAATGTGGAAAATCCGTTTCCGCAGTCGGTAGATGGTTCTACAGAAAAGGCAGGAAACACAATCAATGGAGAGCTGACCTATGACAATATCCTTGCCCTGGAAGACCTGCTGACAGACGAAGATTACGATGCAAATGCCTTTATCTCTACAAAACGGAATAGAAGCACTTTAAGAAATGCTCACAAGATTGAGAACGGTGTTGTTATTGAATCAATCTACGATAGGGGAAATAATACCATTGACGGAATGCCGGTTACAGACCTTAAGTCACTTGATAAAGGAACATTATATGCCGGTGATTTCGACTATATGTATTATGGAATCCCATTTGGCATGAGTTACAAGTTAGATGAATCGGCACAGCTTTCAACACTGACCAATGCCGATGGAACACCGGTTAATCTGTTCGAGCAGGAATTAGTAGCCTTAAGGGTAACAATGGATGTCGGTTTTATGATTGTAAAAGATGAAGCATTTGCGAAATTAACGGCCGGCTCCTTAAAGGCATTAAAAGTAACCAGTGCGGCAGGAACAAAAGCAGGAGATACGAAGGTTACCGTAACACCTGCGGCTACTGATAGCAATACATACAAGTATAAAGTTGGGGAGAACCTTGATATGCCAGTAAAAGGACAGAATGTAAAAGGCTGGACTGTATGGGACGGAACCTCCGATGTCACAGCAGAGACTGGAAAAGAGATTGTAATCGCTGAATGTGATTCCCAGTATAAAGTTGTTGGTGCGGGAAAGACAGAGGTAAAATCGAAAGAGGGTGCGTAAATGTATAGGGTGATCAAAGAATTTGCAGATTTGACAGATTATAAGAAAATCAAAGAAGGAGAAATTTATCATGAGTATTCTGTCGGGGACACATACCCCCGACAGGGCAAAAAAGTAGATGAAAAACGAATTAAAGAACTTCTTGGAGCAGAAAACGCAAGAGGAGAGCCTCTGATTGAAGCGGTACAGGAAGGTGATGCACAGTGACAGACATCGTTTTATTAAGCGATTTAAAGGAATTATTAGGACTCCCAGAAGAAGAACATAGTCTTGACCGAAGATTGACATTAATCCTTACAGGGACAAAGAAACGGTTGAAGTTTCTCCTTGGCGGATTAGATCCGCCAGATGAGATGGATTATATTCTTTTAGACGTTTCAATCATCCGGTATAACAAGCTTGGTTCAGAAGGGCTTTCTTCCCACAGTGTTGAGGGAGAAAGCCTTTCTTGGTCTGATAATGATTTCTCAGGATATATGGACGATATCAATGCTTATCTTGACGAACGAAACAAGAACAAAAGAAAAGGGGGATTCAAATTCTTATGAGGTACGGCACACAAGTATTTTTTCAGAAACGAGTCCCAGGAGCATATGATTCCGATACGGGAAATTATGAAGAGGATAAAATTCAGGAAACATTAAAATACGCCTCTGTCATGGACACACAAACAAAGATGCTTAAATTAGTCTATGGCAGCATAAAGCAGGGAAGTCTTACGCTACACATTCAGAATCATTGTAAAGAAAAATTTGATTACATCCGTATTGGTGAAAAGATCTATAAGGTTGATTACACAAGAAAGCTTCGGACAAAGCAGACGTTTATTGTGTCGGAGGTGGCTTGATGTCAGGAATCAAAATGATAGGGCTGGATGAACTCCAGAGAAAGCTGAAAGCAAACTGCAATCTAAATGATGTTAGAAGAGTAGTTCAGGTCAACGGAGATGAACTGAATGGAAAAATGAAACGGAAGACAACGACAGCATTTACGAAAGGGTATACGACTGGTGATACGGCCAACAGTATCAATACAGAGATACGGGATGACGGGATGACAGCAGCGGTAGGACCGACAACAGATTACTCGCCTTATGTAGAATACGGGACTCGGTTCATGCAGGCGGAACCGTTCGTAAAACCTAGTTGGGAAGAACAAAAAGAACTCTTTAAAAAAGACATGGATAAACTTGTGAAATGAGGTGAGAAGCATGGATCCACAGCAGGAATTGTTTTCATATTTACTGGTAGCATTAAAAGAGAAGTATCCAGACATAGGGATTTATGATTCTTTCCTTCCGCCGGAGGGGACTCCGTATCCTTTTATCTATCTGGCTGACTCTCATCAGACGGATGACAGAAATAAAGATATATCGTTCGGAAATGTCTTTCAGACAATCCATGTCTGGCATAACAATCCACGTCAGAGAGGGACGGTATCAGGTCTTTTATTAGGAATCAAAGAACTCTGCTATAGATTAGAATCAACAAAGAATTTCGGCTGGGACCTCCGGAACGCAGATCAGAGGATTCTGGCAGATACAACGACAGCACAGCCTCTTTTACATGGGGCATTAGAAATAGAATTTAAGTTCAATTAGGAGGTTGAGAATGAGAAAGTTAGAATTACAGCTTTTTGGAAATGAAGCGGTTCAGGGCAAAAAGTTAGTGTACCTGTATCGTATTTTATCAGAAGCGGCAAAAGAAAACGGAGCAACGCTGGCATTTACTACAGAAAATGGACGAACTAAATCAAAGGATGCAGATTCCACCGCCACAAAGGATGGCTCTATTCGAACACCAGGTGCGGCAGAAGTGGAGATTACGGCTACTTCTATTTTGAAAAAAGGAGATGCCCTTATTGGAAAATTAGAAAAAGCCCTGGATGATGATGCACTTGTGGAAATATGGGAAGCAAATCTGATGGAACCAGCAAGTAGCGGCAGCAATAAATTTAAAGGAAAATATTTTCAGGGATATCTGACAGAAATTGAATATACAGCTAATGCGGATGAGTTTGTAGAAGTGTCCCTCACTTTCGGTATCAACGGAAATGGGGAAGATGGAGATGTCACTGTTACTGCAAGCCAGCAGGAGCAGGCTTACGCCTTTGTAGACACACCAAAAACAGGAGCATAAAAGGAGGAAATAATAGATGTTTGAATTAGAAATGAATGGACAGGTATATCAGTTTAAATTCGGAATGGGATTCTTGAGAGAAGTAAATAAGATGACAACTATTCCAGTAGAAAAAATTCCGGGTAAGGAAATGAATATTGGAATGCAGTATGCATTTGGAGAGTTACTTGACGGAAATGTAGAGACTTTGTGCGATGTTTTATTTATTGCAAATAAGGGACAGAATCCTCGACTGAAAAAAGAGGATATTGATGCTTATATTGAGGATGAGAACACGGATATAGACGATGTGTTCGAGCAGGTGATTGATTTTTTAAAGTCAGCGAATGCTACGAAGAAAATCACAGCGGAAGTGCTGAAGATGATGGAGGAGCAGAAGAAAGCGGCAGAACTGGAAGCAGCGAAGGAAAAGAAAACGGAGAAGAAACAGAAGTAAAAGACTTTGAGGAGATATACAAACAGATAGCGCTTGAATGTTTTCAGTACCTAGGGTTTAAGAGTTTTGAAGAAGTAGACAGGCTCACAATTCCCGAATGGAAATTATTAAGAAAAGCAATAGAATTGAAACAGGAAGAAAAAGATTATAGAAATCATTTGCAGGCATTTCTGAATTTCAAGGCAAAAGCCAGAAAGAAATCAGGAAGGCCTGTTTTTACTATTTTTAAAAAGTTCTATGATCATGAAGCAAACTTAAGAGAAATCATGAAAGAAGAGAACAAAACAGACCGTTTTGCAAGAGTAAAACAACTTTTAAAGCGAGAGGAGGGATAGACTAATGTCAGAATCATACAGTGTAGAAGCGATACTTAGCGCAAGAGATGCAGGATTTACTGCAGGGATGAAAGCTGCACAGAAGTCTACAGAATCCCTCGGCTCAATACTGAAAAAAGGAATCGGATTCGGAGCTTTTGCGGCAGCAGGTGGCAAAGCGGTATCGGTTGTTACAAGTAACTTGTCAGGACTTGTCTCAGGAATGAATGAATCCAGTGCGACATGGAAAACGTTCAAAGGCAATATGACGATTTCTGGTAAAACTACAAAGCAGATTACGAAGGTGCAAAAAAACTTACAGAAGTTTGCCGAACAGACCATTTATAATTCATCTGATATGGCTTCTACATATGCACAGCTTGCGGCTGTAGGAACAAAGAATACTACAAAGCTAGTAAAAGGCTTTGGAGGACTTGCGTCTGCTGCCGAAGACCCCAAGCAGGCGATGAAAACACTTTCACAGCAGGCTACCCAGATGGCGGCTAAACCTAAAGTGCAATGGGAAGACTTTAAACTTATGGTTGAACAGACACCTGCAGGTGTAGCGGCAGTTGCAAAGACGATGGGAAAATCTACGCAACAGATGATTAAGGATGTTCAAGACGGAAAAATTAAGACAGAGGAGTTCTTTGATGCTGTAGCTAAGACGGGAACAAATAAACAGTTCACGAAGATGGCAACAGAATATAAAACGGTTGACCAAGCAGTGGACGGTCTGACAGAAACGGTCAGTAATAAGCTGCAACCAGCTTTTGATAGTGTTTCGTCCGTAGGAATTAAAGCGGTTAGTGCAATTACAGATTCACTCGATAAGATGGATGGAGATGGTGTGGCAAAGAAAATTGGAAGCATTGGAAAAAATGCAGGAAAGTACTGGAAAGTTTTAAGCTCAGACACAAAAGAAGCAAGAAGTGCAGTTGGTTCAGCAGTAAGCGCAATAGGAGGAAGCTTAGAAAAATTAAATGGTTCTTTTGGCTCTACTGAATCGGTATCGAATTTTAAAAGTGTAGTAGATGGAGTTGCATCTGGTGTTTCTAAGTTTGCTGGATTTTGTGAAAAAAATTCAGATTCTATTGCAAAACTGATTACGGTACTTCCTAAGGTACTTATAGGTTACAAAGCATTTAAGGTTGTAAAGACACTTGCTCCCGGAGTAAGTAGCTTTTCAAAAGCTATATTATCCTTAGTAGGGAAAGGTATTGGAGGATTAGCTGCAAAATTATTTGGAGTTGCCGCAGGAGAAACAGCAGCAGGAAACTCGGCAAAAGTAAGCAATAAGAAAATACTGACAATGGCAAAAAGTACAATGATGCTTGGTGTTGGAGTATTAACGATTGCCGTAGGCTTTGGAATACTGGCAGCATCCAGTATAGCACTTGCAAATTCTGGGGGAGCAGCAATAGGAGTAATGGTTGGAATGACAGGTGCTTTAGTGGCTCTTACTATCGGAGGAATGGCGGCAATGAAAGCCTTTTCACAAACTCCGAAAAGAGCACAAGCAGGTGCAACAGCGTTACTTGCATTGGGAACAGCGGTTGTTCTTGTTGCCGCAGGTCTAGCTATTATGGCAGCATCCAGCATGGCACTTGCAAATGCCGGGACACCAGCAATTGCTTGTATGGCTGGTATGGTTGTCGCGGTTGTGGCATTGGCGGCAGGTGCGGCGGCAGTTGGACCGGCCCTTACAGCTAGTTCGGTAGGATTAATAGCCTTTGGAGCGGCAGTTGTTCTTGTGGGAGCGGGGGCACTTTTGGCTGCAGCGGCGATTAAAGTCATTTCGACAACCCTCCCTACTTTATCAGAATATGGTACATCTGCCGCAGTGTCCATAGCGGCTTTAGGCGCAAGTATGGTAGCCTTTGGGGCAGGAGCTTTAGTAGCAGGAGCAGGATGCGTAGTGTTGGGGGCAGGTCTGGTTGTAGTTGGGGCAGGAGCAGTTGTAGCTGCTGCAGGAGTAATAGCACTTGGAGCTGGTGCCACCCTATTAGGAGCTGGCCTTGCTATATCTGCCGCATCGGTTACTGGTTTAGCAGGAACTCTTCCAGCACTTGGAGTTGGTGCTATAGCGTCAGCCGCAGGATTTACGGCACTTTCAGCTTCAGTATTAATGCTGATTCCAGCATTAATAGCATCCTCGGCTGGTCTTGTAGCAATAGCCACCTCGGCAGCAGTTGGAGCAGGTGGGCTTACTATATTTGGTGGAGCGATGGTTGTTGCAAGTGGAGGGACTGTTATATTAGCAGGAACACTAAAACTTGTGAACTCTAATATGAAAACAATTGCCAGTAATGCAAAAAGTGCAGGAAAATCTTTAAAAGGTATGCAAAGTTCTGTTAAGACAACGAGCGCAGGGCTGGATGCTATTGGAAGTAAGGCAAAATCGGCAATGAGTAAGTTGATCAGTGCTTTTTCAAACGCTTCTGGGAAGGCAAAAAGTTCTGGACAAAAAGTTGGAACGGGATTTACACAAGGAATGCAGCCGGGGTTGAATAAAGCCCCTAATGTTGCATCCTCTGCCGTATCAAAAGTAAATGCAAAGTTGCGTTCTGGCCGTTCTGGGGCACATGCTGCAGGTGCTTATATCAGCCAAGGTTTTGCACAAGGAATGAGTTCTTGTCTGGGACAGATTGAAGCAGCGGCATCCAGAATGGTAGCGGCAGCGGACAAAGCAATCCGGGCGAAAGCTAAGATTCATTCACCATCGAAAATGACAGAAAAAGATGGTAAATTCATGGGAAGTGGTTTCGCAAAAGGAATTAAAAAAAGTACTGGAAAAGTAAAGAAAGTAAGCGAGAAGCTTACCAAGGCAGCTCTACAAAAGAAAAAGACAAATGTATATGCAAAGGCTATAAAATCAAAAGTTTCCCCTGGAATCAAGGCAGGCTTAAAGAGCGTAAAGAAAAAAACAAAGAATCTTCTTGGTTCATCCAAAACGACTCTATTGAAAGCTAACCAGAATCGACAATATGAAGACATGGCAAGTAAGGCAATAGATAAGTACAAGACAACAATCAACAAAAAGGTTTCTTCTACGACAAAGAGCTTGAAGAAAAAAGTTGATGCAGTCACAAAGTCTTATCAGAAAAAGTATAAGAAAAATGCAAAACTGAAAAAGGCATATACAAACGCAGGCAAAGGGTTGAAAGAGAAAATCACAAAGAAGATAAAGGCACAGGGCAATGCAGCAATCAAGGCAGTAGATAAGACTCTTACAGCTTTAGGAAAGAAGTATCAGAAAAAATACGATGCAATAGCAAGTGACCGTTCTAATTTTCTTTCAAAGATGTCTGATTATGGGGATTTGTTCAAGTCAGATGATTACGGCTTTATCTCTCTTGTTGATTTCAAATCTCAGACAAATCAAATCAACGCTCTTGCGAAAAATATGGAGCATTTAAAGAAAGTATTGCCTTACAACATAATGAAGGACATTCAAGCACTTGATACCGCACAAGGACTTAAATACACAAATGAACTTCTTAAAAAGGGTGATACCTGGTTGAAACAATACGGTAAGGATTATACAAACTTCATAGCAACAGCGAAAAAGAATGCAAATACTTACTATCAGCCTTACATTACAAAGCTTGATACAGAGTATGTCAATGCAGTAACAAAAGCAATCAAAGACTTGCAGAAAAAGATGAATGCTATTGGAACGCAGGCATCAAAAGGCTTAGTAAAAGGAGTCTCTAATAAGAAGAACACAAAGAAGGTGAAAAAAGCTTCAAATAAGCTTGCTTCTACAGTTCCAAAGACGGCAAAGAAAAAACTGAAAGTTCATTCACCGTCAAGAGTAATGGATAAGATTGCATATTATACCGGTATCGGTTTTGTAAATCGTTTAGAAGCAATGAGAAAGAACGTGCAGTCTGCTATGCAGGGAATCGTAGATGTTCCGGCACAGATGGCACCATCCTTCGCAGGAAACTTTAACGGGGAGTTATCTTCTGATTATGAGTATTACACAAAAGCAGAGTATACCGTAAATGTGCCGCTTGAAATCAACGGTAAAGAATTTGCCAGGGCAACAGCACAAGATACAATGGTAGAGCAGAATCGCTTACAGCGTAGAAATAACAGGAAGAACGGAAAGGTCTAGGAGGGTAGATATGTTATATAAATTCATAGATACAACAGAATATCAGGATGAGATAGCATTGCCCTCTGAGGCGATGAACTTCAATGGGGTATTTCTTGAAAATGAAGTGGAGGGATACAGGACTTTGTATGTCTCAGGCAGGGAATCTCTTGCACCAGAGTTAGATTTTTATGACTCTGGTGCAAGACATGGAAAAAAGGTCAAAAGCAGAATGTTTCAAGAGAGAGTAATCACGGTAGGATATCAGTTAATGAGTCCTACCGCTTTTGATTTTCGCATGTCATACAACAAAATGGCTCAGATTTTAAATGTATCTTCTGCAAAGATGATATTTTCAGATGAACCAGACAAATATTTTATCGGAACCCTTACCAGTATGGGAGAGACAGACCCCGGAAAACTTTGTATAACAGGAGAGTTAGAGTTCACCTGTCCTGATCCATTTAAATATTCCGTAGACCAGAAAATTTATAAATTGTCTGGTCTTAGCAAGATATATTACGAAGGTACGCAAGATTGCTATCCAGAACTCCGTTGGAACATAAAAGGTAATACCGGATATGTTGCTGCCTATAAAGATAGTGCAGATACAATCATACAGATTGGCAATCCATCAGAGGCACAGGCTACGAGTAACACCTTTGCCGCCGGCGACATTGTAGTGGCAAAATGTGAAGATGCCTCTATTTTCGTAAATAATAAGCAGAAAGATACCTTAGGAGCTATCGGAAATGAGTGGGAATCCTTTTATTTAAAGCCAGGAGATAACCAGATTGGAGTGCTTACCTCGGATTGGGCGCAAACACCTGACATAGAGATGATTATCCGGGAGGTATGGCTATGATACTTTATTTTACTGACAGAAGTTTAAACGTCATAGGAAAAGCGTCCACAAGCCTCCCTAAGGGGCATGGAATTATAAACGATACCAAAGTAGAAGATATCGAAACAATGGCTGTATCGCTTGAATGTGACGTTCTATACGAAGATAGTTCACAGGAGGTAGAAAGCTATACAACCCCAGGCAACTATGTTTTAAGAAAATGCAAGAAAGATAAGGATATTTTATTTCAAATCATCGAAGCGGAAAAGGACGACGATGCTGGAACATGGCATATTTACTGTGAAGATGTTGGTTTAGATTTGTTGGATGAAGTTGCATTAAAAACAAACAATGCAAAGAATTTGACAGTTATGCAAGCAGTAAATAATACAATCATCGGAAGCGGCTATGAGATTGGCATCAATAAAGTGACAGATAATACGACAAAATTATGTGAGTTCTCAGAACAGACACGCTCTGAACGATTAAAAGAAATCGCAGAATTGTTTGAGGTAGAGCTTGATTATCGTTTTACTCTTAGTGAGGACGGACACACAGTAAATCATAAATACATAGACATTTACAAGAAACGTGGTAGTAACAATGGTGTATTTCTTCGTAAAGGAAGAGATATAGACAATATCACGATTACAAAATCTATTGAAAATCTTGCAACCTCTCTATATGCCTATGGAGATGCAGACGATTCTGGAGTGCCGGTCACCTTAGATGGTTATAAGTATGATGATGGAGATTTTGTTGTAGCGGCTCAGACATTTGATGATAGAAATGGAGACGGCAAAGCGGATACGGGATATTGCTTACAGTCCAGAAAGGCTCTTGAAAAGTGGGGGCGTAGCGTCAACGGCACAAAGAGGCATATCACAAAGCTTTACAATTTAAACACTGTCAGTCAAAAAGCACTTTTCGAAGGGGCCTTGAAAGAATTAAAGTCAGTCTGTGAGATAGCAGTCAATTATGAATGCAGCATCACAAATACAGAAAAAGAAGTTGCCCTGGGAGATACCGTGAATGTTGTAGGCGAAAAAAGCAAATTGTTCTTATCAGCAAGAGTCTTAAAAATAGAAACCTCAGAAGTAGACAGAACAAAAGTGTTAACACTGGGAGACTATTTGATTAAACAAAGCGGTATTTCAGAGCAGACAAGACAGAATATAACGCAGATTATCACAACCGTTATTGGAAACAGGGTGCAAGAAATGACAGCAGAGGAAGTAAGAAGAATATGTACATGAAAAGTATATACATAAGGAAGGTGTTGATATGTCTTTATTAGGAGAGGAAGCTTTAGAAGAAATTTGGAATTTAGTAAAAGAGAAAATCGCAGAAGAACAGCAAAAGTATAAATATTCTTTTGAAAATGATATTTGTAAAGTAACAATACTTCGACAGATAAATATCTGTGTTATGCACATAGCGGCTGCCAGTGACATTGATAACACAACATTAGAAATTCCAGAAGGATTCCGGCCAGAAGCAGAAGTAAATGAAACAGTATCCATAAAAACATCTGGAGAGATGATAGTAAAGAATTTACCTACAGGGCAAACGCTTTCACTGACTTATTGTACTTCAAATCTTCTGCCAGACGACCAATATAAAAGGAGTGCAAAATGATTACGATAGATAATGACTTAAGAACAATTAATATTCCATCGGATACAAAACTCCTTGGAGTAGTTGGAGATAAGGACGTTAACCGGCTAGAAATCGAAATGCCAGCATATTACAAAGATATTGACTTATCTTCTTATGCAGTAAAAATCAATTTTAGAAATGTTGAACGGGGAGGACTCAGACACATAGAAGGCGAATACATCCCGGTAGATAAAGTATCAACAGGAGAGGTAATTAATTTCTCATGGCTTGTCGGAGAAGATGCTTGTAAATACGTTGGAATAACAGAATTTTCAATCTGCTTGTCTGACCCGGAAACAAAAGAATTCAATACAAGGTGGGCGATGTTACCGATATTAAAAAGGCAATTTCCGCCGATTGGATGCAGTAAGGATAGCGAAACATTAGGATTAGATGTAAAAGGATTAGAATTTCAAGTAGATGGAGAAACACTTATCGTAAAAAGAAAGGAGGAGAAATAGTGGATAAAACGATTGATAGATGGACAGATCCCGATGGTAATGGATATGCGTTTAAAGATACAGTTGCGCGGGCGCAAAACAGGGCGACAATTGATAAGATGAATGCGGAAACTGCCGACCGTAAATCAGAGTTGGATATAGAACGTAAGAGAATCGACAACCTTGTCCGTGCTTTACCAAATTCCGCAGGAGAATATCAGCAGAGCAAAATGGTCTTACATGGATATGGTAATGCAAAGACAAAATGTGGAACGACATCAGGACAATATACTAATGTACCCGCGTTCACAACTGATGCAGGAGGAGTACTGTCCTCTTTATATACAAAAAAATCCAATTACCAGATTGCAGTAAATAAAGCGGGCTTATATCTTTTTGAATTACGCATCCATATAAATTCTCTCACAGCAAACAAACGCGTTGAATTAGCACCTTTTGTAAATGGCGAGCGAAACGCAGCACTCGCATCATCATACAATACAGCAGGTAACTTTACCCTGACAAAAATCGCAACATTGCCTATGTGGTTAAGCACGAACGATACAATAGATTTCCGGATTACCCCAATTGAAGCGGCAGAAGTAAGTGTGGAGCTTGGAGATGTATTGGTATATGCAATAGATTGGGATGATAAGTTTAAAATCCCGGATTATACTGGGTATGTCAATGAAACAAAGGACCTTCGCGTTGGAGTAGATGGCACAACATATGATACGGCCGGTCAGGCTATGAGGGAGCAGATTGGTTCACTAAAGGAAGATTTAGATAATGCTGATATAACGAGAAATCTAAATATTGCAAGTTTGTCTTGGAAAAGTGGTAACTATATAAATTCAGCAGGGTATATTGCTGATTCAGATACGTTTGCATATTCTGAACCAATTATGATTTTTGCAAATACAACTGTTATATTTACAGGTGTGGGTTATCAACAAAATGTAGCTATGATTGCAAAAAATGAGAAAACATCAGATGGGAAGTATACTGTGTTGGTAAAATCTGATGGCGATAAAACACAGTATACGTATAGTACAGACACGGACATTGAAATCATATTATCATGTAAATTTACATCAGCACATGAGGCGTACATGATAAATGGTATTAATGCCATTGAAGAAAAAATGAATATTCCGATTAGTGAATTACGAAATGGGTTATTAAAACCAAATTTGGTTGAAAACTTTTATCTTAATACATTAGGTCGCATTATATCATATGATGGTTGGAGCCGAACCAATTATATTTGTTGCAAAGGTGTTGACGAATTGATAATCGAAACAATGAGACCATGTTCGTTCAATTGCTTTTTTAAAACCACACGGGAATCAGGTTTTATAGAAAATTTTGTATTGAGAGAAGGAAAGAATCAAGTAAAAGTACCAGAGGGGGCTAATTTCTTTATGTTGTCAAATTCTACAGACGCATTAAAAGAAACTATAATTTATACTAAATGGTATGATACGTGTAACAGAAACAAAGCAAGAATTAAAAAGATTGAAAGCGTTGTCAATGAATCAAAAAATTATAACGATATAAGTACAACAGATGGATATTTTTCGAAGAGTGGTGGCTTAGTAACGGGTGATGATAGTGGATTTCAATATACTGATAAAATATTTGTGCCTGATGGTTATACTATATCGGTGATAGCAAGGGGTTATCAACAAAATGTAGCTATGATTGGAGAATTTATAGATGGAAGTTACAATGTAGTACCATTAGTTATATCGGATAACTCAAGTATAAAAGAATATATGTATACTGCAACTAAAGATATATATGTTAGATGTAGTGGAAATAAAAATGCAGGATTTGAGATTAATGTATTTATCGGTATTGACACGAAAATGAAAAAAGTTGAAAATCAACTTAAAGAAACAAAAGAAAAACTTGATACAATAAATGATATAAATTATATTGGGTTGTTTCATAGAATAGGTGGAATTGGGGATTCTCTAATGAGTGGAGAAATCGCATATTACGATGAAACAGAAGGAAAAGGAAAATATATAGATAGGTACGAAAGCTCATGGTTGTCTAATATTTGTAGGAGAAATGGACTGGAAAAAGTGCATTATTCACAGGGTGGTATGACTGTAAAGGCATGGTTAAATGGTAATCAAAAAACGACGTTTGAAGCTGATAAAGTATGTAATGCTTATTTTATTGCACTTGGGACGAATGATTTATCTCAGGACTACCCTATCGGTAATATTAATGATGTAAGCGGGACAAACTCATTTGTGGGATATTACAAACAGATTATTGATGTTGTAAAAGCACATGCTCCAAATTGTTGTATTTTCCTTATGTCTTTATATAATACCGGTAACCAAAATGCATACAGTTCAATAATATCACAAATTGCTAATTTATACGACAATTGCTATTATGTTGATTTTATAAACAATACAGAAATCTATACAACAACTGGTGGGGAATATAGTAATTATGGGCACTTTACAACTCTAGGATACATGATTGTATCTTATACGATTGAACATCTTGTTAATAAAATTGTGAAAGAAAATCTAAATGATTTTAAATTTTTTAGCTTGAATAATTAGGTTAACTAAAGAGGGCATACCGTTACTGACTAAGAAGTATTAGTAGTAACGGTAGCATAGATTAAATGTTGTGGTTTTCAAACCACTCTGCCAGAGCTTTGCGAATCACCCAAGAGGCGGTTCGTTCCTCCTTTTCGCAATAGGAGATGAGCTTATTCAGTTGCTCTGGTTCAAAACTGATAGACATCTTTTTATACTTGTCTTTCTCAGCTTTCTTTGGATGTGCCATGATATCACCTCCTGGTATCAATATAGCAGATGGTAGTAAGTGATAGCAAGACATACTGATAAAGTCAAGGTGATAGGTGTATCAAACTTTTTCGCTTGGGGCGAAATACGATCAAGATGCTATTCATCCATATTTAATAGATGGCAAAAAGGCACTTGCGAGAGCATGGATTAGTGGTCTGAAAAATATTCACCCGATAATTGATTAACGCGGATAATGTTAGAATTTACATTTGTAATAATTCACATATCAATGTATAATTTTATACAAAATGAAAGGATGTGCTATTTTGAAATGTAATAAACCGAAGAAAGACAAAAAACATTATATATTAATTGTTATATGTTTTCTTTTAATATTGGGGCCATTTTTAGTACGAGGTTGGATTTTATTGCCGGTTCTTAATTTAGGTGGAGTGGAAAAATTAAATCCTAACATTAATGAATCAGATATGTTAAGTTATTGGGGTACTGCTTTGAACTGTATTGGTACTTCGTTATTGGCGTATGTAACAATACGACAGTCAGACAGAGCAAATGAAATTAATGACAGATTGTTGAAATTACAAGAAAGAGAAAATAAAGAAGCATACGTAAATCTGGAGCAAAATAATATCGGTTTTAATGAAGAGAACAAATATAGATATGTTGAATTAAAATTCAATAATATCACGAATGTTCCAATCAATAATATTGAAATTCAAGGATGCGATAAAAGAATAATCAAGTTTAAGAACTATAATATAAATTCAAAAGGGTATTCGGTATTTATATCTGAATATGAGAATATTTGTGATGATATGAATTATAATCCGGTTACAAATGGTTATAGACTATATTTAAGAAATTATGGAGAGTCTTTTCGTATTCTTTCGTTTAAAGTTATAGTGACAAGTTTGTATGGAATATCCACAGTACAGTGTTTCAATATTTCAATGATGAAATCTCGTACAATTGAATGTAGATGTACATTGGAACCTTATATATGAAATTAAAGGACTTAGAGAGCTGAAAAGCTCTCTTTTTTGAAAGGAGCATTCCTGTAATTCATTAAAAGCGCCGTAATCTTGCTATTTGTTACTACTAAAACATACCAAAAAAGAAAGGGAGTGATTGATGAATATAGTTAAGCAGCATAATTTCAAAATAGCAGAAAAAGGTGCATGATATCATGCACCAAATTAAATGATTTGCAGTTATTAAGGATTAAGGACACATACTTCATAGAATAATAAAGAAAGATCAGGAAGTTTTATGTAAGACTTTTCATAATCCAGTGTTTCTCCAGGTGGTAGAGAATTTTTATGGGATTGTTCTAATTTTTTAAATAGAGGATTTTGTTTTACATGATTATATATTTTTTCGTCGGTGTAATATTCGTCGAATGGGATTTCAATTAAACCTAAGCGCAATAAACTATCAAGCGATGTTGCACATTGTTTAATTGAAAAATCTTGTATCCATGAGCAGTGATATTGAATTGGATATGAACCACTATGTTCCCTTTTTACTATTAGATTAATAAGAGGTCGAGACCCAGCATTCATTATTAATTGAAATATACGTGCATCTATTGGCGACATTTGCTTGATTATTTCAACAAATGAAGGGTGAACAGTATCTTTTGTATCACTAATCATAGATTTTGCAAGGAGATTAGCATATAGATTACGTAATTCATCACTATTCATAGCATAGGAAATAGCTTGTATTGCGGGAATTGCAACGTATGGTTCTGGCTCAACGATTTTATCAGGGTCGACTTTATTGAGTTTTTCAGTAAGTAATTTTTTTGTTTCATCAACGCTGTATTCTCTATTTAGGATCCATTTGTCGAGTCCAGAAAAAGCCGCATTAATAGCCCGTGGTATTCGAGCAAGCATTTTACCTGTTTCTTGTGCAGAAGGTTGGAGTGTATCGTGGTATAATTCAGGAACTGTTTTGAGTGCTTTCTCAAGTTCATTTTTCATAAAAATTTGTCCTTTCAAAATATTTTTGATTACATTATACAAAAAAATAAAATAATATCAATAGATAAAAGGTGGTAGACAGTATGTTTAAAGCGATAATGTGTTTTTCAGTAAGAGAAAAAGTGAAAGTATTAGGAGGAGGGAGTACCTTAGATATATTGACACTTACAACAGCGATATGTAAAGCAGTGGCTGAGAGGATAGAAAAAGAAAAAAATATAAAATATGAAGACGCTATAAAGTTTGTAATAAGTAGCATTAATGAGACATGTACCGAATTAGAAAACACGAAATAGTGATTATTACAGAGTTAATTAGAGTTTAGGAAATATAAAAAATACTATCGAGCTATTGGATACTTCTTGCCACCAGCTGATAGAATGAGGTGATAAAGTGCTAAAGTTTCGTTTATGGTGTTTTTTAAATAAGATAATGATGATCAAGGTCAGTATGAGGTATAAAAAAATGATAAAAAGCGGAGAAAGCGTGGATATGGGAGTGCTATGTGATTCAATTCCGCGAAAAAAACAAGAAGGAGAATGTTGATAACCATGTCATGGGAAAGTTATACTCTTATGAGATGTAAAAATTGTGGGAAAATATATGAAACGGAAGATAGTACATTGATTATGAATCAAGAAGGGTATAATAAATGCCCTATATGTCATTCCGATGGAGAGGTAATATCTAGCAGATCGATGCTAGATACAATGAAGGAACAGAGTGAAAGGTTTAAAAAACGTAAAAAGCGAATAATTTTATAGGTGTGTTGACCGTAGGTAGATCCTGCGGTTTTCTTTTATGCGGGAATCCAAAAGCATAATAAGTTATACGCAAACTGGATTTCAAAAAGAGAGAAAGAAAAGATCCCAAACTCCTTGAATAAATGCGAAGCATTTTTCACCGGGAATAATTTTAGGAAAAGGAATTTGAAAAAGAAAGGATAAAAACCGACTTGTGTGATTTAAAATCACTCATATATAAGTGAAATAAATGCACAGGTATATAAGTGAAAAAAAGCCACAGATATAGCAATGAAATAAAAGCACACATATAAGAGTGTATTTAATGCACAGATATATGTGTGCTTTCTTTTCGCAAAAGTAGGTTAAAGTTTCTTCTAAAAATTTCGAAAAAATAAAATATGTCATGATACTCATGTAAACAAAAAACGGAGCTGAACTCCCGACTACCAATCAAACAGTTCAGCTCCTTACCCACAAAGGCATAAATAGTATAGCATATACTTCTGTCTTTGTGTAGCTGCAAAGGAGGAGTTTTTATGCAGGAGCAATTTGTTAATGAGTTCATGGCAAAAATAACTGATCTGATTTCAGATGCCGATTTAAACATCGTGTATAAGCAATTAATGATTCATGTCTCTGAGTATGAGGTTCGAAAAAAGAGCACAGAGGTTGTAATTTATGAGGGCTATTTGCCAGAGTGCTACGAGGTATTTTTTGTGACCCGGAAAATTGAGGGAATGAGTATGAAATCCCTGGAACTTTATAACATGGTTTTAAAGCATTTCTTCTACTGCCTTAATAAAAAGATTGAAAAAATAACAACAAACGATATCCGGGTATATCTGTATAAGGTCCAACAGGAAAGACAGCTTAGTAACGCAACCTTGGATAGTAGACGCACGATCATACATTCATTCCTAGAATGGGCGGCAAATGAGCAATACATAGGAAGCAACCCTTGCCGGAGCATCCGGCCAATTAAATACGAACGTCCGAAACGGAATCCTCTGACGGCGATAGAGCTAGAGATGCTTAGAAACACCTGCCAGACAATTCGAGATGCCGCGATCATAGAGTTTTTATATAGCACCGGTTGCCGCGTAACAGAGATGGAACGGGCAGATATTGCAGATGTAGACTTTGCTAAAAAAGAAGTACTATTGTTCGGGAAAGGCAATAAACACAGAATCTCTTATATCAATGCCAGAGCTGAATTGGCATTGAAAAAATATTTAGAAATTAGAGAAGACGATAGCCCGGCATTATTTGTATCAGAAAGAAAACCTCATGGCAGGATTAAAAAGGCTGCAATAGAAAAGCGTGTGCGCCAATTAGGAGAAATGTCTGGAATAGGCAGGAGAGTATATCCTCACTTAATTCGGCATACAACGGCTACAGACGGGCTATTCAGAGGAATGCCAGTGGAAGAGGTACAGAAGCTATTAGGACACGTAAATATCACAACTACGATGATATACGCAGAGGTGTCCGAAGAAAACACGAAAAATGATCATAAGAAATATATCGTATAAAGGAAAACAGCTCCCGAAAGAGCTGCTTTAAAAAATATGAAAAAAATCATTAACCTTGAAAGGCAGGTCAATAACATTATAATAACATATTTTGTGTAATACACAATGGTATTTTTTAATACTGTTGTGTATTTTTTTATTCTCAAGGAGGTGGGAAAAAATGAGAATAGTAGCAACAAAAAACAGGAAAAGAAAAAAGAAATTTCCATGGCGAATCGTGCTAGATAACGGAAGACAGATTCCGGTGCCATCACAGTATAATTTCAAATCTTCGTTCATCCGCACACACGGATGCAGTCTCGTAGCGTTTTATATGGCACTGCGATACAAAGGCATCAAGAAAAATATGCAGCAGGTTCTGCGGCATGCCAGAAGGAAATTGAAATGCGGCGCAAAGTATCCGCTCACAGAAATTGCGAGGGGAATCAATATGATCTACCCAGGGAAGCCGGCAGCCTATCACAAGTCTTTGACGACTGAACAATTAAAGGCAAAATTAAAGAAAGGCTATATGATCCTGTTTGAAGAAGGAAACCCGATCCACACGGTTGTCTTGCTTAGAGACTCGAAAACGGGAAAGATTTGGAGATTTTCGGACGGAAAGAAAAGTGTAGTAACGGTTGAAAAAGAAAATGCACGAAGATGTACGAATGAAAAATACAGAGGAATAGTTATTGTAAAATAGGAGGAAAAGATTATGTTACATGAAGTTTTTAAATTATTAGCAGGAAATTCATTTTTTGAAATTTTATTAATTGCAGTAGCTCTGGATACAATATTAGGAGTACTTCGAGCGATTAAAGAGCATAAGTTCAATAGTTGTGTCGGCATCGATGGAGCAATCCGTAAAGTAGCCATGTTGCTTAGCGTAGGCTTACTGATGCTGACAGATATTATTATGCATATCAATGTTCTATTTATGGTTCCGGACAAATATATTCAACTGCTGGGTATCCAGAAGATGGGGGTATGCGAATTTTTCTGTCTATTGTTTGTACTATATGAGGCGGTTAGCATCTTGAAAAATATGACACTTTGTGGATTACCAGTTCCGGAACGAGTAAGAGAGTATATACAGAAATTTTTAGATGATATGACAGATGAGCTACCGAAAGAGGAGGAATAGACATGAGAAAACTGATTGATGTATCTTCATATAATGGAAAAGTTGACTGGGAGAAGGCAAAGGCATACGGATGTCAGGGAGCTATCTTAAAGATTATTCGCAAAGATTTAAAGATTGATAACGGTTTCAACAGGAATTATCAGGCCTGCAATGAAAATGAGCTTGCGTGGGGAGTATATAATTATTCCTACGCAACTACAGCCACAAAAGCTAAAAGTGACATGAAACTTGTCTGCGATATTCTTGATAAGATTGACAAAACACATTTTGTCTATGGCGTGTGGTTTGACCTGGAAGATAAAGCGCAGGCAAGCCTAAGTAAAACAAAGATTGCCGAAATCGTTAACGCCGCACAACAGGTTGTAGAGGAGAGAGGTTATTTGTTTGGTGTTTATACTGGTATGAGCTACTACAACGAACATATTGATAGAAAACTCGTAAAGTGTAATAATTGGTGGATTGCCCGTTATTATCGTGGGGATGCTCGTATGCAGATTGCAACAAATCCGGACCAGGAGAAAAAACCTGCCGCAGCCAACATTGCATGGCAGTACACATCTAAAGGACGTTTCCCAAAGACGATTTCAAACGGCAACAGCGGAAACTTTGATTTAAATGTACTTTATAAAGAGCCAGTGAAGAAAAAAGTTGAAGAAAATATAAAGAAACCTGTTAAGAAAAAGATTGTATACTATCCACGATATAAGGGAAAATCGAGTTCGATTGTTGATGCATTGAAATCCTTAAGCATCAATCCTTCGAAGAGCAACCGCAAAAGGATTGCAACCTTAAACGGGGTTAAAAATTATACTGGCAGTGCAATGCAGAATACAAGGCTGCTGAATCTTCTAAAGAAAGGCAAGCTTATTAAGAGTAAATAAATTACATCATAAGTTCCATCATAAGTGAGCAATAGATGCAGCGTGTTCGCTGACGGTAACCGTATCATTTAAGGTAATCTGCTTTTTTGAAAGAGCTTCAAAGATAAGTAAGAGAGTCATAACTTTTGTGACGCTTGCAGGCGGTTTTTCTTTGTCTGCATCTTTTTCATAAAGAATTGTACCAGTAGTGGCTTCCATTAAAATGGCATTAGGTGCAGCGGATTGAAATCCAGTGTTTGCAGAAGATGCACTGGAACTTTCAGAGTTAGTCTGGTAAGAAACATTAGAAGTACTATCAGTGGCAGCTTGAACAGAAATATTATTAGAAGTAGTAATATTTTTTAAACGATTAGAAAGCTCGTTGATTCCTGAATTGTCAGAAAGTGGATTTAAAGAGTTTTCCATAGAATTACCAGAAGAAGCTAAAGAAACTATTTTCACAGGAAAAAGAATAGTCCCCGTCAGAAAACTTGTTATCAGAAAAAATGCAAAGGAATAAAAGAATTTTCGTGTAATTTTTCTGGAAAAATATTTTTGCATATGATACTCCAAATAAGAATTAGTACATTTTATGGCCAGTGCCTAAAAATATGCATTTCCTTGTTGCTAATCTTAAGAAAATTGCTTAAAATAGAAGTAAATATCTGGGCAAAATAAAATGATGAGGGGATACGATTATGAATTTACATGAATTTTATATTGGAAAAGCGTTTGATGCGTATGAATATTTTGGAGCACACTTGACAAAGAACGGTGTGTTATTTCGAGTTTATGCACCGAATGCGGAAAAGATTGAGGTGATCGGAGAGTTTAATGACTGGGATGGTACAGAAGATGAGATGATTCAGGATGCACAGAGCGGTGTGTTTGAATGTGTACAAAAGGATGCGAAGCCGGGAATGATGTACAAGTACCGTATTTATCAGCCGGATGGAATTGTTATGGATCGTTTTGACCCGTACAGTTTTGGTTCACAGGTACGACCAGATACAGCATCAGTTATCGTAGATTTGGAAGACTATCATTTTTCAGATGAAGCGTGGATGAAGAAGAGAAGTAAGAATTATGATCTTCCGGTAAATATTTACGAGGTGCATGCCGGTTCCTGGCGAAAGAATGAGGCAGACGAGGAGAATGGCTGGTATCATTATCAGGAGTTAGGAAAGCAGCTTATTCCATATGTTAAAGAAATGGGATATACACATGTAGAGTTCCTGCCGCTAACTGAGCATCCGGCAGACTGTTCCTGGGGATATCAGGCAAGCGGATATTTCTGTCCGACTTCCCGTTATGGAACAGCAAAGGAATTAATGGAGATGGTAGACCTTTTCCATAAAGAAGGAATTGGTGTTATCATGGACTTTGTTCCGGTACATTTTATTGCGGATACTTATGCGCTGAATAAGTTTGATGGAACGGCTCTTTATGAATATGCGGACGCTGATAAGGGTTATAGTGAGTGGGGAACCTGTAATTTTAACTATTACCGTGGTGAAGTGCGAAGCTTTTTACAGTCCTCCGCGAATTTCTGGATGGAGAAGTTCCACTTTGACGGCATCCGTATGGATGCGATTAGTAATGCTATTTACTGGCAGGGAGATTCTTCAAAGGGAATTAATGAAGGCGCGCTTGATTTTATCAAATGCATGAATTCTGGTTTGCAAAAGTTACATCCTTCTGTTATGCTTATTGCGGAAGATTCTACGAACTTCCCGAAAGTAACTGCACCGGTAGAGTATGACGGCCTGGGATTTGACTATAAGTGGGATATGGGGTGGATGAATGATACGTTAGATTATTTTAGAATTCATCCATATGACAGAAAGTTCCATTATCATAAGCTGTCATTTTCTATGATGTATTTTTATAATGAACATTATCTGTTACCATTTTCTCATGATGAGGTGGTACACGGAAAGGCAACCATTTTGCAGAAAATGTGGGGCGAGTATGACTTAAAGTTCCAGCAGGCAAAGACTCTTTACACTTACATGTACACTCATCCTGGAAAGAAGCTTAATTTCATGGGTAATGAGATTGGTCAGTTCAGAGAGTGGGATGAGGAAAAAGAATGTGACTGGATGCTCTTAGACTATCCAAAGCATCAGGATTTCCACCGTTTTATGAAGGATTTAAATCATCTTTATATCAGTGAACCAGCATTTTTCAATGGAGATTATAATTCTGCGAACTTCCGATGGATTGAGGTGGAAGCGGTTGAGGAAAGAGTGTACATTTACGAGAGAATGTGCGGAGAGAATCATTTCATCGTTGTACTGAACATGAGTGATGCACAGTATAATGACTTTGAATTTGGTTATGATCATTATGCAGTTCTTCATGAAGTATTATCTGGTGAGCGAAAAGAGTATGGTGGATATTTTGAGGGACCAAAGGAAGACATCGTGGCAAAAACAACGGGCTATAAGTGGTGGAAGAGAAAGTTTAAGATTACGATTCCGGCACTTGCCGCTATCATTTATAAAGTAGAATTTCTTCCAGAGCCAAAGGAGATACCTCTTCCTATGTTAGATGAGGCATCAATAGATATTGACCGAAAGAGACTTAGAGCAGAGCATGAAAATTGATATTAAACTGGATGTATTTGAAGGTCCTCTGGACCTTCTTCTACATTTAATAGAGAAAAATAAAGTAAGTATATACGACATTCCAATCGTGGAAATCACAAACCAGTACATGGAATACATCCGTGAGATGGAAAAAACCTATTCGATGGAATCAATGAGTGAATTCCTCGTTATGGCAGCGACCTTATTAAAGATAAAGTCAAAAATGCTGCTTCCACAGCCGGAAAAAGAGGAGGAAGAAGATCCAAGAGAAGAATTAGTCCGCCGTCTTACCGAATACAAAATGTACAAATATGCGGCAGAAGAATTAAAAGACTTAAGTGTAGATGCCCAGAAAGTATTCTTTAAACCGGAAACTGTACCAGAAGAAATCAAGTACTACGAGGAGCCAATCCGCCCGGAAGAAATTGTTGGGGACATCACTTTAGAAAAGTTAAACCAGATATTCCGCATGGTCATGCGCCGGAAAAAGGACAGAGAAGATCCGGTGCGGAGCCATTTCGGAAAGATTCAGAAAGAAAAATATAAAGTAGAAGACCGTATGGATGACATACGCCGTCAGATTCGCGGACTGAAAAAAATAAATTTCCGAACCCTTCTTGATATTCAGCCCGTCAAGGAAATGGTAATCGTAACTTTCCTTGCAGTACTTGAACTGATGAAGGTAGGAGAGATAAAAGTAAGTCAGGAACATAACTTTGCGGAGATATACTTAGATTCCTGTGAATAGGGGGTACTGAAGAATTGGAAAAGAGGTATTATGAAAGATAAAGAGAGAATAAAGGGAATTATTGAGGCGATTCTTTTTACGATGGGAGAGTCAGTTGCAATTTCTCGATTATCAGAAGTTCTTGACATAGAAGAAGATACATTAAAAGAACTATTAGAGGAAATGAAAGGCGATTATGCCGGAAAGGATAGAGGAATCTGCCTGATTGAGTTAGATGGGGCGTACCAGATATGTACGAAGATTGAGACTTATGAGTATGTCAAAAAGTTAGTAAGTCAGCCGAAGAAGCGTTCTTTAACAGACGTTATGTTAGAGACACTTTCTATCGTTGCCTATAAACAGCCTGTAACTAAACAGGAAATCGAGGCGATTCGAGGGGTAAAAAGTGACTTCGCGGTAAATAAACTCCTCGAATACCGCCTGATAAAAGAACTTGGCAGACTCGATACAATAGGACATCCAATTGTATTCGGAACGACAGAAGAATTTTTACGCTGCTTTGGCGTATCCTCTATTGAGGAACTTCCGGATATTGATGAAGTACAGAAACAGAACTTTATGGAAGAAGCAATGGAGGAGGTTGCGGCTTCAATAACAGTATAACGCAGCAAGAATGCCGGGGCATTCTTGAAATCAATTATTTTCATTCTGAATCTCTGCCAGAGCCTTTTTAAACTGAAATGAAAATAAAACTGATGTAAAAAGTACCGCAATAATATCCGCAATCGGTTCCGCCATATACACTCCTGTAGTTGGATTGGATACCACATGAGGCATAATATAAATAAGCGGAAGCAGCAATACAAATTTACGAACGACAGCAACAACAATAGAGTTTACTGCTTTTCCAAGTGAAGTAAATGTCATCTGGCAGGCAATCTGAATACCGAACAGGAAGAGACCTCCCAGATAGATTCTAAGCATTGGAGCAGTAAAGTTGATAAGACTCGCATCTGCGGTAAAAATACTTACGAATACTCTTGGAATAAGCTGTACAGCAGCCCAAAGTAATGCAGAATAGCTCAGACAGGTCATCAGGAGCAAACGGAAAGTTTTCTTTACACGATTCGTATTTTTTGCTCCGTAATTATAGCTGGAAATCGGTTGCGCTCCCTGGGCGATTCCCTGAAGCGGCAGCATAGCAAATTGCATTACACTGGTCAAAATCGTCATGGCTCCGACAGCAATATCTCCGCCATAACGAAGAAGAGAGGAATTAAAGCAAACCGTTACAATACTTTCACTTGCCTGCATAATAAAAGCAGCCAGTCCAAGAGTGACACATGGAACAAAAACTTTTGGTTCCAGACGCATATATTTCTTTCTAAGATGAAGATGTGTTTTTTTACCGCAAAGGAAAGAGACAACCCAAATCGTAGAAATTGCCTGTGAAATCACCGTTGCCAGAGCCGCCCCTTTTACACCCATATGAAAAGCAAAAATAAATACAGGGTCTAAAGTAATATTACAAATGGCACCAATAAGAACAGAAACCATAGAAATAGTAGTGAATCCCTGTGCAGTAATAAAAGCATTCATACCAAGTGTTAACTGCACAAACAAGGTGCCAAACGCATAGATATGCATATAGTCTGTGGCATAGCTGATCGTATTTTCACTGGCACCGAATGCGAGCAATAAATCTTTACTCCAAATCAGTAAAATAGCAGTTAAAATAAGAGAAATAACAATCTGGAGAAGAAAACAGTTTCCAAGTATATTTTCTGCCGATTCATTATCCTGCTTTCCCATATAAATAGAAGCTCTTGGAGCACCACCGGAGCTGACTAATGCGGCAAAAGCAGTAACGATCATAATGATTGGCATACAGACTCCCACACCAGTAAGAGCCAGACTGCCATCACTGGGGATATGCCCGATATAGATTCGGTCTACAATGTTGTAGAGCATATTGATGAGCTGCGCGATTACGGTTGGAATCGACAGCTTAAGAAGAAGCTTTCCGATGGGTTCGGCAGCTAAAAAGTTTTTGTTGTCTTGCATAAATATATAGTCTCCTTTTATAAGAATAGGTTCGCACATTTTATTGTAAGCATTTAAAGTGTCGTGAAAAAAGCTACGAATGTGGCTGGGGCATATGATTCATTCTTCTCCTTCCTAAATGGTATTTTTTTGAACTGTATTAAATAATATGATGAATGATAGGAAAAGTCAAGATTCTCCCTTTTTATTGTTATAATATGATGAATGATAAGGAAAATAAAAATAATGAGAAATGGATAGTACTAACAAATAATATTGTGACTTCCATTTTTTTTTTACTTTGAATGATTTTTCAAACACACTCTAGGCGTTAAAGCGGTAATGTTTTTCTTGTGTATAGTGGAATATGGGAGTATAATAATAATATTAATATTTTTGTATAAGTTTAAAAGTTTTAATAGGATAATCGGCAAACCAGATGAAAGTCTGGGACGCAAAGCTACAGGGTCTTTAAAATGGCAGCCAGCTGCATGAAATGAGATGCACTGTCTGTTTGGCAGTGTTTTTTATGATATTATTTCATAGACGTAACTATAATAATTTTATAAAGAAGAGAGAAAAAATATGAAAATTAAAAAACTACAAAGTGTATGTCTCATTTTGGCATGTGTAGCAGTAACAGGACTTATAGGATGTGGGGAAACAGATAAGAGACCTGTATAAAGAGGGCTATGATGCAGTCGGTACAGGAAATAATTACCCTTATGTATTGGTAAGTCTAGTAGAACTGGAATATGAAGTATCTTCACAATTCTTCTTTTGAGAAAACAAAGGCGGAACTGGAAGAAAAAGGATGCAGTTATTCTAATGCAGTTCTGATTAGTATTACGTCATTAATCAGATATGATGCCGGTGATAAAGGCAAGGTAATAGAGTATGCGGATAAAATTGATACGTCATCACAGCATCTGTTAGGTATTATTAATGATGTTTTGGATATATGAATGCACATGTTTCAAAACCGGTTGAGATGAAGGTGCTGGAAAAGACGATCAGAAGCATAAAATCCGGCGGGGGGGGTACCGAACCGCAGGTCATTGAACAGTGACAAATGGAAAGTAACCAGACATAAAAAAATCGAAAAGGATAGTTAGGAATAGAAAGAATATGAAAGGGAAAAGAGTGATTGCAGGCATTCTGCTTGTGGGAATTTTGGCAGTTACCCTGGCAGGGTGTAAAAACACAGATAACACGAAAGAAGAAACAGAAAAGCCTGTTATTACCCTCGGCAGTGACAGTTATCCACCCTACAATTATCTGAATGAGGATGGCGTACCGACGGGCATAGATGTAGAACTTGCTACAGAAGCCTTCAAAAGAATGGGATATCAGGTGGATGTTGTCCAGATTAACTGGGAGAAGAAAAAAGAACTTGTGGAGAGAGGAGAGATTGACTGTATAATGGGCTGCTTTTCCATGGAAGGACGTCTTGATGATTACCGCTGGGCAGGACCATACATAGCAAGCCGTCAGGTAGTTGCCGTAAATAAGAGCAGTGACATCTATAAACTGAGTGATCTGGAAGGAAAGAATCTTGCCGTCCAGTCCACAACCAAACCGGAAGGTATCTTTCTGAAGCGGACGGATGAGAGAATCCCAAAACTGGGGAATCTGATCAGCCTTGGCCACAGAGAACTGATCTATACGTTTCTGGGAAAAGGATATGTAGATGCAGTTGCCGCACATGAAGAATCTGTTGTCCAGTATATGAAAGATTATGATGCAAGCTTCCGTATTCTGGAAGAACCTCTGATGCTCACCGGAATAGGTGTTGCTTTTGCAAAAAATGATGACAGAGGAATCTGTGAGCAGATGGAACAGACACTGGAAGAAATGCGTCAGGATGGCACATCCCTGAAAATTGTTGAAAAATATCTGGATGATCCGGAAAAGTATCTGGAGGTGGATGATCTTGGATATTAAGAGAAAGAAAAAAGAAAAACGAATCCAGCTGCTCGGTGGCCTGATTGGAATCTGTGTGGCTGTAGTCTCTCTGTTTTATTTCTTTCATGTAGAAAAAGCGGAGGCAGAGAAAAGAATGGTGGAGATTGTAAACTATGTCAAAGTGCAGTGCTCAACCTACACTCATTACAATGAATCATCGGAATCCAAAAGTCTTCTCCGTGCCATTGAAAGTGCCAGACAGATGAGTACAAATATTAACATGGAAACAGAAAACGGCAGGCAGCTAAGCCGGGATTTCCTGAAAGAAAATCTGCAGACTCTCTGGGTGAATGGCATCATTGTACTGGATACAGAAGGAAAGATAGATTGTGAATACAGTACGGATGAATCTCTGGCAAATGAGATTACAGAGTATCTGCAAAAAGAAATTATCATGGATTTTGTCGGATATGAAGAAAGATCGTATTCAGAACGGATTAACAGGAAAGACGGATCACATATTGACATTGCAGCCTGTGCCAGAAAAGATGCACAGGGTATCGTTGCTGTTTATTATTATACACCTCCGAAATTTGCCAGGAACTATACTCTGACGATACAGAGTCTTTTAAACGGCTATAGCACCCAGAAGGATGGAACGATTATTGTTGCAGACGAGGGAATCATTGTTGCCAGCAATGATGAGAGTTTGTTGGGGCAGAATACGGCTGACAACGAAGTTGTTAAGGCAATGAAGAGGCATACAGACAGTCAGCACATTTATCATTTGAAGAATGAAGGAACCGGATGCTACGGAATCATGCTGAAGCAGCGTGATTATTATATCTATGCGTATCTTTCGGATACAGAAGTGTTCCATAACCTTCCATTAAATGTGATAAGCGTTATTTTTCTTTATTTTCTGATGTTTAGTATATTCTGGTTTTGGACATACAGAACCAATCAGTCACATCAGAAACAGGAACAGGAAAAAGATGAAAAATATAAAACAGAACTTCTGATTGCTGCAAAAAAGGCAGAAGCAGCCAATGAGGCAAAAACAGAGTTTCTACAGCGAATGAGCCATGATATCCGGACTCCGATCAATGGAATCTGCGGCATGGTAAATATGGCAGATCATTATGCAGATGATATGGAGAAGCAGAAGGAATACAGGACAAAGGTGAAAGAGGCATCCAATCTGCTGCTGGAACTGGTAAATGATGTTCTGGATATGAGTAAGCTTGAGTCAGGTGAAATCGTTCTGGAAGAGATTCCATTTAATCTGAGCAGTATTTACAGGGAAGTATTTGTTGTAATCGAGCAGGTGGCTGCAGAACAGAATCTCCAGATTGTGTGGGAGAAAAAAGAAATCACACACCGTGATCTTATTGGAAGTCCAAGGTATGTGAAACGTGTGATGATGAATATTCTGTCCAATGCGATGAAATATAACAGAGAAAACGGACATATCTATATCAGCTGCATTGAAATTCCATCCGGACAGCCAGAAACGACGACAATGGAATTTGTCTGCCGGGATACCGGAATCGGAATGGCAGAAGAGTTCCAAAAACATATTTTTGAACCATTTGCACAGGAACATGCAGGAAGCCGCACAAGATTTTCCGGAACAGGTCTGGGAATGCCGATTTCAAAGAAACTGATTGAGAAAATGGGTGGAACGATTACCTTTGAAAGCGCAGAAGGCATAGGGACGACATTTGTGATCCGGGTTCCATTTAAAATAGATCTGGATGTGGATATACGTGAAGAACAGGCGGATGTATCCGAAAAATCTATAAAGGGGCTGCATATTCTTCTGGCGGAAGATAATGAGCTGAATATGGAAATCGCTGAATTTGTGCTTCAGAATGAAGGTGCTGAGGTGTCCAAGGCATGGAATGGCGAGGAAACTGTTGAGCTATTCAGAAAAAGTGAATCTGGTGAATTTGATGCTATTCTTATGGATATTATGATGCCAGTCATGAATGGATATGAAGCCACAAAGATGATTAGGTCTCTGGACAGGGAGGATGCAAAGGTGATTCCGATTATTGCGATGACAGCAAATGCATTCACGGAGGACAGGCTAAGAGCAAAAGAAGCAGGAATGAATGAACATATCGCAAAACCTTTTGATGCAAAACTATTGGTAAAGATAATTCATAAATTGGTGCATTAGAGCATGTTTGAAAAATAGTCTCAGAAGGGGGATTCGTAATGAGAAAGAAAAAATGGAACAGAGTTTTAGCTGTACTTTTAATGATGGTGATGAGTATATCACTTCTGTCAGGATGTGGCAGCAAAAGTGCGGAAAAAGAAGATGCAGAAACAATTACTGTGTATTTATGGAGCACAAACCTCTATGAAAAATATGCACCATACATTCAGGAACAGCTCCCGGATATCAATGTTGAATTTGTCGTAGGGAATAATGATCTGGATTTCTACAAATTTCTGAATGAAAATGGTGGATTGCCGGATATTATAACCTGCTGTCGTTTCTCACTGCATGACGCGAGTCCCCTGAAAGACAATCTGATGGATCTTTCTACAACCAATGTTGCTGGTGCTGTCTATGATACCTACCTCAGCAATTTTATGAATGAGGATGGAAGCGTAAACTGGCTTCCGGTGTGTGCGGATGCACATGGTTTTGTAGTGAACAAAGACCTTTTTGAAAAGTATGATATCCCTCTTCCAACAGATTATGAAAGTTTTGTCTCTGCCTGCCAGGCATTTGACAAAGTGGGGATTCGTGGATTTACAGCAGACTATTATTATGATTATACCTGTATGGAAACACTGCAGGGTCTGTCAGCATCAGAACTGTCTTCCGTGGACGGACGAAAGTGGCGTACTACCTACAGTGACCCGGATAATACAAAGAGAGAAGGCCTGGACAGTACAGTCTGGCCAAAGGCTTTTGAACGTATGGAACAGTTCATTCAGGATACCGGGCTGAGCCAGGATGATCTGGATATGAATTATGATGATATCGTTGAGATGTATCAAAGTGGCAAGCTTGCCATGTACTTTGGCACCTCTGCTGGTGTAAAAATGTTTCAGGATCAGGGCATTAACACAACCTTTCTTCCATTCTTTCAGGAAAACGGTGAAAAATGGATTATGACTACGCCATATTTCCAGGTGGCTTTAAATAGCAATCTGACAAAGGATGAGACACGTCGAAAGAAAGCAATGAAGGTACTGGACACAATGCTTTCAGCGGATGCGCAGAATAGAATCGTTTATGATGGACAGGATCTGTTAAGCTACAGTCAGGATGTAGATCTCCAGCTTACGGAATATCTGAAGGATGTGAAACCTGTGATCGAAGAAAACCATATGTATATCCGCATAGCGTCAAATGACTTTTTCTCTGTTTCTAAGGATGTGGTTTCGAAGATGATATCAGGAGAATACGATGCAGGGCAGGCTTATCAGTCATTTGATTCTCAGCTTCTTGAGGAGAAATCCACTTCTGAAAAAGTAGTCTTGGATTCACAGAAGTCTTATTCAAACCGTTTCCATAGTAGTGGAGGAAATGCTGCATATTCTGTTATGGCAAACACGCTGCGCGGTATTTATGGGTCAGATGTGCTGATCGCAACCGGAAACAGCTTTACGGGAAACGTGCTGAAAGCCGGCTATACTGAAAAAATGGCGGGCGATATGATCATGCCGAACGAACTTTCAGCTTACAGCAGCAAAATGAGCGGAGCCGAACTGAAAGAGGCAGTTAAAAACTTTGTAGAAGGCTATGAGGGTGGATTTACTCCGTTTAACCGAGGCTCTCTGCCTGTGCTCAGTGGTATTTCTGTAGAAGTCAAAGAAACAGATGATGATTATACATTGAGCAAAGTTACAAAGGACGGAAAACAAATTCAGGATAATGATACTTTCACGGTAACCTGTCTTGCGATACCAAAACACATGGAGGCTTATCCGGCAGATGATAATATTGTGTTTGATGGAGGGAATACCTCTGTGGATGATACATGGACAGGATATATTTCAGATGGTGATGCCGTTCTTGCAGAGCCTGAAGACTACATGACTTTGAGGTGAGAAGGATGGGCATTAAGAATCATAATACAAAAAGAGAGAAGAATGTCATGATAAAACGGTTAAGGATAGCTGTCTTTATTGCAGTTTCTCTTGGAATTGTGTTGATAGTTTTCCGATATTTTGGATTTGTATCGAAAACTATTTATGAGGAAAGTGTTTCTCATCTGACGGAAGTTTTTCATCAGTCTGATAATATGCTGAGGGAACTGACAGATAAGAATCTGACCTATCTTCATATGTGGGGTGAGAATCTGCAGGATATTTCCAGCGAAGGTGAAATTCGGGATTATATAAAGAAAGCGCAGGAAGATGCCGGCTTTTTAGACTTCTTTTTTCTGTCAGCTGACGGGAACTATAAGATGGCAACAGGGGAAACCGGATACCTTGGATTACAGGAAAATATTGAAGATGAGATCCGGCAGGGAAATGATGTGATAGCGAATGCAGCGGTTCCCGGAAAATCCCAGCTGCTTGTTTTTGCCACAGCTAAGGCTCATGGAATTTATCAGGGATTTGAATATGATGCCATTGCCATTGCTTATGAAAACTCTGATATCGTAGATGTACTGGATATTTCTGCTTTTGCTGGAAATGCCCAGAGTTTTGTTGTTCATCCTGATGGCCGTGTTGTGGTTGATCATTCTTCTGAGGCATGGGGGAACGTGTATAATTTCTTCGGTGTTCTGAGAGAGCATTCTGATATGTCCGAAAAAGAAATTAATGAACTTTCAGAGAAGTTTAAAGCAAGACGTACCGATGCAATGCTGCTAAATCTGGATGGAAGAAACTATTATCTGGTCTATGAAAAATCAGATATTCAGGACTGGATGTTTTTGGGACTTGTCCAGGCGGATATCGTCAATGCCAGTATGAACAGTCTGCAGCGTAGTACGATACTTCTTGTTGGTGCGGTCGTGCTCTGTATTGCCGCTTTACTTATTAGTTTTATTATTCAAAAAGGCAGAATAAACCTCAGGAAAAAGGATACGGAGATTCTGTACAGGGACGAGCTGTTTCAAAAGCTTTCAATGAATGTAGATGACGTCTTTCTGATGCTGGATGCAAAAACATATCAGGCAGATTACGTCAGCCCAAATGCGGAAAAGCTGCTGGGTATTACGGTAGAACAGATTCGTAAAGATATTTGTATTCTGGGAAAACTACATCCAGAGGAACAGGAAGATTCGGAGAAAAATTATATGGAGAAAATCCAGGTTCATGAGCAGAGGGAATGGGATTTTGAATATGTTCATCTGAAGACAGGGGAAAAACGCTGGTTCCATAATATTGTAATGGGCAGTGAGGTAAACGGAAAAAGAAAATATATCCTGGTTATGTCGGATCGTACCTCTGACTGGAAAATGAACCAGGCACTTTCTGAGGCGGTACATGCGGCGGAGACAGCAAACCAGGCAAAGAGTACTTTCCTTTCTAATATGTCTCACGATATCCGGACACCAATGAATGCGATTATCGGTTTTACCACACTGGCTGTAAGTAATATTGATAATCAGGAAAGAGTCCAGGATTATCTGGGTAAGATTCTTTCCTCCAGTAACCATCTGCTCTCATTGATCAATGATATATTGGATATGAGCCGGATTGAGAGTGGAAAGATACATCTGGAAGAGACAGAGGTCAGTCTGTCGGATGTGCTTCATGATCTGAAGACGATCATCAGTGGGCAAATCCATGCGAAGCAGCTGGAACTTTATATGGATGTCATGGATGTTACAAATGAAGATGTTTACTGTGACAAGACTCGGCTGAACCAGGTGCTGCTGAATCTTTTGTCTAATGCGGTTAAGTTTACACCTGCAGGAGGAACCGTTTCTGTCCGGCTGAAACAGTATCCGAAGGCAGTAAAAGGCAGCAAGCTGTATGAGATCCGGGTAAAGGATACCGGAATCGGTATGAGTCAGGAATTCGTGCAGAAAATTTTTTCTCCTTTTGAGAGGGAGAGGACTTCCACTGTGAGCAGAACCCAGGGCACAGGGCTTGGCATGGCAATCACCAAGAATATTGTGGATATGATGGGCGGAACTATTGAGGTTCAGACAGAACAGGGCAAAGGTACCGAATTTATTGTCTGTCTGCCATTACGGATTCAGTCTGAGCGCCAACGTATAGAGAAAATCGCAGAACTGGAAGGGCTTAAGGCACTGGTTGTAGATGATGACTTTAATACCTGTGACAGTGTGACAAAAATGCTTGTAAGGGTCGGAATGCGTTCGGAATGGACACTTTCCGGCAAGGAAGCTGTTCTCCGTGCACGGCAGTCTATGGAACTAGGAGATGCGTTCCACGCTTATATCATTGACTGGCGTCTGCCAGATATGAATGGTATTGAAGTCACCCGTCAGATCCGCAGCCTTGGTGATGATACACCGATCATTATCCTGACCGCATATGATTGGTCAGATATCGAGGCAGAAGCCAGAGCAGCAGGGGTGACTGCATTCTGTGCGAAACCGCTGTTCATGTCAGATATCAGAGATACCTTGATGACTGCTATCGGCCAGAGTCAGGCTGAAGTAGAAGATTCAATTCTTCCAGAAGCAGGTTCAGATTTCAGAGGCAGATGTATACTACTTGTGGAAGATAACGAACTGAACAGTGAAATTGCGGTGGAAATTCTGAAAGAATATGGATTTCTGGTTGATACTGCCGAAAATGGCGCAGAGGCAGTGGAGAAAGTTAAGAATTCGACTCCAGGTAAGTATGATCTGGTGCTGATGGATGTGCAGATGCCGGTAATGAATGGATACGAGGCCACCCGTCAGATTCGTGCGCTGGATGATCCGGCACTGTCGGGAATCACCATCCTTGCCATGACTGCTAATGCCTTTGATGAGGACAGGAAGAAAGCCTTGGAATATGGCATGGATGGATTCTTATCCAAACCGATAGTTATAGAAGAGTTAATCAGTACTTTACACAACAACCTGCTGGATTAGAGCGTGTTTGATCAGGTGTTTGGAACTTCAGAAAATCCGCACGGATAAAGGAAATAAGGAATATGGATAAAAGTAGAAAAAAATCAGCCGTACTATTTGTATGTATATTGCTAGTTCTGGGAATGTGGATGATGTTATCAGTACACAGCCAGGCCGCTGAAACGAATAATGATGAAAAACAGGCACAGACCATTCGTGTCGGCTCATTTGAGGATACCTTTAATTATGTCGACAAAAACGGTGTAAGACGAGGATATGGCTACGAACTCATGCAGGCTCTGGCAGGTTATACCGAATGGAAATTTGAGTATGTGAAATGTGACTGGTCTGACTGTTTTGATAAGCTTGAAAATGGTGAGATTGATATTATGGGTGATATCTCTTACAGCGATGAACGTGCACAAAAGATGCTTTTTTCGGATGAACCGATGGGTGAGGAAAAATATATTCTTTATGCTGATTTATCGAATATGGATATTGGGATGTCTGATTTTAAGTTTATGGACGGGAAACGTGTAGGTGTGCTCATGGATACAGAGCCAGAAATTATGCTGACAGAATGGGAAAATAAAAATGGTATACATACAGAGCATGTAAATGTGAATAATGATAATGATGTCGAAAAGAAATTAGCGAATCATGAGATTGATGCTTTTGTATTTTACTCTTGATTATAATCAGAGTCTTACAGGTGGAGAAAAATCCTGGCTGGAAGAACATGGTGACATCCGGATGGGATTTTTGAACAATGATCCGGCAATCTTTTCCATGGACGAAACAACTGGAAAACTTACCGGTATGCTACCAGAATATGTCTCCTATGCCAAAGACTGTCTGGGAAATCAGACGCTGAAATTTAATATACAGGACTATGATGATTATGATGAAATGCTTCAGGCACTGCAGAATCATGAAATTGACATGATTTTTTATGCCGGCAGAAATCCTGATATTGCAGAAAAAAAAGGCTATGCACTTACAAACACAGCCTGGACCTACAATCTTATGGCAGTAACTGATGAGAAAAATTTTGACGAGGGTAATGTGTATACAGTAGCTGTGCCAAAGGAAAAAGAAGCTTTAAAACAGCAGCTTACCTTTAGTTATCCACAATGGAATCTTGTGGATTATGATTCGTTTGAGGAGGCTGCTGAAATGATTACTAATGAAAAAGCAGACTGTTTTCTCATGGGAGCAAGTCAGGCGATGGTATATGATAACAATCGAGATTTCAAGAGTGTTCCACTTACAAAAACAATGGAGGCATGCTTTGCAGTAAAAGGTGGAGAGGAAACTCTTTTGTCGATACTGAATAAAACTTTAAAGGGCATGCCGTCTGGCATGCTTACAAGCGCACTTGCTATCTATGACAGTACGGCAGATAAGGTAACATTTTTGGACTTTGTAAAAGACAATATGCTTGCTTTTTTTCTCGCCACAGGATTCTCTGCACTCAGCATCATTGTTATTATCCTCGTACTTTTACGCAAGGCAAGGAAAGCAGAAGCTGCCGCAAAGCTTGCTGCAAATGATACACAAAAACTTAATGAGAAACTGGAAATCGCTTTGAAAAAAGCAGAGGATGCCAGTCTCGCAAAGACCAGTTTTCTTAACAATATGTCACATGATATCCGTACTCCTATGAATGTAATTCTGGGTTATGCACAGCTTATGGAGAATGAACTAAATGGAAAAGACATACCTGAAGTTTTGGAACATCTGGAAAAACTGCAGCAGTCTGGAAATCTTCTTCTGTCAATCATAAATAATGTATTGGATATGGCCCGGATTGAGAGCGGAAGGATGGAGATTGATGAGAATTACTGCCGGATTGAAGATGTCTGGAAATCTTTGTTTGCAGTATTTGATGAGAAAGCAAGGAAAAAGAATATTTCGCTTCATTACACGATGAATGTAGAGCATGAGCATGTATTGACAGATGTTACCAAGGTAAAAGAAATATTGGTCAATATTCTGAGCAATGCTATAAAATATACTCCAGCAGGTGGTTCTGTTATGGTATATGTAGATGAATTACCTTGTGATGAGTCTGGATACATGATAGTGAGGATCAGAATCAGCGATACCGGAATCGGTATGAGTCAGGATTATCTGACAAAGATTTTCGAAGCATTCACGCGTGAGAAGAACACCACAAAGAGCAAAATCGCAGGAACCGGACTGGGCATGTCAATAGTCAAGAATTATGTTGACCTGCTTGGTGGAACAATAGATGTAGAGAGTGAGCTTGGCAAGGGCAGTACCTTTACAGTTACATTAAAACACAGGATAGCGGATGAAAGATATTATGTAAAAAAGCATATTGAAGAGTCTGGAACAGGAAATGAAATCCTTGAAGGCAGGAATATCCTTTTAGCGGAGGATAATGATTTAAATGCAGAGATTGCAGAGGCAATACTTGAGCGTGCCGGTCTTAGGATAGAACGTGTGGAGAATGGTATTCAGTGTGTGAACAGAATACTGAAAATGCCGGCAGGAACATATGATATGATCTTCATGGATATCCAGATGCCGCAAATGGACGGTTATAAAGCAACACAGACAATCAGAAATTTGCCAGATAAGGATAAAGCGTGCATACCGATTATAGCTATGACAGCCAATGCTTTTGCAGAAGATAAAAAAAAGACGATGGAGGCAGGGATGAATGCACATCTGTCAAAACCATTAAATGTACCGGAACTGATGGATACAATCCGAAAATTCTGTGATGGTAAGCAGATGTGTCAGCGACCGGGAAAAGAATAACAGAGGTATAGCAGAATGAAAAAGAATTCTGTTGTTATATCATTCCGTAAGTGATATACTAGAAAGACAGAAAAAAACCGTGTGGAATTACAGTTTTACTTTCGCACGGTTTCTTTTATACATAATGATTAGTTACAACTAATATCAAAAATAGTATGAAGGACTACAAAATAGTAGTTTTTCTGATTTTAAAGAAAGGAAAGTGAAAAGCGAATGAATACTTTTTTTGGCATATTGATTCCATTTGTTGGAACAACGCTGGGTGCAGCATGTGTGTTTTTTATGAGAACAACATTTAGCAAATCAGTGCAACGTGCACTTACAGGATTTGCAGCAGGTGTAATGGTTGCTGCTTCAATCTGGAGTCTTCTGATTCCGGCAATTAAACAATCTGAGAATATGGGAACTTTATCGTTTGTTCCTGCAGTTGCTGGGTTCTGGATTGGTATATTGTTTTTACTCGCACTTGATCATTTGATTCCGCATCTTCATGTTGGAAGTGATCAGGCAGAGGGACCGAAAAGCAGGCTTGGCCGTACTACAATGATGGTGTTGGCAGTTACATTACATAACATCCCTGAAGGTATGGCAGTCGGTGTAATGTATGCAGGATTTCTTGCTGGAAATGCACAGATTACAGCAACAAGTGCACTTGCGTTATCACTTGGAATTGCTATTCAGAATTTCCCGGAAGGAGCAATTATATCCATGCCGCTTAGGGCAGAGGGAGAAAGTAAGGGAAAGGCATTTTTAGGTGGTGTACTTTCAGGGGTGGTCGAACCGATTGGCGCAGTATTGACAATTATTGCTGCACAGCTGATAATCCCGGCATTACCATATTTGCTGAGCTTTGCAGCAGGAGCTATGCTTTATGTCGTGGTTGAAGAACTAATCCCTGAAATGTCGCAGGGAGAGCACTCGGATATTGGTACGGTTTTCTTTGCAGTTGGGTTTAGTTTAATGATGATTCTGGATGTGGCACTTGGGTGATAACAAACAGGAAAAGGTATTAGAATATAAATTTGCGGTAATCAATTATATCGGATTTCTAAGATTTTCATAATCAACTTTACAAAATCTAATCAGAATCAGTCCATCCATATTCCACATGGATGCAAATACCGGAATTTCTTTGATATCAGATGTCATTTTTATCATAAGAAAATATCCTTTTTCATCCCTTCTTCTGCAATATTATGATTATATGGTACATTATAAATGTGGAATTTACAAAGGTTAAGCGCATAACCCATTACAAAATTTGCATTCGATTTTTGTGATATTTTACTATTGCATTACGCATTTCCAGCAATCTGTGTGTTAATCATTAATGACATTCTTATCCCACAATAAAACTGTGTCGTAAAATGTGGTAAGAAAATCAGACGAATATATTTTTCCAAAGACTTGTCGTAAAAATGTGGTCAAATCAAGAAAATCGAGTGCGAAAGCAAGTGAGAAATCCCTGTGAAGCCCGTAAAATCAAAGCTTCACCAAAAAATCTCAAAAAATTAGCACTCGTCTCTTGACATGGCTAACAGATAGTGATATATATATGTTATACGAAGTGTAGAACAAATAAGCATCTTCGGGTTAGGAGGAACTTATATGAATATAAATAAATTTACGCAAAAGTCATTAGAAGCAGTAAATAACTGTGAGAAACTGGCTTATCAGTATGGCAGCCCGGAAATCGATCAGGAACATTTTTTATATAGCCTGCTTACGATTGAGGATAGCCTGATTTTAAAATTAATTGAAAAGATGGAAGTGAATAAAGAAGCATTTCTGTCACAGGTACAGCAGGCAGTTGAGAAGAAGCCAAAAGTTTCTGGTGGACAGACTTATATCAGTAAGTCTTTGAATCAGGTACTTGTGAGTGCGGAGGATGAAGCTAAGGCAATGGGAGATGAGTATGTTTCTGTAGAGCATCTTTTCCTTTCTTTAATGAAGTATCCGAATACAGAGATTAAGAAATTGTTTCAGGCATATGGAATTACAAGAGAGCGTTTTCTTCAGGCATTGTCTACAGTAAGAGGTAACCAGAAGGTTGTCAGTGATAACCCAGAAGCCACTTATGAGACATTGGAGAAGTATGGTTATGACCTTGTAGAGAGAGCTAAACAGCAGAAGCTTGACCCGGTTATCGGACGAGACAGCGAGATTCGTAATGTCGTTCGTATTCTTTCCAGAAAGACAAAGAATAACCCGGTATTGATTGGTGAACCTGGTGTTGGTAAAACAGCTGTTGTTGAAGGTCTTGCACAGCGTATCGTGAAAGGTGATGTGCCAGATTCTTTAAAGGATAAGAAATTATTTGCCCTTGATATGGGTTCTTTAGTAGCAGGAGCGAAATATCGTGGTGAGTTTGAGGAACGTTTAAAAGCAGTTCTTGAAGAAATCAAAGCCAGCGATGGACAGATTCTTTTATTCATTGATGAGCTGCACACGATTGTTGGTGCTGGTAAGACCGACGGTGCGATGGATGCCGGAAACCTGTTAAAGCCAATGCTTGCCAGAGGGGAACTTCACTGTATCGGTGCTACAACACTGAATGAATACCGTCAGTATATTGAAAAAGATGCCGCATTGGAGCGTCGTTTTCAGCCGGTTATGGTCGATGAACCTACGGTAGAAGATACGATTTCTATTTTGAGAGGATTAAAAGACCGCTACGAAGTATATCACGGTGTAAAGATTGCAGACAGTGCCTTAGTAAGTGCCGCTGTTTTATCTAACCGTTATATTACCGACCGTTTCCTCCCAGATAAGGCAATCGACCTTGTGGATGAAGCATGTGCGATGATTAAGACAGAATTAGATTCCCTTCCGGCCGACCTTGATGAAGTGCAGAGAAAGATTATGCAGTTAGAAATCGAGGAAGCAGCCTTAAAGAAAGAAACGGATCGTCTTAGTGTAGAACGTCTTGAAAATCTGCAAAAGGAACTCGCCGAATTACGTGAGGAATTTAAGTCGAAAAAGGCTTCCTGGGATCAGGAGAAATCCGCAGTAGAGCGTGTTTCCAAGTTAAAGGAAGAAATCGAAAGTTTAAATAATGAGATTCAGATTGCACAGCGCAATTATGATTTAAATAAAGCAGCAGAATTACAATATGGTAAATTGCCAGAATTGCAAAGACAGTTAGAGGAAGCGGAAGAAAGTGCAAAGAAGAGAGAATCTTCTATGGTTCATGAATCTGTAACTGATGATGAAATCGCAACGATCATCAGCCGCTGGACGGGTATTCCGGTAGCAAAACTTACCGAGAGTGAGAGAAATAAGACATTGAATCTTGATAAGGAACTCCATAAACGAGTTGTCGGTCAGGATGAAGGTGTGGAAAAGGTTACTGAAGCCATTATCCGTTCGAAAGCAGGAATTAAAGATCCGACAAAGCCAATCGGTTCCTTTATGTTCCTCGGACCTACTGGTGTAGGTAAGACAGAACTTGCGAAAGCACTTGCCGCAAGCCTGTTTGATAACGAACAGAACATGGTTCGTATTGATATGAGTGAGTATATGGAGAAATATTCCGTATCTCGCCTGATCGGAGCGCCTCCAGGATATGTAGGATATGAAGAGGGCGGTCAGCTTACCGAAGCCGTCAGAAGAAAACCATACTCAGTTGTTCTTTTTGATGAAATAGAAAAGGCACATCCCGATGTATTTAATGTGCTATTACAGGTACTTGATGATGGGCACATCACCGATTCTCAGGGCAGAACAGTAGACTTTAAGAACACGATATTAATCATGACCTCCAATATCGGTTCCCAGTATCTGCTCGAAGGAATCGATGAAAATGGCAACATCAAGACCGATGCAGAAACTATGGTCATGAATGACCTGCGTTCCCACTTTAGACCAGAGTTTTTGAATCGTCTTGATGAGATTATCATGTTTAAACCTCTTACCAAAGACAATATCGGAGGCATTATTGAGCTTATGCTTGCCGATGTCAACAAACGTCTTGAAGACAAGGAACTTTCTATTCATCTTACCGATGCTGCCAAGAGTTATGTTATCGAACATGGATACGAACCGGCATACGGTGCACGTCCATTGAAGAGATATCTGACAAAACATGTCGATACCCTTGCTGCGAGAATGATACTTTCCGGCGAGGTATATCCACAGGATACGATTGTCATTGACGAACAGGGTGGAGAACTGATTGCTTCTGTGGAACATAGACAATGATGATTTAATTCATTAAATAACGGACAAACAGACGAATCCATGAAATAAAATAATCCATATCTGTGGCTTTAGTCGCAGATATGGATTATTTTATTTCATGGATTCGTCTGTTTAGCCATTTGCTTACCGAATGGAACAGTAAACTACAATTCATTATTCACCATATAATAATAAACCTCCGCAAGGAACTTAGAATTCGTCGGAGCTCCTTTATCTGAATAAGAGGAGCAATGAAAAATTTTCTCAATCTCTTCTAAATCACCTTTTAAAAATCCAATTTCAATTGCATGCCGAATGTTTCGTTCGACCCGGGCGGCTGTACTCGAACATTTTTTAGCAACATCGACATATAACCCTTTTGTAATGTGGTTTAAATAATCAGGATCAAGTGCGATAAGTTCTAATGCGGTTACTATGTAAGAAAAACCAAGCATATTAGCGGGAATTCCGATTTGCATCAAAAGTTTTTGAATTCCTGAGGTTTCGATGCGTAAAACATTTTTAAAATCATTTTCACTGTTTATAGTAAAAATAAGTACTTTTTGATGATCTTCCATAGTGTCGATAAATCTGAAAAGGTCATCTTTAACATGGAAAATTCCCGCAAAATCAATAAAAACGTTAGACATATATTATATCCCCTTCCTTTTTGTTATCTTTTACATTTTAATATGTATATTGACATAATAAAATATTAGGAATAACATAACAATTATAAAAGTTTTTAAAAAGTTATGTCAGTAATGACCCGTGGGAGACAAGATGTTCAGTGATAAGATTCGAGAATTAATGATTGAGAGGGATATATCCCTTACGGATTTGGCGGAACTTTCTGGAGTTCCATTTGAGACATTGCGTAATATTTATTATAGAAAAGTAAAAGATCCAAAAGTATCGACTGCTTTTCAATTAGCAAGTGCGCTTGAAGTTACCGTTGAGTATTTATTAAAAGATATGAGTACGACAGAGGAAGAGGCGGAGAATTCAGAAGGACAGGAGGGCATAGAGGAAGAACTTCTTGAAAATTATAGAGAGTGTGGGAATCATGGAAAGGCAATTATTCGTTTAGTTGCCCGGTTAGAATGTAAGGCAGCAAGAAAAGAAAGATTGAATTTGCGTAAAATGAAACACAGAATCCCATGTTTTATTCCAGTAGGCCGTATTGGAGATGGTATTGATTACAATAGTTGTACGGTAGAAGACGAATACACAATGATTAAAAAGGTTTATCTGGCTATTGAGATTACTAATAATAACTTTGCTCCTGCATATTGTAAAGGAGACAGGATATTATTAGAGAATCGTTTTCCTGAATTAGGAGAATGCGCCGTCTTTACAGATGGAATGAAAGCTTATTTCCGCTATTTTAAAATGGAAGGAGAAATGTACTGTTTAAAATGCCTGAATGGAAGAGGGAAAGATATGCTGCTTCGGCGAATGGATGAAGTAGACTGTCTCGGCACCTGTATTAGTGTGATTAGGAAATAGGGCATATAGGGGTTCTATTGCTCGGCTGCCCTTCGAGAACATCAGTTTTGCTTCGCAAATCAGAAAATGTCAAATATTGAGTTTTGCATTATCTTGTGATACCATATAAATGGATAGTTGGACATTTCAATGAAAATAGCTAAATATTTTATAAATGGGGCAGATTTTGAATGAGTATGATATTGGGATATATAAAGGAACGAGAAATATCTTTTCTGTTCTTTCTATTGTTGGTTCTGTTAGTAATTGTTCTTTGGAATTTGTACAAAAAGGAGAAAAAGAGAGAAGAAGCAGCAGAACTCTCTGTAGCCGGTGAGCGGAAATATTACGTGGTGTGCATCCCGTCAAGTAGACAATTAAAAAAATATAAAATTTTTGTGTTGCCCGGTTGGATATCGGGCAACATTTTTATGCCGCCAATCGTTGCTTTTCATGAAATTCCATTGGTGTTAAGACTCCAAGTCCTCTCTGTGGCCGGTCGTTTGTATAGTAATCTATATATTCTGTGATTGCCTTCTCTAATTCTTCTCTGCTCTCAAATTTCTTCCCATAATACATTTCCCGTTTCAAGATCCCCCAAAAGCCTTCCATTACTCCGTTATCTGTACAGTGTGCTACCCTCGACATACTCTGTACCATTCCTGCTTCTTCCAATTTCTGATGAAATCTTCGGGAGGTATACTGATATCCTCTGTCACTGTGAAAAATAGGATGGGCTCCTGGATTTGCCTTTACTGCTTTATCAAAAGTTTCAAATACCAGCGCATTATTATTACTATCCCCAATAACATATGCAACAGGCCGTCTATCACATAAGTCTAATATAGCGCTTAAATATACTTTATGCACACTGTCTAAGGTATTTCCATACTTGAATTCCGTTACATCGGTAACCCATTTCTCATTAAGGTGTTCCGCCTTAAATTCTCTATTAAGAATGTTTTCTGCAATAAATGCTGGGTTGTTTGATGCTCTGGTACAGCCATTATACCGGCTCTTTAAGTTGGACCGGATCTGTTTTTTTCTGCA
>ERZ773248.263-NODE-263-length-75937-cov-14.747845_pt1 | contig 75937 bp, 71 predicted proteins | sample MGYA00580518_ERZ773248 | MGnify/ENA primary metagenome ERZ773248 (study PRJEB29015, sample SAMEA2737762) | human gut metagenome | biome: human gut; feature: human-associated habitat; material: faeces | place: China | collected 2012 ...
CCAAGTTGACTCGTGTCGCTACTGCAGGTGAGAAGAAACGTATGGGAGATGTGATCCGTTTGATGAGTCGACAGCTAGGAGAAGCTATGATGGATTCTTTGGGCGTCCGTGTGGAAGATCATTTTACAGTCGGCATTGATTTGGAGAAAGCTATAGCTAATCCTGGCAGTGCATCAGATTTGGTTCTTCGTGAAGGTGATGTGGTTTTTATTCCGAAGAATACTAATACGGTTAAGATCAATGGTGCTGTCATGGTTCCTAATACCGTTTCCTATATAGCTGGTAAGAATATTGATTATTATTTGAATCAGGCCGGTGGTTATTCAGACAATGCAAAGAAGAGTAAGAAGTTCATTGTTTACATGAATGGTCAGGTAACTAAGGTTAAAGGTAGCGGTAAGAAACAAATCGAGCCTGGTTGTGAGATCATTGTTCCTAGTAAATCAAAGAAGCGTACTAATATGGGAGAAATCCTGGGATATGCCACTTCTTTCAGCTCCTTGGGAATGATGATTGCCTCTATTGCTAATTTAATCAAGAAATAACGAATACCTTTATTTATGTCTACTTTGATGGAACAAACATCTGAAAAGGAAACAAAACTGTTGCATAATAATCAGAATGATGATGAGGTCGAAATTGATTTGATGGATCTTCTTCGGAAGGTTATAGGTATTCGTAAGAAGGTCTATAAAGCGGCTGGTATTGGTTTGGTGATTGGTGTTATTGTTGCAATAAGTATCCCTAAGCAGTACACGGTTGAAGTTACCCTTTCTCCGGAAATGGGTAATAACAAAGAGGGTGGCTTATCCGGTTTGGCTGCTTCCTTTTTAGGAAGTGGAGTTACTATGGGAGATGGTACTGATGCATTAAATGCTTCCTTATCAGCTGATATCGTATCTTCTACTCCTTTTTTACTGGAGCTTTCCGCAATGGATATACCGGTAACAAAGAATGAAGTCATGACATTGAACACTTATTTAGATGAAGAAACATCTCCCTGGTGGAGTTATGTAATCGGGTTTCCCGGTATGGTAATTGGTGGAGTAAAGTCCTTGTTTACTGAGGAAGATGAAATTACATCTTTTGATAAAACAAGTCAGGGCGCAATTGAGCTTTCAAAGAAGGAATCGAAGAAAATTGCGACTCTGAAGAAAATGATAACCGCTTCTGTGGATAAGAAAACCTCAATGACTTCCGTTACTGCAACTTTTCAGGCTCCTAAGGTTGCTGCAGTTGTTGCCGATTCCGTAGTGAAGAAACTGCAGGAATATATCATAGACTACCGTACCTTCAAGGCAAAAGAGGATTGTATCTATTTGGAGAAACTTTTCAAAGAACGTCAGCAAGAATATTATGCTGCTCAGAAGAAATATGCAGACTATCTGGATTCTCATGATAACCTGATTTTGCAGAGTGTTCGTGCCGAACAGGAACGTCTGCAGAATGATATGAGTCTAGCTTATCAAGTATACAGTCAGGTTGCCGGTCAGCTTCAGGTTGCCAGGGCTAAAGTTCAGGAAGAAAAACCTGTGTTTGCTGTTGTAGAACCTGCTGTTGTCCCTTTGAAAACTTCGGGAACCAGTAGAAAGGTATATGTTTTAGCTTTTATTTTCCTATCAGTTTGTATTGTTATCTTTTGGAATTTATTCGGAAAAGATTTTCTGAATAAGTTCAAAGAAGTATGTGCCTAAAATCAATCTTTAATGTGATATGGTATCAACCACCAGTCAAATCAATAAATTTATAGAATTTGTAGCAGTTCTGGGAGATCTGGTCATTCTGAATCTGGTATTGTTCTTTCTTCTTTTCTTTTGGGAAGAAGCTTTTGTTTCTTTACCTTTTTCTTGTAGAGTCTCCTGGATGATGACTTCGTTAAGCCTCTGTTATCTGGCCTGTTCCGGTTCTCGTGGGAGGGTTTGGGATAGTCGGGGAATTCGTCCCGACCAACTTGTATTGCGCGTGTTGAAGAATATTATAGCTTTTTTCATCTTTTGGGCATGTATCATGACTTTTAGTGGAATATCTATCTATTCTCCTCTTTTCTTTGTCGCTTATTTCTCTTTCCTCTTTGTTGTTTTAAGCATTTACCGTATCATAATCCGTGAGTTTTTAATAGCCTATTGTGCTAAGGGCAAGCATAGACGTTATGCTGTCTTTATAGGAGGGGGTAATAATATGCAGGTTTTGTATGAGGAGATGGAGAATTCTTTGGCGTCTTCTCTATATGAGGTTGTGGGGTATTTTGACATAAAACCGAATGAAGCCTTTTCCTCCCAATGTTCCTATCTGGGTAATCCCGACGGTTTTTCGGATTTTATGTCTATACATCCGGGAATCAAGCATGTTTTTTGTTCTTTGTCGATGGAGGAGGGGCGTTATAATTTCTCTATCATGAATTATTGTGAAAACCACCTGCTTTATTTTCATGGTGTTCCTAATGTTTGCAAAGGTTTTCCTCGTCGTATCTGGCACAGTATGGTTGGCAATATGCCTATTTTGAATCTGCGTTATGAACCTTTGGGTAAGATGGAGAATCGTATGTTGAAACGGCTATTCGATGTTGTTTTCTCCGGTCTTTTTTTGGTTACTGTTTTTCCCTTTGTTTATTTCATAGTTGGAAGTATCATAAAGTTGACTTCTCCCGGTCCTGTATTCTTTAAACAAATGCGTACGGGTTTGAACGGTGGAGATTTTGTGTGTTACAAATTCCGTTCCATGAAAGTGAACGATGAGGCTGACAGCAAACAGGCTACGGTTGATGATCCCCGTAAAACTCGTTTTGGGAACTTTCTTCGTCGTTCCAATATTGACGAACTTCCCCAGTTTATCAATGTCTTTAAGGGTGACATGTCGATAGTTGGTCCCCGTCCTCACATGTTGGCTCATACGGAGACTTATGCCCGTTTGATTGATAAATATATGGTGCGGCACTTTATTAAACCTGGGGTAACCGGCTGGGCTCAAACGCATGGTTTCCGTGGTGAAACGAGGGAACTTTCCCAGATGGAGGAACGTGTTAAGGCTGATATTTGGTATATGGAGCATTGGACAATGTTGCTTGACTTATATATCATTTATAAGACTGTGGCGAATGTGATTGTGGGGGAGAAGAATGCGTATTAGGATAAAAATTATTTATCGTTATTGAGGCAAAAGGAGTATTTTTATTTTATAATATGGGTACTTATAATTACTACTAAGTTAGGTTGTGGGTATATTTGATCAATGAAATAGATTAGGATTCATCAATGTCGATATTTTTTTGTTTATTATGTGTTTCGTGTAATTGGTGAATATTAGATAATATTTTAAATTATTTGTATTTTGAAAGCTTTTATATTTCCCGGTCAAGGTTGTCAATATCAAGGAATGGGTAAGGAACTTTATGATGGATTTTCTGAAGCCAGAGACTTGTTTGAACAAGCTAATGACTATTTCAAACGTCGTATTTCTGATGTTATGTTCTATGGTACTGAAGTAGAACTCATGCGGACTGAGAATACTCAGCCTGCTGTATTCCTTTATGAAGTGATTGTTGCATCTATCCAAAAGACTTTTAGACCGGATGTAGTAGCCGGACATTCATTGGGAGAGTTTGCGGCTTTAGTCTTAAATGGTACTATTAGTTTTGAGGATGGTTTGAACCTTGTACTAAAGAGAGCCACTATTGCGCAAAAAGTATGTGAAAAGTTTAATACGGGTATGGGGGCCGTAATTGGTTTAAGTGATGCATATGTAGAAAAACGTATAAAAGAGATTGGAGATGAAACAGGTGAATTAATATATTTTGCCAATTATAATGGTCCTGGGCAGGTTGTTATAACTGGTTCAAAAAAAGGAATTCGATTGGCTTGTAAAGCATTTCAAAAGGAAGGTGCAAAAAAGGCTGTTCCTTTACTTATAGGTGGTAGTTTTCATTCACCTTATATGGAAGAAGCAGGAAGGGAATTAGGAGAAATTATAAAAAGTACTACTTTTCATGAGCCATGTATTCCGATATACCAATGTGTTGATGCTTTACCTCATATTGATCCTGAAGAAATTAAGAATAATTTAATAAAACATATTACTCATCCAGTTCGCTGGACAGAGATGGTGCGAAATATGGAAAAAGATGGGATAACCGAATTTTATGAAGGAGGGCCAGATGACACTTTGCAGAAAATAGTAAGACGTATGTGTCCAGATTTAAAGGTTGCTTCTATTAAAGTTGCTACTGAATATTTAAATATTTTATAAACTTAAAAAATAGTGATTATGACATTAAATGAATTTATTAAAAAATTTGCTGAAGAATTTGATGAGACTCCTATGTCTGATTTTACTGCTGATACAAAATATCGTCAGTTAGATGAATGGAGTTCCCTCTCAGGACTTTCAATTATTTCAATGATTGATGAGGAATTTGATAAACAAATAACAGGTGCGGATCTAAGGTCTGTATTAACAATTGAAGAGTTGTATAATTTGGTTAAATCTAAGTGATACATTATGAATTGAGTGTTACTAATTAACAATAAACATACAATAGAGCAATTAATATATGGCATTTTTAGATATAAATAACGTTAGAATAGCAGGTATTTCAGCTTGTGTACCATCTAATATTTCAGAGAATAAAGAGCTATCCTTATTATCAAAGGATGAGATCTTGAAGTATATAGAAATTACTGGTGTTGAAAGGAAACATTGGGTTAAACATGATGGAAGTGTATGTACTTCTGATCTTTGTGTACGGTCAGCGGAGAAGTTAATAGATACATTAGGCTGGGATAAAAAAGAAATTGAAGTATTGATATTTGTTTGTCAAACTCCGGATTATAAAATGCCTGCCACTGCGTGTATCATACAAGATAGATTGGGTCTATCTACTTCCTGTATGGCTTTCGATGTTAATTTAGGCTGTTCTGGGTTTGTTTATGGGTTATCATTAATATCTAATATGTTGTCAATCGGAAATATTAAAAAAGGTTTATTGTTGGTTGGCAACACTCAATCATATTATGCAAGTGAGGAAGATAAAAGTTATTATCTAATAGCGGGTGATGCTGGAAGTGCTATCTGTTTGGAACATAATACTCAGAATCCAGATAAATTGCAATTTAATCTAATGACACAGGGGGCTGGTAAAGATTTTTTAATTGTACCAGATGGTGGGTACAGAAATCCGGTAACACCAGAATCTTTTAAAATGAGAGAATATGAAGATGGTATAAGAAGGAGTAATTTGCATTTACATATGAATGGACTTGAGGTTTTTTCATTCGCTATTTCATATGTTCCTAAAGCATTCAAAGCTTTATTTGAGCATTTTGAAATAACTCCAGAAACTTCTGATTATTTATTGTTACATCAGGCTAATAAATTTATATGTGAGAAAATACGAAAGAAGTTAAAAATATCAGCCGAAAAAACTCCATATAATATACAGGAATATGGTAATACTAGTGGAGCAAGTATTCCTTTACTAATGGTTACTAATTTAAGAGAAGAATTAGAGAGTAGAGATTTGGATATTTTATTGACTGGATTTGGAGTGGGCTTATCTCTTGGTACAGCACATATAACTACCAATAGAATTGTAGTTCCTGAACTATTAACATTATAATAATTATGGATTCACTTTTTACATTATCAGGAAAAACAATATTAATAACTGGAGCATCATCGGGTATTGGGAGGGCGACTGCTGTATTATGTGCTAAAATGGGAGCAACTGTTATATTAGTTGCGCGTGATGAAGAAAGGCTTAATCAAGTGAGGAGTATGCTTGAAGGGAGTAATCACATTTGTAAAATCGTAGATTTTGCAGACTACGATAGTGTAGAATCTCTTGTTGAATCGTTACCTATAGTAGATGGTGTTGTTAATTCGGCTGGAATTAATAATAAGTACCTAATAAAATTTGTTGATGAAGTAAAAATGGATAATATGTTTAAAGTAAATTGCTTTTCTCCTGCATTATTGATAAAGCATCTTTTAAAAAAGAAGAAATTAGCAAAAGGAAGTTCCATTGTGTTTTTATCATCAATTTCATCTACATATGCAACTATATCAAATGCGCTATACGCAGCGTCAAAAGGGGCAATTAATTCATTGACAAGAGTTCTTGCTTTGGAGTTATCTTCAATGAAAATAAGAGTGAATTCGATTCAACCAGGGATGGTTAATACAGAAATGGTAAAAGCTTATGGTTTAAGTGAAGAAGAATTGGAAGCCAATGCAAAATCTTATCCATTGGGACGTTTAGGAAAGCCTGAAGATATAGCAAATGGAATCGTTTTTCTTTTGTCAGATGCTTCTTGTTGGATAACTGGCATCAGTTTGATTATAGATGGTGGGGTTACATTGCGATGAAGAATGTTGCCATTATTATTAATCAACCGGTGCCTTCTAATTGCTATATAGTTAGTCGAGAAAAAGATTGTATAATTGTAGATCCAGGAACTAGATGCCCTATTGAATTAGAAGATTATATTGAGAGAAATAAATTGAATCCTAGATACATATTACTTACGCATGAACATTATGACCATATTGAAGGTTGTAGTTATTTACAAATGGTATATCCGAACGTGAAAATTATAGCTTCTGAAGCTTGTAGTAAGAATATACAGGATGAACGTTGGAATCTTTCGCGTTTTGTTGCTGATAATGGCGTCGGGTTCACTGTTTCTGCTGCTGATATTGTGATAAAGAAAGATATTTCATTTCAATTAATAGGGCTCGATTTTTATTTTCTTCTGACTCCTGGGCATTCATTAGGTTCTATGTGTTTTTTTGTAGAAAATTCTTTTTTCTCAGGGGATATGTTGATACCAGACGAGAAAGTGGTATTAAAACTGAAAGGAGGTAGTTTAGAGGATTATAATGTTTCATTAAAGAGAATAAACCAAGTATTGAGTAAAGGAAAATTTGTGGTTTATCCAGGACATAAGGAATATTTTTATTACGACCGTATCAGAATTCAGAATATAAATAGTAAAATTAGATAGAATGAAAAATGATATAAAAAAGCAGGGTAAAGAATTAGTTAAAAAATATCCTTGGTTATTCAATACATTAAAAGGGATACGAATCGTTTTTTTCTATTTTCAGCGTGTGAACCTTTTAAAGACTTTATATTATAACTTTTATTTCTTTTCATTTAAGCAAGCTTTTAAATTGCCTTTAGCTGTTGGATGGAATGTGAGGTTTAGAGGGACCGGTAGTATTATTTTGAGTGCGAGTGAAATACATCCTTTTATGCTTTCATTTGGAGTCCTTAAAATAGATGATATTGAGAGTAATTCAGATAAAACATATATATCTAATTGGGGAAATTTGGAATTTCAAGGATATGCTAAAATACACCCAGGTGCTAAATTATGGATATTTGAGGATGCTAATATCACGTTTAAAGGAAATAATACAATTGGGGCGCGGTCTATTGTCGCCAGTGAGGAATCTATAGAAATAGGTTTTAATTCAGGTTGTTCTTGGGATTGTGAAATTTTCGATACAGATTTTCATTTCTTGATCGATGTGTCTAGTGGCGAGATTTACCCTAAAAAGAAAAAGGTCTTTATAGGTGATAAAGTGTTTATTGGTAATCATGTTAATATTGGTAAAGGGACTAAAATACCAAATGGTAGTGTAATTTCTTCATGGAGCAAAGTCTTTGGATCTTTTACGAGAAAAGGTGAGAATCTATTGATTGCTGGAAATCCTGCAAAAGTTGTAGATACAGGTTTAACTATGACTCATGCTTATGAAGAAGCTTTAGAAGCAGAATGTGAACAAAAAATGAAGAATAAACAGAGAAAATGAGGGAGAAGAATGATTTAAAAGAAAATACTGTCCGTGGTACTATATTTGGAGCTTTGGAACGATTTTCTGTTATGGGTATTCAAATAATATGTACTTTTATTGTGGCTCGATTTCTGACTCCTTCTGATTTTGGTTTGGTAGGATTATTGATTGTTTTCACAGTTATTGGGAATACGATTGTGGATTCAGGATTTGGTCAAGCTTTGGTACGAGAAAAAGAAGTTTCTGATTTGGAGTATTCTTCTGTTTTTTATTTAAATGTATTTTTATCTTTAATTGTTTATTTTTTGTTATTCGTTAGTTCTGGATTTATTGCCGATTTCTATAAAGAATCCTCTTTGAAAAATATTGCTAGAGTTACTTTTTTAGTGATTCCTTTGAATGCTTTTGCAGTTGTACAGAATGCCGTACTTGTTCGTAATTTAGATTTTAAGAAAATATTTGTTGTATCTTTATGTGCTTCTATTTTATCCTGTGTTTTGGCAATTATTTTAGCAGTGTTATATCGGAATGTTTGGGCATTGGTTTTTCAAAATATTTTTTTATATGGTTTTAGATCTATTTTTCTTTGGATATTGTCTAAATGGCATCCAATATTCTCATTCTCTTTAGTAAGTATTAGGAAATATATTCATTTTGCGATTAATCTCTTGTTTGTAGGATTTATAGGTAATATATTTAATAATATTTATTCACTTATAATAGGCCGAGTTTATTCAACAATGGATTTAGGTTATTATAGCCAAGCTGATAGAATACGTATGTCTTTGTCAGGGAGTTCTACGGAAGTAATTCAACGTGTGACATATCCTATTTTGTCTAAAATAAATAATGCTAATGCAGATGTGAAGGAAGCGTATCGTAAGATTATAATGATAACTGTATTTTTTGTCGCTTCAATACAGTTTTTTTTTATGGGTATCTCTTTAGATCTTTTCGAGATTGTGATGGGGGATAAAATTTGGAGAGTTGCAGGGACTTTTTTTTTCATTCTTTGTATTAATGGAAGTTTATATCCATTACATTCTATAAATCAAAATATATTACTTGTTAAAGATAGAAGCAAAACTTTATTGCTTTTGGAAATAGCAAGACGTTTTTTAATGATTGTGATTTTATGTATTACTGTTCATTTTGATATTATAATTTTTGTATGCGGTAATGCTTTTTATTCTATATCATTATTGTTTTTAAATCTTTATTTTTGTGGACAACCTATAAATTATCCATTAAAAGAACAGTTTAAAGACATATTGCCTGTATATATACGTTGTGTTATAATGCTATTTTTTATGTTGATTGTTAACTATTTTTTAAGAGATAATTCTATATATATGAGAGTGTTTACTGCAGCATGTGTAGGTGTTTTTGTTTTTCTTTTTTTATTCTATAAAAGTTGCTATTTGAAGCTAATATATAACTTGTTGTCTATTTACAAAGTAAGGTAAATTTATTAAGATGGAACATAAACAAAACATTGTGTTTAGCTAAAGAATGAGATATCAAGGGATTTTAAATGAATCTTTACCTGTATAATTAGTTAGTGCTTTAGATGTAATTTTTTAGAATATGGATACACCAATTATTTCGGTAGTTACAATATGTTATAATGCAGTTGAATGTATTGAGGAAACGATGTTGTCTGTTTTAAATCAGGCCTATGATAAAGTAGAATATATTGTTATTGATGGTGGTAGTAAGGATGGAACTGTTGATATTATAAAAAGGTATGCTCATAGGTTAGCATATTGGACGAGTGAGTCGGACAAAGGTATTTACGATGCTATGAATAAAGGAATACAGAAAGCTAACGGTGAGTGGATAAACTTTATGAATGCTGGAGATACATTTTCTGATACATCTGTATTAGAAAAAATATTTTTTCAGGAAATAAGTGAAAATGTAGGGATGATATATGGGAATACTGCTCTATTTAAAAATGGAGTTTTTATTGAATCTTTTGAAAACAAGCCATTTTGGCTATCACATATGCCATTTCGTGGTAAGGGAATTTGTCATCAAAGTATGTTTGTGAAATCTGACTTGGCAAAACGAATGATGTTTGATACCTCATATCGTATTTGTAGTGATTATGATATGTGTTACAAAATCTATAAAAAAGGATATGAGTTTTTATTTGTTGATATTGTTGTTTCACATTATGATGTTACTGGAGTCTCTTGTAACAATCCAATGTTAGCATTGGAGGAGAATAGTCGAATCTTGAAATGCAGGAATAATATCCTATATATGCTGTTTTATTTCTATTGTTGGTTGAAAAATAAGAGACAATGATTCCTAAAATTATTCATTATTGTTGGTTTGGAAATACTCCCATACCTTTAACTGCTCATAAATGTCTAGAATCATGGAAGAAATATCTTCCTGAATATGAGATTATATTATGGAATGAGGAGAATTCGCCAATGAAGATACCATTTGTAAGAGACGCTTATAAAGCTAAAAAATATGCTTTTGTTGCTGATTATGTGAGAATATGGGCTGTTTATACTTATGGAGGTATATATATGGATACAGACATGTTAGTTATCAGACCAATGGGGGAATTATTAGAAAAACTTGAGTTGTTTTTTGGGTATGAAGATCCAAAGGGAAAATATATAAATGCGGCCATTTTTGGAGCTGTTAAGAATGCTCGTTTTATATCTGATATTTTGTTTAAATATGACAACATGCAATTTTCTTTGGATAAGATTTACCAGATAACAATACCTAATATTGTTACAGAAATATATGAGACGAAGAATTTGTATCGAGATGAGGTAGTTGTTTTCAATTATGAATATTTTTATCCATTACCACAGAAAAAGAGACGAGATTGTAATTTTATGAAATATGCTACATCGCATACTTATGCTATTCATTTGTGGGATGCAAGTTGGTTGACACTAAAAGAACGAATATTCTATCACCTGAAAAGATTTTATTTTGGGAAATATAGAAATAAATAAGATAGAGAAATTTATTTTATTCTTAGCTATATTAACTCCAGCTATGCCTAAACTTCAGTTTGTAGATGGGATTACTATATATTTGCTTGAAATCGTTTTATTGCTTTATTTTCCAATTGGTTGGAAGAATATCCGATTAAAATATCAGAAGACTCTGTTAGCTATTTGGCTTATAATATTGTTGAGCACAATTTATTCGCAATTATATTGTTTAGATATTGGTGGTATTTTACGCTGTATAAAAGGGTTGTTGTATATTCCATTAGGATATATTATGTGTAAATATGTGTTGAATAATCGTCCTAATATAAGATTTATTTTTTATGTATTTATCCTTGCTACAATATGTAATGTACTAAATCTGTTGTATAATGGTTTAGATCTAGCCAATATGGGAACGCTTGTTTGGGATAATAAGCTGATAGGTGCAGGACTAAGTAACCGTTTTTTGGATATTAAAACAATGAGTCTAGGAACAATTCCAGGAGGAGCTCATGGTATTTGGGGGAACTATTGTGTTCTTGTATTTGCTGTATGTTTATGTTGCAGAGTTAAGCATGAGATAAATCTTTCACTTTTCTTGGTTGTCACATTTTGTCTTTTACTTAATAATGCATTGTCAGTAAGCCGTGAGTCCTTAATTTCGTTATTGTTTACATTATTAGCTTTATTGTATACAGGAATTCATATTCATGGATTAAAAATTAAAGTTCATCGTTTTGTCTTATATAGTGCTATTGTTTTATTGACTGTTTTTTTTCTTCTTATATATTATTTTGCTGATTATTTTCAAGTAATAAATAAGGTATTATATACATTTAAGGCCATAGAGGAATCAGGAGAAGAATCGAATATAATGTTACGTGTCAATGCTTGGAAAGTTTATTTTGAATCTTTGTCTTTATTTCCATCGAAAATATTAACAGGATATGGTTTCAATCTGAATAATTATAATAGTTACTTAGATTTTGCATATCGTGCCTATAAAGATACATTTGTTCCTTTACCAGAGAGTTTCTTTGTTCAATTATTTTGTTTTGGAGGGATATTTTGCCTTATAAAAGGGTTAAAGTTATGGGGGGAAATATTCTTTATTTTAAAATCAATAAAATTGCGAATGGAAAGAAATATCTATTTAGGTTATTTTGTGGGATTCCTTATAGTGAATATGTTTTCAGGTGCTTCTTTACTTAGTGATATGCTTTATTGTCAAATGATTCTTTTTTGGGGATATTTATTGGCTTGTCAAAAAATAAATAATTAATTAATAATGAATCTTTTATATATAACAGTTAGAAGTGATTTTGGAGGGGGGCCAAAACATATAAATGAATTATTAACTTTGTCTTCAAATGGCTATAATATATATATGGCTTCTCCTCTAGGTGAGCCATATGGAAATTTATGGAAAAATGATATTCGTATTAAAGGTTTTCATATACTTCCATATAGGTCTTTCTCCTTTTCTAAACTCTTTTCCTTAATGAAGTTTATTAAAACTAATAATATTGAAGTTATACACTCTCATGGGAAAGGGGCAGGTATTTATTCGCGGCTATGTAAGCTATGTAATCCTTCATTGAAAGTCGTTCATACATTTCATGGAGTAGCAAGTAGCTCTACGACCTGTTTAAGAGGTATTATTAGTGATATTGTTGAACATTGCTTAGGGAATCTTACAGATTGTTTTATTTGTGTTTCAGAAGGGGAAAGAAAAACAGTTACAGAGAAAAAACTTGTTAATTTGAATAAAGTTTTTGTTGTTTATAATGGAATAGAGGATAGGGGGAGAAAAAATATTCAAAATGTTTCAAAGAAAATCTTTAAAATTGTTTCTTTGTCTCGTTTTGATTATGCTAAAAATATGTCATTAGCTTATGATATAGCTTATGCTTTTAAAGATAATCAGAATATACGTTTTATATGGGTTGGTGATGGACCAGATTATGCATATTTAAAGAAAAAAGCAGAATCGGATCTGGTTAATATTGATTTTGTCGGTTTTTCACATAAACCTATGGAATATTTGAAATCTTCAGATTTATATTTATCAACATCTCGATTTGAGGGTTTACCATATGGACTAATTGAAGCCTCTTCTGTAGGATTACCAATTGTTGCAACAAATGTAATTGGTAATAATGAGGTTTGTGTTAACAAGGTAAACGGTTTCTTATATACCCAAATAGAAGACTCAATAAAAGCAATAAATATATTGTATAATGATTCTCATTTAATAAAATGTATGGGGGAAAATAGTAGGAAAATTTATGAAGAAAAGTTCCAAATAGAAAATATGTTGGATGGATTGATGAAGCGATACTCTGTTTTATTGAAAAATACAAACAAATATTGATTTGTAGAATAAGTGTTCAATAAATTCTCAGGAACTTTATCTTAAATCTTTTGTAATAGCAAAAATGGTATCTTTTATTGTAGATACTTATACTCAGGTTTTGTATCAATAGATTGTTTGTAAATTAGAATAAGATGAAGGTTGCTATTATTCATAATGATTGATAAGCATTAGTCTTTCAGATAAAGTTGTTAAAGCAGTTCGTGAATATATTATATTTTAATATCTAATGGAAGATAGTGAAATAAGAAAAAAGAGAGTCCTTCATATCTCTAAATATTATTATCCATATCTTGGTGGTACTGAATCTGTTTGTCAGGATATTGTGGAAGGATTAAAGGAATATGAAAACCGAGTTATATGTTTTAATGATTCTAATCGGACTATTTGTAGTGAAATAAACGGTATACAGGTTTTGCGAATTGGGTGTTTTATGAAAGTGGCAAGTCAATCTTTCTCTCTTCCTTATTATTCTTATTTGAAAAGAAATATACAATCTTGGCAACCTGATATTATCCATTTCCATCATCCTAACCCTTTTGTTGCATTTTTGTTGCTTAGATTAATTCCTGCAAGTACGAAGTTAATCATTCATTGGCATTTGGATATTACGAAACAGAAATATGTTTATCCATTAGTGAGAGGGAATGAACGTAAGTTGTTAGAACGTGCAGACAGTATTATTGTAACAAGTCCCAAGTACAGAGATGCTTCATTACCATTAAAACCTTTTTTACAGAAAGTAAAAGTTGTGGCTAATGGTATAAATGTTCATCGTCTTGAGTTAAAAGATACCGATGAGATGATAATAAAAGATATTCGTAAAAAATATCATAATAAAAAGCTGATCTTTTTTATAGGGCGTCATGTGGAGTATAAAGGGCTGGGGTATCTGATTGAAGCAGAGAAGTATGTTACTACAGATTGCCACATTGTTATAGCTGGGCAAGGTCCTTTGACTGAGGAGTTAAAAGCTAAAGCAAATTTGGAACGTGTTAGTTTTGTGGGACGTTTAAGTAATGATGAATTACGATGTTATCTTCACGCAGCAGATGTGTTTGCCTTTCCGTCTATTACCAAGAATGAGGCTTTTGGACTTGCGCTTGCTGAAGCAATGTATTGTAGATGCCCTGCTGTTACTTTTCATATTGAAGGATCTGGGGTTAATTGGGTCTCATTAAATGGTGTAACGGGAATTGAGGTTGATAATTCGGATAGTAAGAAGTATGCTTCGGCTATAGATACACTATTGAAAGATGATTCTTTGAGAAAGCAATATGCGGATGCTGCGAGGAAAAGGGTGATAGAATACTTTACAATAGAGAAAGAACAGGAAGCAGCTAATGAGATTTATAAACAGTTATAATTCTTGTTTTTTTGATTACTGAAACATGAAAAATGTAAGCGTAAATGCTTGTTGCATAGTGGTAAAAGAAAGAATATCAACGAAAATAAACAAATTGGGTATATATAATAAATGTTGAAAATGTTGAGATGTAATAAACACGTGAGTGTTTCGTATGTGAGATGAAAAAAATGTAGGTCCCTAGCTTCATGCCGTAAAAAGCATGATTCTCCTACATTGTGGATTAGAAATAGCGCGACGGCGCATTTCTAATCTACGCCCTGACATCGGAGGTTAAAGCCGATGTGAATTTCCCACTATATCAACGGTCTGTGAAGATCGTTGATATTTTTGTACGCCCAGCATGGGCGTACGCTATAGGGTGTAAGTCCCGAACGAGCCCTGATAGTGGGAATCGTTAGCCAAGAGCAAGGGTATCCATGGTGACGCGGAATCTGAAGGAAGCTGGCGGCAAATACTCGGCCTTACGAATAGGAACTGCATATAAGGCTGAACATGGAGGACAAGTCTGCAAAACAAGACAAAGTCCGATAACTATCCGAATCCATGTGAAGTAAATGCAGAGGGCACATGAGTTGAAAGCGTACGCTCTTATCTGGGGAGGTCTCACGGACATACATTACCAATAAGTAGTGTATGGTTGAAACAAGATTTGCCGAGAGAAGTCAGCCGAGACCATATTACCGATGAGTGAGCATTGGGAAGGGTCGAACCATTATTAGTAACACCAATGAAGATTACCTTATGACGGGAAGAATGCAGAACGAATTGATGAGATTAGACCAGTCGGAGAGTAGGGTGGAACCCAAGGGTACGATCGGTTTGCAGACCTCTATGGGGATAAGCGAAGACGGAGTTACAGATTTTACTCTCCCGAAGGACGGACTGCTGGAGTTTATTCTCTCACCCGCCAACTTGAATGCCGCCTATAAGAAGGTTAAGGGCAACAAGGGCAGCGGTGGAATAGACGGCATGAGTACAGAAGAATTGCTTCCTTATTTAAAGGAGCACGGCTCGGAACTCGTGGCATCCCTCCGTGAAGGCACATACAAACCGAATCCGGTCCGCAGGGTAGAGATACCTAAGTCGAACGGCAAGAAACGTGGTCTTGGTATCCCTACGGTTGTTGATCGTGTGGTGCAACAAGCTATCAGTCAGGTGCTCGAATTGCTTTATGAGCCTCAGTTCAGTGAGACGAGCTATGGGTTCCGCCCCCATCGCGGTGCCCACAAGGCACTTCTGAAATGTGGTGAATACATAGAGCAGGAGTACGTCTTTGCGGCGGATATGGACTTGGAGAAATTCTTCGACATGGTTAGTCATTCCAAACTGATAGAAGTGTTGTCACACACCATCACGGATGGTCGTGTCATTTCTCTGATACACCGCTATCTGAATGCAGGAGTAATCCATTGCGGAAACTATGAACCAAGTCAACTTGGTGTACCGCAGGGCGGTCCTCTCAGTCCGATTTTGAGTAATATTATACTGAACGAATTGGATAAGGAACTGGAGCGTCGAGGTCACAAGTTTGTCCGCTATGCCGATGACCTCGTAATCTTTTGCAAGAGCCGGAAAGCGGCTAAGCGTACCTATGAGCATATTGTCCCCTTTATAGAAAAGAAGTTATTCCTAAAGGTGAACAAGGTAAAGACCAAGGTTGCCTATATACGTAACATCAAGTTCCTCTCGTATGCGTTTGGTCGCAGGAGTGGGAAGTGTCAGTATAGGCTTCATCCCGAGAGTGTGCAGAAGATGAAGGCCAAGATACGTGAACTGACCAGCCGTAGTAATGGGTGGAGTTATGAGTATCGTAAGCATCGTCTTCAATGGTACATCCGTGGATGGTCTAACTATTTCTCATTGGCAGGCTACAAGCCTCGTCTTGAAGAATGGGACAGTTGGCTTCGGCACAGAATCCGCATGTGTATATGGAAATCATGGAAACGGGTTAGAACAAGGTTACATAATCTGGAAAAGTTCGTTTCCGATAAGAATCGTGTACGCATGGCTGCATTCTGCCGTAAGTCATATTGGCGGATGTCTCAACATCCCACGGTACACGAAGCTCTGTCTGACGAACGGTTGTTTCGCGCTGGTTATCCCACGTTTACAGGTTGTTATGTGGATTTTAATAAGGCAAGAGGGTATTATTGATAATGGAACCGCCGTATGCCGAACGGCACGTACGGTGGTGTGAGAGGACGCATGAGGAAATAATCCTCATGCGTCTACTCGATTACTACGTCAATTATAAATCCCGATATTCCTTCACACACTCAAAGCACGGACACCCTTTCATTGGGTTCAAGTCACGATGTCCAACAATCAGCGCTTTCGGAAACTGCCGTCGTAATTCACGCAATAAAGCAAGCAGCGAGCCCCGTTGTTCCATTGTGCGAGTATCCTTGGTTTTGCCATCCGCATCCAAGCCACCTTCATAACAGACACCTATTGAATGGCTATTATGATTACGGCAGTGTGCCCCGACCTTTTCTAACGCACGTCCCTGGTGGATCTCCCCGTCGCGAGTAATGTAAAAATGATAGCCAATATCACGGAAACCACGGTGCAGGATATGATCTTGTCGGCAAGCCTCCGCCGAAAGGGATTTTCCTTCCGGCGTGGCACTACAATGAATGATAATCAGTGTAATAGTTCGCATAGATCTATATGCAACTTTGTACTCCGATCAAGCCCCCGATAGCGGTGGCAACGGTGATGATTACTTTGATAATGAAGCTCCATACGGAGCGGGAAGAGGATGATTTGCTCATACAATAACAGGTTTTAAATAAATGGATAACAGTTTTCTTTTGTCGCAGAGCTGCAAACTACGCAACTATGCACACTACTACACAGACTCACACAGAAATAAATAATCGACCACTTTAATGACTACCAATTAAATTATAATCTGTGGAAATCTGTGTAATCAGTGGTGAATCTTTTAAGCAGCTGGGTCAGGTGCTTCGCCGCCTCCGTCCGGTTTGGGATCAGGGTTGTCACCTGAATCAGAACCTCCGCCGGCAGTTGTCGGTTTCTGATACTCCGTCTGCTGCTTCAACTGGCTGTCGAGCTTCAGGTTCGTGGTAGACAGATTACCGGTGGCACGAGCTTTCAGACGCATGCCGCTAATATTCTTCTCCAACGAGAATTCTTCCAGCGTATCGGCTGCCTTACTGCGAATACCCACACCAAAAATGGCAAGATCATCGATTTTCACACATTTGCCATCCAGCAACAATTCCTTGATGCAATCTACCATATCCGAAAGCACACCTTTGATGACACCACCGGAATACGGTGAATTGTGCTTCGACATGTGTTCGGCAAGCTTTGCCAAATCAAACGTCTCGTCGCTTACCGCACGGGCGAACCACTTGCCTGCATTCAGGCCTTTCTGCTGTTGGTTTTGATAAATTTTGTAACGAATCATAAAACAATAAATTAAAGGGTTAAACATATTGTCCGGGGATTCTTTTCCCTTTCGACGATACAAAAATACTACTCCGGATCTCCCGGAAATCAGCAGTATACGGTTGTGTCTGGTAGCGGTCGGTTATTTGTCATTACAGTCGGTTATTCAATGGAAAAACGTTGGTTATATAGTCGTTTTTTCGTATTTTTGTAACAGTAAATCAGAAACATAACCATCATGAGCGAATTTAAAATACGTGCTTACGGGCGCATGGAACTGGCGCAACTTTATTCTCCGCAACTAACTGACATCGCTGCCTATCGAAAGATGAAGAAATGGATCTCTTTGTGTCCCGGACTTCTGCAACGCCTGTACGACTTAGGCTACGAATCAAAGCGACGCTCATTCACACCATTGGAGGTGAGAGTCATTGTGGATGCCCTGGGAGAGCCTTAAATAAAGCGTCGCTTTATGGTGTCTAAAGCACCGCTTTACGATGTCTAAAGCTTAGCTTTACACCTCCTAAAGCGATGCTTTATGTAGGAAAAACGATTGTATCAGTCAAAATGGATGCGGTAATTGAAATGACTACCGTATCCGTAAGTAAAACGGGTACAGTAGGTACACTTTTTCCGGTTCACTCATACACACACGCACGCGCATACAACCCTTTACCGTCCATACTGATTAATTTTCCGTGTTTGGTGAGCCGTTTCAGCCAAGTGAGGGCTGTGTTTTCTTTAATTCCCATGGCAACTGCTTCTTCCAGTAACTGGGTACGAGTAAATTCATCACCCAGTTTCTGGAAAAGATAATCACGATCGGCATTAGGACGATGGCTGACTTCTGTACTGGGGAGGAACGATAGAATATGCGTGGCATGGCAGTAGAGAGGTTCCGCAAGGCTAAGCACAGCATGAAAGTCTTCCTGTGAAATGGATACATCCCAACGGGTAATGATGTCATCTTTGCGGTTGTCTGCAGGAATCTCCTTGTCCGGTGTGAAAGGAGAGGTGGGAGAGGTCTTGAAGTCGTAGGGCTGCGGGCTTTCGAGGGCACGCAATACGGCTATTTCCGACATGATTCTGCATAGATTGACAGCCAGACGTGCCACAAAGCTATACATTTCCCTTCCATTAGCTACACTGGAGCGTTCAAATAAGTCGGAAAAGACGGTGTCGATTTCTTCTTTTTGTTCATCCGTGAGTTGCAGGGTATGAATGCCGTGCGATTTTATCACGCTCAACTTTTCTTTCCATTCCAGTCCCATAGCGGTGAATATCTCCTCCCAATCTATCTCGTTGCCCATAAATTGGCTGATCCATTTACTGATTCCGCACATGTAATAATATAATTGGCGGGAGTATGATCCGTCTTCTGCCGTCGGAATGAAAGTTTGCACCTGCGACGGCGTACCCGAAATCAGGACGGAAAGATAGCTTTTCTTCACTTCCCGGTATTCCTGGTCGGTGCGGCGGTTGTAGGACAAGCGGTCGTGGTCGAACGCTTTGCGCAGGGTATCGCTCCAATGACCGTGGTCCGATCCGATGGCGGTGGAAAGAGTGTCCGCTTCCGCTTCGCAGATAAGTCCGGTTCCGTCGGAGTCCATGATGTTTTGTAGGATACCCGTACCGGTGTTGTTGCCCGAAATGAGGAACATCCTGTTAGGGGGCATTTGTGGAGCCTCCTTTTTGGTTCGTTCTTTTCCCATTGCATCATACTCGGCTTTCTCTTTTTTGTATGCTTTCATCTGTATGGCCACTTCTTTGCGGATCTCGTCGTGGATAGGTTCCACGAGTAAGCGGATGTAGGAAAGGATACCTTTGCCGGAAGCCGAAGGAGCCACTACGAAACATTGGAGGCTGGGGTGATGGTATTTGCCGCCATATAGGCATCGCACGTGGCGCGACATACAAGCACCCAGGGCAGTGAGCGCTCCCAATAACATGATGTCGTGTTGTATTGGGTTGCTCCCGGCTTTTATGATACGTTGCAAAAATTCCGGCCAGTCGTTTTCCGGAAAAGTGGGCAATTGATGTTGTGGTTCACTGCCTGGTAATAGTTCTTCTTCCCCTTCTTTATCATCGGAGATATTGTCATTTCCCACCTTATTATGCGCGCCCGTGTGTGGGGGAAATTTGCGTGCTGTACCTGCTGTACCTTTTGTACCTGTGGGATGTTTGGGCATTTCTTCTATGCAGATGCTTACTCCCGTCGCTTCGGCAAGGTGGAAAGCGGTGCCCAGGTGCACTTCTCCACGTTGGGTGTGGAGTGCGTTGGAGAATACCCGTTCGGCATGTTCGCGCTGATACTTGGGAGACACCCGGCACAGGCGGTGAAAAAACTCACGTCCTGCTTCACCGCAATCCGTTGCGATGGCGAATGACAATTGTACGTATTCAAGATAAGTGGGAGCAATGTCCGCTCCTGCCGTTTCGACTGCTTCGGTGAGACGGCGTAAAGATTCAATATCGGTCATTTTGATTTATGATTTTTGATTTATGATTTATTTGTTGGTGGTTCTGAACAATGCTTCCGGGTCGTAACTAAGGAAACAGGATCTCACGAGGTCTTTGCCGGAGAAATCTACTTTGGATTTTGTTTCGGAAGAAACTGCTGTTACCGTATTGTATGCCGTCTCTACGTACCGCATCGCCCAACTCATGTTGTCTGTGATATTTTGGATGTCATTTGTCGTGGAGGAATAATGGCAGGGAACAAATGCCTTTACACCCAGTCCGCTGGGACTGATAAAGGTGAGTACAGGTTGTAGGAGAGGGTCGTCATAGAGCATACGTCGCATTTCCACTGCTTCCTGATAAGAGTGGAGACCGTCCACATCTACTATCACCAGGTGAGACGGGGAGACGAAATCCTTACTGCTACGGCGGGTGAATGTGCCGCAGGGGGTCACATACGGTAGTAATGACGCTTTGGCGGTTCGTATATCTTCGGAGTTGCGTACTTGTTCGGTCAGGGCTTTGAGATTCTCGTTGCAAGTAATCATTTGGAAAACTTGTTCGATGGAGACTTCGCAGAAGGGGATAAGCGTGGGAGGAGTCATCAGTCGGCCTTGTTTGTCTTTGATAGGAGCGATAGGTGGCATGAAATAGGACATTCTGTAGTTGTTTGGCATCATTTTCTTTTTGTTTCAAGTTAAAATGTTTATTTTTGCAAAAAAATATGAGTGTGTTTCAAAACACGGCGTAAAATTAGTAAATGCAAAATAGACATCGTCCCGACATGTTGGGATGAAAGTGAAAATAATTAACCGTTACGGTGTAATTTTAACAATAAAAAAGAATGGAAAATGAAAAAGGTTTATATGTAGCTTTAGGAGTTTACATAGGAGAGTTGCAAAAGCGTGCGGATTTGAAAAATGACGAAATACGGAAGAGCGTACACATCGGCCACTCTACTTTTAATGATTTAAAAAAGGGGCAAAACGCCCATTGAGTGATTACGTAAAAGTGGTGGAGTGCTGTCTGGATGCCTTCAATGAAGAGGAAGCCGGAGTTATCTGGGATGAATGGAGGAGAATGTATTTTCGATACAGAAGAAGAAAAGAGGAGGAGAGAGGAGAACGGTGAAAAAACAGATAAGGTAAAAGTGGCAGGCGGGAAAAAGTTTCCCGCCTGTGGTCTTTATGAATGGATTTTTTTGTAGCTTTGTGAAAAATAAGATTGATATGGAAGATTTGCAAAGATTATATCCTATCGGGATACAGACTTTCTTTAAGATACGTGAGGGGAATTTTCTCTATATTGACAAGACGGAATATGTGTACCGGATGACGCATTCGGCTTCCAGCTATCTGTTTCTAAGCCGTCCCCGACGTTTTGGAAAATCTTTGCTTACCAGTACCCTTCACTGTTATTTCGAGGGACGGAAGGATTTGTTTGAGGGACTGGCCATGGAGACATTGGAGAAGGAATGGATACAACACCCGGTGTTGCACTTCGACATGAGTACCGCTAAACATGTGGACAAGGAACAACTGAACGCGGAACTGGAATTGAAACTCATGGCATACGAGGAGATTTATGGACGTGTAGAAGAGGAACTGTATGTGAATCAGCGTCTGGAGGGACTTATAAAACGTGCTTATAAGCAGACCGGTAAAAAAGTGGTTGTCTTGATAGACGAATATGACGCTCCTCTGCTTGACGTGGTTCATGAGGAGAAAAATCTGCCGCAGTTGCGTAATGTGATGCGCAATTTTTACAGTCCGTTGAAGGCGTGTGATCCTTATCTGCGCTTTGTTTTTCTTACGGGTATAACCAAGTTCTCGCAACTTAGCGTGTTCAGTGAACTTAATAATATCACCAATGTGAGTATGCTGCCTGATTATGCTGCCATTTGCGGTATCACTGCTGAAGAACTCCGTACTCAAATGGCTCCCGATGTAAAGCATCTGGCTACCCGGTTGGGAATCACTGCAGAGGAGATGTTGGACAGACTGAAGGAAAATTATGACGGTTATCATTTTTCGTGGCCGTCGCCCGACGTTTTCAATCCTTTCAGTTTGCTGAAGGCGATGGCTTTGGGAGAGATCGGCTCTTATTGGTTTGAGAGTGGCACGCCCACTTATATCATAGAGATGCTGCGTAAATATGCTGTATTGCCATCAGAAATTGGTGGCGAGGAAGCGTCTCCCAGTGATTTTAACGTACCTTTAGAGTTGGCTACCAATTATATGCCGTTGCTTTATCAGGCTGGTTACCTTACGATAAAGGGTGCGGATTTGGAATTTGACGCATATATGCTTGATATTCCAAACAAAGAGGTGCGTGTCGGTCTGATGAAAAGCCTGATCCCATCTTATGTGACGAGTGACAGTCATGAGGTGAATAGTGTGGTGCGTAACTTAGCGCGTAACATTGTGCGGGGAGATATGGACGAGGCTTTGAAGCTGCTTCAGGCTTTTCTTTCCACTGTGCCATATTGCGACAACACGGATTATGAGGGACATTACCAGCAGATGTTATATGTGATATTCTCATTGCTGGGCATTTATACCGATGTGGAGGTGCACACGCTGAAAGGACGTGTGGATATGGTGCTTCGCACGAGGACTACTCTCTATCTGGTAGAACTGAAATTGAATCAAAATGCAGAGATTGCCATGAAGCAAATTGATTTGCAGCAATATGCAGATCGTTTTGCTCTTTGCGGGCTTCCGGTGGTAAAGGTTGCAATAAATTTTAGTGCGGAGACTCGGACAATTGCTGATTGGGTGATTTCAAGAGGAACGTATGCATAGTTGTATTATAATTTAAATAATTTTAAAAGCGTATGAGTAGCAAGATATACCCCATTGGCATACAGAACTTTGAAAAAATCCGGAAAGACGGTTATTTCTATATTGATAAGACTGCTTTGATTTATCAGATGGTGAAGACAGGCAGTTATTATTTCTTGAGCCGTCCCCGTCGTTTTGGAAAAAGTCTGTTGATATCTACGCTTGAAGCGTATTTCTTGGGCAAGAAAGAACTTTTTGAGGGTTTGGCCATGGAAAAACTGGAAAAGGATTGGACTACATATCCCATTTTTCATATCGATCTTAATACGGAGAAGTATGATACGCGGGAGAGCCTGGACAGCATATTGAATTTCACATTGGAGAAATGGGAACAGCAATATGGCACCGCCCCGTCGGAAACAACTTTTGCATTGCGTTTTCGCGGCCTTATTGAACGGGCTTATGAGCAAACCGGGCAGCGTGTGGTCATTCTGATAGATGAATATGATAAGCCCATGTTACAAGCAATAGGTAACGAGGAGCTTCAGAAGGAATTCCGTAATACCATGAAAGCTTTTTATAGTGTGCTGAAGACCATGGATGGTTGTATTCAGTTTGCATTTTTGACGGGAGTGACGAAATTTGGTAAGGTAAGCGTGTTCAGCGATTTAAATAATCTCGATGACATCTCAATGCGGAAGCAATACGTGGATCTTTGCGGAGTTTCTGAAAAAGAATTGCATGATAATCTGGAAATTGAACTGCATGAACTGGCGGATGCAAAGGAGCTGACTTATGGTGAACTGTGCAATAGATTGAGGGAGTACTATGATGGCTATCATTTTACATACAATTCTATCGGAATATATAATCCGTTCAGCTTGCTTAATACTTTTAAATATAGAGAGTTCGGTAGTTATTGGTTTGAAACGGGAACTCCTACTTATCTAGTGGAGTTGCTGAAAAAACATCATTATGACTTGGAACGTATGGCGCATGAGGAAACGAGTGTCGCTGTATTGAACAGTATTGATTCAACATCGGACAATCCCATTCCGGTCATTTATCAGAGCGGTTATCTCACTATAAAAGGGTATGACGAAGAATTTGGAATTTATAGTTTAGGCTTCCCTAATCGCGAAGTAGAGGAAGGATTTATTAAATTTTTGCTTCCCTTTTATGCGAACACCAATGCGGTAGAGTCGGAGTTTGAAATATAGAACTTTAACGCGAAAATGCGTAATATTGAGAAATGGATAGTGGAGTAATCTGTGAAATAATTGATGGAAAATCCCGGCTGAAGAAATAAAACGGCTGGGATTTTTTGTTTAGGATGTCTATTTGCCATTCTTGAAAAATATCAAATGGTAGCTATATCTTTTCCGTGTGCGATAACGAAAACGCAAAAAATAACAATTTATTATGTAGAAAAAGTTGGGGGAATGCTTCGTAGTTCACAAATAATGATTAAATTTGCCGCGATTTGTAATGCGGAGTTTGCAAAATGACGAATAATACTATAAAGCATCTAGGTATTGTGGAAAACATCCAAGGTTCTCATCTGTCGGTGAGGATTGTCCAGACATCGGCTTGCGCGGCTTGTAGCGCAAAGGGGCATTGTTCCTCGGCGGATAGTAAGGACAAAATCATAGATATTATAGATACCGCGGCTTCTTCCTATCAGGTGGGAGAGAAGGTGATGGTGGTCGGCGAAACGTCGATGGGCATGATGGCAGTGGTATTGGCTTTCGTACTTCCTTTCGTACTTCTTATATTTTCATTGTTTCTTTTGATGGCGTGGATAGAGAATGAGTTGTATGCAGCACTTCTTTCTCTGGCTGTCCTTATACCTTATTATTTCGTTTTGTGGCTCAATAAAACGCGACTCAAACAACAATTTTCATTTACTATAAAACCAATAAATAACTAAAAACATTATGAATTTGATTCTGATTGCAGTGATTTCATTGGGAGCTATAGCGCTCGTGCTGGCCGCTATTCTTTATGTGGCTTCCAAGAAATTTGCCGTGTATGAAGACCCGCGGATTGCTCAGGTGGGAGAAGTGCTTCCCCAGGCTAATTGTGGTGGATGTGGCTATCCCGGTTGTAGCGGATTTGCCGACGCTTGCGTCAAAGCCGGTTCGCTGGATGGTAAATTCTGCCCCGTAGGTGGACAACCTGTCATGGCACAAATTGCTGATATCCTCGGACTTGCAGCCGGTGAAGCTGAACCGATGGTAGCAGTGGTAAGATGTAACGGAACGTGTGCCAATCGTCCGCGTACCAACCAATATGATGGTGCGAAGAGTTGTGCTATTGCCGCTTCGCTGTATGGTGGGGAAACGGGATGTAGTTACGGATGTCTGGGGTGTGGTGACTGTGTGGCTGCTTGTCAGTTCGATGCCATCCACATGAATCCTGAAACGGGGCTCCCGGAAGTGGATGAAGCGAAATGTACCGCTTGTGGCGCCTGTGTGAAGGCTTGCCCGAAGGCGATCATCGAAATCCGTCCGCAAGGAAAGAAGTCACGCCGCGTGTATATCTCTTGTGTGAATAAAGACAAGGGAGCTGTGGCACGTAAGGCTTGTACAGTGAGCTGTATCGGCTGTGGCAAGTGTGTGAAGACTTGTCCGTTCGAGGCTATTACGCTGGAAAACAATTTGGCTTACATCGATCCGAACAAGTGTAAATCTTGCCGGAAATGTGTGGAAGTTTGTCCGCAGAATAGCATTATCGAGTTGAATTTCCCGCCGCGGAAACCGAAAGAAGAAGCTCCGGCTGCTCCGAAACCGGCTACAAAAGTGGAAACTCCTGCTGCAAAGGCTACAGAAGCTCCGAAAGTAACAGAATAATAACAGAAAAAAATACAGAACTGTATGTTAAAGACATTTTCAATTGGTGGAGTTCATCCACACGAAAATAAATTGTCGGCACATCAACCTATTATCACAGCGGAAGTTCCTGCAAAGGCTGTTATTTTGCTGGGGCAGCACATCGGTGCGCCTGCAAAACCGGTTGTAGCGAAAGGGGATGTGGTAAAGGTAGGCACACGGATTGCCGAACCTGCCGGCTTTGTTTCGGCAGCAATTCACTCTTCGGTCAGTGGTAAAGTGGCGAAGATTGATACCATAGTCGATGCCAGCGGTTATGCGAAACCTGCCATCTTCATTGATGTGGAAGGCGACGAATGGGAAGAGACAATCGACCGTAGCACCACACTGGTGAAAGAGTGTGAACTTTCCGCAGAAGAGATCGTGAAGAAGATTGCCGATGCTGGAATCGTAGGTCTGGGCGGTGCTTGTTTCCCTACGCAGGTGAAACTTTGTCCTCCTCCTTCTTTCAAGGCTGAATGTGTGATTATCAATGCCGTAGAGTGTGAACCTTACCTGACTGCCGACCATCAGCTGATGCTGGAACACGCGGAAGAAATCATGGTGGGTGTTTCTATCCTGATGAAAGCGGTGAAAGTGAACAAGGCATTTATCGGAATCGAAAATAATAAGCCGGATGCTATCGAACTGATGACCAAAGTGGCTTCCAGCTATGCAGGTATCGAAGTAGTGCCCTTGAAGGTGAAATATCCGCAAGGAGGTGAAAAGCAGCTGATCGACGCGATTACCAAACGTCAGGTAGCGAGCGGTGCATTGCCTATCTCTACGGGAGCAGTCGTGCAGAACGTGGGAACAGCATTTGCCGTTTATGAAGCTGTACAGAAAAATAAGCCGTTGTTCGAACGTGTGATTACCGTGACAGGAAAGTCGGTTGCGAAACCTTCCAACTTCCTGGCTCGTATCGGTACACCGATGAAACAGTTGATTGACGCTTGCGGCGGTCTGCCCGAAGATACGGGTAAGGTGATCGGTGGCGGTCCGATGATGGGTAAGGCGCTCGTAAATATCGAGGTTCCTACTGCGAAGGGCAGTTCCGGTATCCTGATTATGAATCAGAAGGAAGCCAAACGCGGCGAAGCTCAAACCTGTATCCGTTGCGCGAAGTGCGTGAGTGCCTGTCCGATGGGACTGGAACCGTACTTGCTCGGAGCTTTGTCCGAAAACGGAGATTTTGAAACAATGGAAAAAGAAAGAATCATGGATTGTATCGAGTGCGGCTCTTGCCAGTTCACTTGTCCTGCCAACCGTCCGCTGCTCGACTACTGTCGTCTGGGCAAAGGCAAAGTAGGTGCTATGATTCGTGCACGTCAAGCTAAAAAATAACGAATATGGAAAATAAATTAATCGTATCACTATCACCCCACGTTCATGGCGGAGACAGCGTACAGAAAAATATGTATGGCGTGCTGATCGCACTGATTCCGGCTTTTCTGGTGTCTCTCTATTTCTTCGGACTGGGTGCCCTGATTGTCACGGCTACTTCCGTTGCAGCTTGTTTGTTCTTCGAATGGGCGATCGGGAAATATTTAATGAAGAAACCTACCACCACCATCTGCGACGGCTCTGCCATCATCACAGGTGTGTTGCTGGCATTCAACTTACCGTCTAATCTCCCTATCTGGATTATCATTCTGGGTGCACTGTTTGCTATCGGTGTAGGCAAAATGTCTTTCGGCGGATTAGGTTGCAATCCTTTTAATCCGGCACTGGCAGGACGTGTGTTCCTGTTGCTTTCTTTCCCGGTGCAGATGACCAGCTGGCCGGTAGTCGGACAGTTGACCGCTTATACGGATGCTACCACCGGTGCCACTCCGCTGGCATTGATGAAACAAGCGATTCATGCTGCAGATAAAAGTGCGGCTATGGATGCTTTAAACCAGATTCCGGATGCATTGAGTTTGCTGATCGGACAGAATGGCGGATGCTTGGGTGAAGTGAGTGCATTGGCTCTATTGATCGGACTGGTTTATATGCTCTGGAAGAAGATCATTACCTGGCATATTCCTGTGTCTATCCTGGCTACCGTGTTTATCTTTGCAGGTATCATGCACTTGGCAGATCCGGAAAAATATGTTTCTCCGATATTGCAGTTGCTCTCCGGTGGTCTGATGCTGGGTGCTGTCTTTATGGCAACCGACTATGTGACTTCTCCGATGAGTAAGAAAGGAATGTTGATTTATGGTGTATGTATCGGTCTGCTGACGGTTGTCATTCGTCTGTTCGGTGCTTATCCCGAAGGTATGTCGTTCGCCATCCTGATTATGAATGCGTTCACTCCGCTGATTAACACCTATTGTAAACCAAAACGCTTTGGGGAGGTAGCGAAGAAGAAATGAAAAAGTTAGAATCATCTTTAAAGAATATGTTGCTGGTACTTACGGGCGTGACTGCTGTTTCCGTAGCGTTGCTGGCTTATGTAAATGAACTGACAAAAGGCCCCATTGCCGAAGCGAATGCGAAGACACTGAACGAGGCTTTGAAAAAGGTTCTTCCCGAATTTACCAATAATCCGGTAGCGGAAAGCGATACGATCTTCAGTGAGAAAGACGGAAAGAAGAACGTTGACTTTATCGTTTATCCGGCTAAGAACGGCGAAGAATTGGTAGGAACGGCCGTCGAAGCTAAATCAATGGGATTTGGTGGCGAACTGAAAGTGTTGGTAGGCTTTAACGCCGAAGGTAAAATCTATAATTACTCGTTACTCGCTCACGCGGAAACTCCGGGACTGGGCTCTAAAGCCGACAAATGGTTCGGAGCATACGACCCGGCCAAGGGAGAACAGGCTGTGTCTCATGAAGAGAGTAAAAAGTCTATTTTGGGGATGAATCCGGGTGAAGCTCCGTTGACCGTCAGCAAAGATGGGGGAGCGGTGGATGCCATTACAGCTTCTACCATTACTTCACGTGCGTTTTTGAATGCTGTAAATGCTGCTTATCAGGCTTATAAGGCAGAAGGTGGTAAAGTGAATGGTGTCAGCGGTGCTTCTCAAAAGGCTACAGGCGCAGACTCTGACACTGCTACGGGAGCTACGATAAAAGTTGAACTTACTGATTCGGTCAGTGCTAAATAAGAAAGGAGACAGATATGAATAACTTTAAAGTAATGATGAACGGGATTATCAAAGAGAATCCTACGTTTGTACTCCTGCTCGGTATGTGTCCTACATTGGGTACGACTTCGTCGGCCATCAATGGTATGGGTATGGGACTGGCTACCATGTTCGTTTTGATCTGCTCGAATGTGGTGATCTCTTTAATCAAGAACCTGATTCCGGATATGGTGCGTATCCCGTCGTTTATCGTGGTGATCGCGTCTTTCGTAACCTTGCTTCAAATGGTGATGCAGGCATACGTGCCGGGACTGTACGCTACGCTCGGACTTTTCATCCCGTTGATTGTAGTGAACTGTATTGTGTTGGGACGTGCCGAAGCATTCGCCGCCAAGAATAACGCAGTTGCTTCTATGTTCGACGGTATCGGCATGGGACTTGGTTTCACCATTGCCCTGACATTGCTGGGTGCTGTCCGTGAATTTCTGGGAACCGGTAAGATTTTCGATCTGACCATCATGCCGGAAGAATATGGAATGTTGGTATTTGTATTGGCTCCGGGTGCTTTCATCGCTTTGGGATACCTCATTGCGCTGATTAACAGTTTCAAGAAAGCCTAATTCAATTAAATAAGAAAAGAATATGGAATATATATTGATATTTATTTCGGCAATCTTTGTAAACAACATCGTGTTGTCGCAGTTCTTGGGTATCTGTCCGTTCCTGGGCGTATCTAAGAAAGTAGAGACTGCGATGGGTATGAGCGCTGCGGTTGCTTTCGTGTTGACCATCGCTACCATCGTTACCTTCCTGATTCAGAAGTTTGTGTTGGATGTTTTCGGGCTGGGATATTTGCAGACGATTACGTTCATTCTGGTCATTGCCGGATTGGTGCAGATGGTGGAAATCATTCTGAAAAAAGTATCGCCTGCTCTGTATCAGGCTTTGGGCGTGTTCTTGCCTTTGATTACAACCAACTGTTGTATTCTTGGTGTGGCTATCCTGGTGATTCAGAAAGACTACGACCTGCTGACAGGTGTTGTGTACGCGTTTTCTACGGCCATCGGTTTCGGTCTGGCACTGGTGCTTTTTGCCGGATTGCGCGAACAGATGAGCCTCGTGAAAGTACCTAAAGGAATGCAAGGCACTCCGATTGCCTTGATTACCGCCGGTTTGCTTGCTATGGCATTCATGGGATTCTCCGGCGTGGTGTAAGGATTTACAGTTGATAATTAAATAGGGGATTGGAAGCTCTGCTGTATGGCGTCATACAGCTTTGAGTTTCCAATTCTTTTTTATACCTGATTGCCACCCAATCGTACCTAAATTACTTTTCAGCAAATAAAATTGTGGCAAATTATTGCTATTCCATTTTATTTCCATACATTTGTAACTCAAACAATGATAAGCCGAGAAACTAACCATTTTTATAAAGTATATGAAAGAAAGAATTTTAGTAACAGGCGGGACAGGATACATAGGGTCTCATACTGTTGTAGAACTACAAAACAGTGGATATGAAGTAATCATCATCGATAATTTATCAAATTCAAGTGCTGACGTTGTTGACAATATAGAGAAAGTTTCCGGTATTCGCCCAGTTTTTGAAAAGCTGGATTGCCTGGACTTTGCTGGTCTTGATGCAGTATTTACAAAATATAAAGGAATTAAGGCGATCATTCACTTTGCAGCGAGCAAAGCAGTAGGAGAATCGGTACAGAAACCGTTGCTTTACTACCGTAATAACCTGGTTTCTTTGATTAACCTTCTCGAACTGATGCCAAAACATGGAGTAGAAGGTATTGTGTTCTCTTCTTCCTGTACGGTATATGGCCAGCCGGATGAATTGCCGGTGACAGAAAAGGCTCCGATTAAGAAAGCGGAATCGCCATACGGAAATACGAAACAGATCAATGAAGAGATTATTCGTGATACGGTAGCTTCAGGTGCTCCGATCAATGCGATTATGCTGCGCTATTTCAATCCGATTGGTGCGCATCCTACGGCATTGTTGGGTGAACTGCCTAATGGGGTTCCTCAAAACCTGATTCCATATCTGACCCAAACCGCCATCGGCATCCGTGAGAAACTAAGTGTGTTTGGCGATGATTATGATACACCGGACGGTTCTTGTATCCGTGACTTTATCAATGTTGTTGACTTGGCTAAAGCCCACGTGATCGCTATCCGTCGTATCTTGGAAAAGACACAAAAAGAAAAAGTGGAAGTGTTCAATATCGGTACAGGACGTGGTGTTTCTGTATTGGAATTAATAAATGGCTTTGAAAAAGCCACCGGCGTAAAATTGAATTATCAGATTGTCGGACGTCGTGCAGGCGACATTGAAAAAGTTTGGGCGAATCCGGATTTCGCAAACCAGGAACTGGGTTGGAAGGCTGTAGAAACTTTGGAAGATACTTTACGTTCTGCATGGAACTGGCAGCTGAAACTCCGTGAAAGAGGGATTCAATAAAAGAGATTTGTTTTAAAATAAACATAAAAGATTAAACAAATCGTGCATGCGATTTGTTTATTTGATGCTAATCGACCTGAAGCTGTTTATGAGTATGCGAATATACGTAAATAGTACTTATGCCTCCCCGGCATAGACAGGAAAGATTGCATAGTAGTTTTGTCGTGTTTTATTTTGTGTTTGTGTTGTGACGGTACTACGACGTGAGTCGTGGTACCGTTTTTTGTTCGCCCAGTATGGGCGAACAAAACTATGTTTATAGCTTTCCTTTGAAACAGAAAACGTCGCTTTCTCCCATTGTTTCCGGTAAAGAAGTTCCGGGGGCGAACAGTCCGAACACTGAAGAGCCGGAGCCGCTCATGGAGGCGTAGATCGCTCCTTGATGATAGAGTTCTCTTTTAATTTCCCCAATAACGGGATGTTGCGGGAATACACTTGCTTCAAAATCATTGATTAGGATATCCTTCCATTCTGCAACTGGACGCAGGATTGCCTCTTTGACCGGATATTCCGGACGGTGCGGGTGGATATTTGAAAAGGCTTCCCGGGTAGAAACGAAAACGTTCGGTTTGACAATCATGATTTGGTAACCGCTTAATGAAAGCTCGATTGGTGAGAACAGGTTTCCGATTCCTTCGGCATAGGTCGGCTTGTTTTTGATAAAGAAAGCGCAGTCCGCTCCCAAAGTGGCGGCATATACCTCCAGCTGTTCTTCAGATAATTCCAGCTGAAAATGATCGTTGAGCAACTTCAGCATAAAAGCGGCATCGGATGAACCGCCCCCCAGTCCGGCTCCCGAGGGAATATGCTTATATAAATGAATTTCGACAGGGGGAAGATGAAACTCCTTATCCAGCAATGAATAGGCCTTTGCCACCAGGTTGTCTTCCGGATTGCCGGCTATCTCCATGCCATACTGGTGGAGGGTAATCTTCTTTTCTGTTTCAGAAGAAGTACGGATTTCGAGAGCGTCCTCGAGGGCTACCGGATAGAAAACGGTTTCCAGATTGTGATATCCGTCCGGGCGTTTTTCCGTGATGGAAAGTCCCAGGTTTATTTTGATATTAGGAAAAGCGAGCATAAGGTTATTTACTATTTTTCAATTTACGATTTACTATTTGCAGTGCCGCACATGACAATTAATCATGTGTTGAATGTAATTCGGGAGCAAAGTTAGTAAAATCTTCATTTTTCCTTATCCATTCTTCATGATTATATTCTATCTTTGTCGTCCCGACTGGAAAAACTCTGTTATAAAGGAGTCTGTCCGGTCGCAAAATAGTAAATAGTAAATTGTAAAATAGTAAATACCTCGATGGCCGAACAGAAAAGAAATACCCGCAATACAAAGTCTACTAAGGTACAACCGGTAAATGATTATGGACGTATTCAGCCGCAGGCACCTGAACTGGAAGAAGCAGTTCTGGGAGCTTTGATGATTGAAAAGGATGCTTACTCATTGGTGAGTGAGATTCTTCGTCCCGAATCTTTTTACGAACACCGACATCAGTTGATTTATTCTGCCATCACCGATCTTGCGGTGAATCAGAAGCCGGTGGATATTCTGACTGTAAAGGAACAACTTAGCAAACGCGGAGAACTGGAAGAGGTGGGAGGCCCGTTCTATATTACTCAATTGAGTAGTAAGGTGGCTTCATCAGCGCATATTGAGTATCACGCCCGTATTATTGCACAGAAATCTCTGGCGCGTGAGCTGATTACGTTTACAAGCAATATCCAGAGTAAGGCGTTCGATGAAACGCTGGATGTGGACGACTTGATGCAGGAAGCGGAAGGTAAACTTTTTGAGATTTCGCAGCAGAACATGAAAAAGGATTATACGCAGATCAATCCGGTGATTGACGAAGCCTATAAGCTGATTCAGAAGGCTGCGGCGCGAACCGACGGTTTGAGTGGTCTTGAGAGTGGTTTTACAAAGCTAGACAAGATGACTTCCGGTTGGCAGAATTCCGACCTTATCATTATCGCTGCACGTCCTGCGATGGGTAAGACCGCCTTTGTCCTTTCTATGGCTAAGAATATTGCTGTCGATTATCGGAACCCGGTGGCGTTGTTCTCGCTTGAAATGAGTAACGTTCAGTTGGTGAACCGTTTGATTGCGAATGTCTGTGAGATTCCGAGTGAGAAGATCAAAAGTGGACAGTTGGCAAATTATGAATGGCAGCAATTGGACTATAAACTGAAGAATCTGATGGATGCACCGCTTTACGTGGATGATACTCCGTCTCTGTCTGTATTTGAACTTCGAACGAAAGCGCGTCGTCTGGTACGTGAACATGGGGTGAGAATCATTATTATTGACTACCTTCAGTTGATGAATGCGAGCGGTATGGCGTTTGGTAGCCGTCAGGAAGAGGTTAGTACCATTTCCCGTTCGTTGAAAGGACTGGCGAAAGAGTTGAATATTCCGATTATCGCACTGTCGCAGTTGAATCGTGGTGTGGAAAGTCGTGAAGGTATTGATGGTAAACGTCCGCAGTTGAGTGACCTTCGTGAATCGGGAGCCATCGAGCAGGATGCCGATATGGTGTGCTTTATCCACCGTCCGGAATACTATAAGATTTATCAGGATGATCGTGGTAATGACCTGCGTGGTATGGCGGAGATTGTCATCGCCAAGCATCGTAATGGTGCGGTAGGCGAGGTGCTGCTCCGGTTTAAGGGAGAATTTACCCGTTTCTCCAATCCGGAGGACGATATGGTTATCCCGATGCCGGGTGAGCCTGCCGGGGCTATGTTAGGATCGAAGATGAATACAGGTGATGCCGGCTCGATGCCTCCTCCTCCCGCGCCTGATTTTGCACCGCAGACAGCGAATCCGTTCGGAGCACCGGGGGATGGACCTTTGCCGTTCTAGTTGCGTCCCTGTGGTGAAATAACGCGCAATTTTTTATCAAACCTTCTCGGTCAACCGAAAAATCTTATTAACTTTGCGAATCTTTTTGAGAAACAATAAAAAATTAAGTATATGAATATCTCTTATAACTGGCTGAAAGAGTATGTCAACTTCGACCTGACGCCCGATGAAACGGCTGCTGCGTTGACTTCTATCGGCTTGGAAACAGGTGGTGTAGAAGAAGTGCAAACCATTAAAGGTGGTTTGGAAGGACTTGTGATCGGTGAAGTGCTGACCTGCACGGAACATCCTAATTCTGACCATTTGCATATTACTACTGTTAATCTGGGAGACGGTGAACCGGTACAGATTGTTTGTGGTGCCCCGAATGTGGCTGCCGGACAGAAAGTGGTGGTAGCTACTTTAGGTACGAAACTTTATGACGGTGACGAATGTTTTACCATCAAGAAATCAAAAATCCGTGGGGTAGAATCTACAGGTATGATTTGTGCTGAAGACGAAATCGGGATCGGTACGGATCATGCAGGTATCATCGTATTGCCGGAAACTGCTGTTCCGGGTACGCTTGCCAAGGATTATTATAATATCAAGAGCGATTATGTACTGGAAGTGGACATCACGCCTAACCGTGCGGATGCCTGCTCTCACTATGGGGTAGCTCGTGACCTGTATGCTTATCTGATTCAGAACGGTCGTCAGGCAACTTTACAACGCCCGTCAGTGGATGGCTTTAAAGTGGAAAACCATGACTTGAATATCGAAGTGAAGGTTGAAAACAGCGAAGCTTGTCCGCATTATGCCGGTGTTACCGTGAAAGGTGTAACGGTGAAGGAGAGTCCGGAATGGCTGCAAAACAAATTGCGCCTGATCGGTGTGCGTCCTATTAATAATGTAGTGGATATTACGAACTATATCGTTCATGCTTTCGGTCAGCCGTTGCATTGCTTCGATGCCGGAAAGATTAAAGGCAATGAAGTGATTGTGAAAACAATGCCCGAAGGTACTCCGTTCGTTACGTTGGATGAAGTGGAGCGTAAGTTGAACGAACGCGACCTGATGATTTGCAACAAGGAAGAGGCCATGTGTATTGCCGGCGTATTCGGCGGACTGGACTCCGGTTCTACGGAAGCTACGACAGACGTATTCATCGAAAGTGCTTATTTCCATCCTACATGGGTGCGTAAGACGGCTCGTCGTCATGGCTTGAATACGGATGCTTCTTTCCGTTTCGAACGTGGTATCGATCCGAACGGCGTGATTTATTGCCTGAAACTGGCTGCTTTGATGGTGAAAGAACTGGCTGGCGGTACGATTTCTTCTGAAATAAAAGATGTATTCACTACTCCTGCACAGGATTTTATCGTCGATCTTGCTTACGAAAAAGTACATTCTTTGGTAGGTAAAGTGATTCCGGTAGAGACAATCAAGAGCATTGTGACCAGCCTGGAAATGAAGATTACCAATGAAACGGCAGAAGGACTGACATTGGCTGTTCCTCCTTATCGTGTAGACGTGCAGCGTGATTGCGATGTGATTGAAGATATTCTTCGTATCTATGGATATAATAATGTGGAAATTCCGACTACGTTGAACTCCAGTCTGACTACAAAGGGTGAGCACGACAAGTCGAATAAATTGCAGAATCTGATTGCAGAACAACTGGTGGGCTGTGGATTCAATGAAATTCTGAACAACTCACTGACTCGTGCTGCTTATTATGATGGGTTGGAGGCTTATCCGTCCAATCACCTGGTGATGTTGCTCAATCCGTTGAGTGCTGATTTGAACGCTATGCGTCAGACTTTGCTGTTCGGCGGACTGGAAAGCATTGCTCATAACGCCAATCGTAAGAACGCTGATTTGAAATTCTTCGAATTCGGTAACTGTTATTATTTCAATGCTGACAAGAAGAACGAAGAGAAGGTACTGGCTCCTTATTCGGAAGATTATCACCTGGGCTTGTGGGTAACCGGTAAGAAGGTTTCCAATTCATGGGCGCATGCGGATGAAAATAGTTCGGTGTATGAATTGAAAGCGTACGTAGAAAATATATTAAAACGTCTGGGACTGGATTTGCACAATCTGGTTGTAGGTAATCTGACAGACGATGTTTTTGCTGCCGCACTCTCTGTCAACACGAAGGGCGGAAAACGTCTTGCTTCTTTCGGTATTGTAACTAAGAAGTTGTTGAAAGCATTTGATATCGACAATGAAGTATATTACGCCGACTTGAACTGGAAGGAATTGATGAAAGCCATCCGTTCTGTGAAGATCAGCTACAAGGAAATATCCAAATTCCCTGCTGTGAAACGCGACTTGGCATTGTTGCTTGATAAGAATATACAATTTGCCGAAATCGAAAAGATTGCATACGAAACAGAGAAGAAGCTGTTGAAAGAAGTGGAACTCTTCGATGTATATGAAGGTAAGAACCTCGAAGCGGGTAAGAAGTCGTATGCGGTGAGCTTCCTGCTTCAGGATGAAAACCAGACTTTGAATGATAAGATGATTGATAAGATCATGTCGAAACTGGTGAAGAACCTGGAAGATAAACTGGGTGCCAAACTTAGATAAACTTAAAATTGTCATTATTAAAAATATAAACCAATGGGAAGAGCATTTGAATATAGAAAGGCCGCTAAACTGAAAAGATGGGGCCACATGGCTAAAACTTTTACAAGACTGGGTAAACAAATCGCTATCGCTGTAAAGGCAGGCGGTCCGGAACCTGAAAACAACCCGACGCTGCGTTCGGTGATCGCTACTTGTAAGCGTGAAAACATGCCGAAGGATAACATTGAACGTGCTATCAAAAACGCAATGGGTAAAGACCAGAGCGACTACAAGAGCATGACTTATGAAGGATACGGCCCTCACGGTATTGCTGTGTTTGTAGACACATTGACAGACAACACAACTCGTACGGTGGCTGACGTTCGTTCGGTATTCAATAAGTTCGGTGGCAATCTGGGTACAATGGGTTCTCTTGCGTTCCTTTTCGACCACAAATGTGTGTTCACTTTCAAGAAGAAAGACGGATTGGATATGGAAGAACTGATTCTCGATCTGATCGACTATGACGTGGAAGATGAATATGAAGAAGATGATGAAGAGGGAACAATCACTATCTATGGTAATCCTAAGAGCTACGCCGCTATTCAGAAGCATTTGGAAGAATGTGGCTTTGAAGATGTCGGTGGAGACTTCACTTATATCCCGAACGACTTGAAAGAGGTTACTCCGGAACAACGCGAAACATTGGATAAGATGATCGAACGTCTGGAAGAATTTGATGACGTGCAGACTGTCTATACCAACATGCAACCGGAAGAAGGGGAAGAGGAGTAAGACAGGTTATGGAATATGTTTATAAGACCCAGGGGACTTGCAGCACGAATATCGAACTGAATGTGGAAGATGGAGTGGTGAAGGAAGTTGCTTTCTGGGGAGGATGTAATGGTAACCTTCAAGGTCTTTCCCGCCTTGTGAGAGGGATGAAGGTAGCGGATGTGATTACAAAACTTGAAGGAGTGCGTTGTGGTGGCAGACCGACTTCATGTCCCGATCAATTATGTCGTGCATTGCATGAGATGGGATATTGATTGATCTTCATTTATGTAAATTATATATTGATTTGTGACCTCTGGCAATTGGTTTGTCGGAGGTCATTTTTTTGCAGAAAGTCCTTATTTCCTTTTCTCGAGTAGTCCTTACTCAACCCTTTTATAATAATGTTCTCATAATTAGTGTATCATCTGTGTCCATAGGTCATCTACTTATTGGTCGGTATTTTGAACTAAAATTGATTCTCACTCGTTATTTATAAGTATATTTGTACTGGATAAACTATTATGCAAAAATGAAGAATATTTTTCAAGACTTAAGACGCAAAGATCATAAACGCTATCTAGGTGGACTGGATGTTTTTAAATATATTGGTCCGGGGCTACTGGTTACTGTAGGATTTATTGATCCGGGAAACTGGGCTTCTAATTTCGCCGCCGGTTCCGAATTCGGCTATTCCTTGCTTTGGGTGGTTACCTTGTCTACTATCATGCTGATTGTCCTTCAGCACAACGTTGCTCACTTGGGAATCGTTACCGGACTTTGCCTTTCGGAGGCGGCCACTAAGTACACTCCTAAATGGGTGTCACGACCTATTCTTGGCACAGCAGTACTGGCGTCGATCTCTACTTCCCTGGCGGAAATTCTGGGAGGTGCCATCGCGTTGGAAATGTTATTGGATATTCCTATTATATGGGGAGCTGTATTGACTACGCTTTTTGTCTCCATCATGCTTTTCACTAATTCGTATAAAAAGATAGAACGTTCCATCATTGCGTTCGTTTCTGTTATCGGGCTTTCATTTATTTATGAGTTGTTTCTGGTGGAAATAGACTGGCCGGCTGCAACGGCGGGGTGGGTGACTCCTTCTTTCCCGAAAGGTAGTATGCTGATTATCATGAGTGTGTTGGGAGCGGTAGTGATGCCTCATAATCTGTTCCTTCATTCGGAGGTGATACAGAGTCACGAGTACAATAAGAAAGATGATGCTTCTATTAAGAAGGTATTGAAATATGAGTTGTTTGACACTCTTTTCTCAATGATTGTCGGTTGGGCGATTAACAGTGCCATGATTCTGCTGGCGGCCGCCACTTTCTTTAAGAGCGGTATTCAGGTAGAGGAACTGCAACAGGCTAAGTCTTTGCTCGAACCTTTATTGGGAAGTAATGCGGCAATTGTATTTGCATTGGCATTGCTGATGGCGGGTATTTCGTCAACTATTACGAGCGGAATGGCGGCAGGTTCTATTTTTGCAGGTATTTTCGGCGAGTCTTATCATATCAAGGACAGTCACTCGCAGGTGGGAGTTCTCTTGTCTTTGGGAATTGCCTTATTGCTGATTTTCTTTATTGGAGATCCGTTTAAAGGATTGATTATTTCGCAGATGGTACTTAGTATTCAATTGCCTTTCACCGTGTTCTTACAGGTGGGACTGACGTCTTCCCGAAAGGTGATGGGCGATTATGTCAATAGTCGTTGGAGTACGTTCGTGTTGTACTCGATTGCTATTATCGTTTCGGTACTGAACATTATGCTTTTGTTTTCATAAAATGAACATGAACTTATAAATATAGAATGATGAAAATTATTACTTATAACGTGAACGGACTACGTGCAGCCGTATCTAAAGGGTTACCGGAATGGCTGGCACAAGAGAATCCTGATATTCTTTGTCTGCAAGAGACGAAACTGCAACCGGACCAATATCCGGGAGAAGTGTTTGAAGCATTGGGCTACAAGTCTTATTTATACTCGGCGCAGAAGAAGGGATACAGTGGAGTGGCTATACTTACCAAGCGGGAACCGGACCATGTGGAATATGGGATGGGAATGGAAGCATACGATAATGAAGGACGTTTCATCCGTGCGGACTTCGGAGACTTGTCGGTAGTCAGCGTTTACCATCCTTCGGGAACGAGCGGAGATGAACGCCAGACCTTTAAAATGGTGTGGTTGGAAGATTTCCAGAAATATGTGATGGAGTTGCAGAAGTCTCGTCCCAACTTGATTCTTTGCGGCGATTATAATATCTGTCACGAGCCGATTGATATTCATGACCCTGTCCGGAACGCGACCAACAGTGGTTTCCTTCCTGAAGAACGGGAATGGATGACGCGTTTCCTGTCTGCGGGATATGTGGACTCTTTCCGTACGCTTTGTCCGGAGAAACAGGAATATACCTGGTGGAGCTATCGTTTTAATTCGCGTGCCAAGAATAAAGGCTGGAGAATTGATTATTGTATGGTCAGCGAACCGGTACGCCCGCTGTTGAAACGGGCGTATATCTTGAATGAGGCCGTACATTCCGACCATTGTCCGATGGCTCTGGAAATATTATAGAATGGTAATACTCAATTTACGGGTGTCTCCTCCGTCGCGAAACTCGCCGAGGTAGACGCCTTGCCATGTGCCTAAGTTCAAACGGTGGTTTTTGATGGGGATGGTGACCGAGCTTCCTATCAGGGAGGCTTTTATATGGGCACTCATATCGTCAGGGCCTTCAAGGGTATGGATGAAGTAGGGAGCACCGTCGGGAACAAGTTTATTAAAAAACGTCTGAAAGTCATGCCGTACGTCCGGGTCTGCATTTTCGTTGATGGTCAGTCCGGCAGAAGTGTGTTTGATAAAGACTACCAGCAGACCGCTTTCAGGAAGTGGGGGTAGCTGTGAGACAATATCGCGCGTGATTAGGTGAAATCCGCGCGAATAATGAGGTAGTTGGATGTCAAATGTTGTAGCCATATATATTTTAGCTTTTTAAAATTTGGATGGTGGATTCAGATCCACATACGGATCTTTGACGGCTGATTCCATCATCGCGTTGATTGTGATTCCTGTGTCTTCTTTATAATTCCTTCTTTTGTTCCATTCACGTATGTCCTTGAGAGTGACATCACGTTTCTTTCTGTTTTGAGGGAAATTACTTTTTCTTTTCCTATCGGCATATTCATCCTTTCTGGCTGCGCTCATCATAGCTTGGATGGCAATGGCTGTCGATTCTTTATATGAAATAGTTTTGTTCATATTTTCTTTTTTTTGATTTTAATCTTTACGCCCTATCCGGTACAAAGATACTTTTTTATACTTTTGCACAAAATAAAAATGCAAAATAGTTTATGGAAGATAGAATACAGAAAGCAGTGGAGCTTTTTAGGAGTGGATATAACTGCTCACAGTCGGTGGTAGCGGCTTTTGCGGACATGTATGGATTTACACAGGAACAGGCATTGCGTATGAGTGCTTCTTTTGGCGGGGGCATCGGACGGATGCGTGAAACGTGTGGAGCTGCCTGCGGCATGTTTCTGGTGGCAGGCTTGGAAACCGGTGCTACGGAAGCAACTGACCGGGAAGGAAAAGCTGCCAATTATGCGGTAGTGCAAGAACTGGCGGCTGAATTTAAGAAGCGTAACGGCTCGCTGATTTGTGGCGAATTGTTGGGATTAAAGAAAAAAGAGCCCGTCTCCACTATTCCGGAAGAGCGTACTGCTCAATATTATAGCAAGCGTCCCTGTGCAAAAATGGTTGAAGAAGCGGCAAGAATTTGGTCTGAATATCTCGAAAAGCATCCAAAATGAGCTCCTAAAATGCTTTTTTATTACAAAAACGGTAAAAAAGTGCTCAATAAAGTGTTATATAACATAAAAATAACTATCTTTGCCTCCGAAATAAAATCTGAAAGTCTTTTGACTGGAAAGATTTTAAGCATGTCTAACTAAAATTGCAAAGCAAATGTTGAAAGAAAAAGCTGGTGTAATTGCAGGTACTATCTGGAATGCACTGAACGAAACAGAAGGAATGACTGCCAAGCAGCTTAAAAAAGCAACTAAATTGGTTGACAAAGATCTGTTTCTCGGCCTTGGCTGGTTATTGAGAGAAGACAAAGTCTCTGTGGAAGAAGTTGAAGGTGAACTCTTCATCAAATTGATCTAAGCGAGTAACTCACTTAAGCAATAAAAAAATGCGTTGGTACATAATCATAATGTTATCAACGCATTTTTTTTTATTCCGCCATTTACGTATCTTTGCACACCAAAAAGATAAAATAATAAGAATTCAGAATGAAGAATATACGCAACTTTTGCATTATTGCTCATATTGACCACGGTAAGTCGACTTTGGCTGACCGTTTGTTGGAGTTTACACATACCATTCAGGTGACTTCCGGGCAGATGCTTGATAATATGGATCTGGAGAAGGAAAGAGGGATCACTATCAAGAGCCATGCTATCCAGATGGAATATACTTATCAGGGTGAAAAGTATATCCTTAACTTGATTGACACCCCGGGACATGTGGACTTTTCGTATGAGGTATCGCGTTCTATTGCTGCGTGTGAAGGTGCGTTGCTGATTGTCGATGCTTCCCAGGGAGTGCAGGCGCAGACGATTTCAAATCTGTATATGGCCATTGAACATGACCTTGAGATTATTCCGGTGATTAATAAATGTGACATGGCGAGCGCCAATCCCGAAGAAGTGGAAGATGAGATCGTTGAATTGTTGGGCTGCAAACGGGAGGAAGTAATCCGTGCGTCCGGCAAAACGGGGATGGGAGTGGAAGAGATACTGGCGGCTGTGATTGAGCGGATTCCTCATCCGGAAGGAGATGAAGAGGCTCCGTTGCAGGCTTTGATTTTCGACTCTGTATTTAATTCTTTCCGCGGAATTATAGCCTATTTCAAGATCGAAAACGGTATGATTCGCAAGGGAGACAAGGTGAAGTTTTTCAATACGGGAAAAGAGTATGACGCCGATGAAGTAGGGGTGTTGAAAATGGATATGGTGCCTCGTAACGAACTTCGTACGGGAGATGTAGGATATATTATTTCCGGTATCAAGACTTCCAAAGAGGTGAAAGTGGGAGATACCATTACGCATATTGCCCGTCCGTGTGAAAAGGCTATTGCCGGTTTTGAGGAAGTGAAGCCGATGGTATTTGCCGGAGTTTATCCGATTGAAGCGGAAGATTTTGAAGATCTCCGTGCGTCTTTGGAGAAGTTGCAGTTGAATGACGCGTCTTTGACTTTCCAGCCGGAATCTTCGTTGGCTTTGGGTTTTGGCTTCCGTTGTGGTTTCCTCGGATTGCTCCACATGGAGATTGTGCAGGAGCGCTTGGACCGTGAGTTTGATATGAATGTGATTACTACGGTGCCGAACGTTTCTTACCATATATATGATAAGCAAGGTAATATGAAGGAAGTGCATAACCCTGGTGGTATGCCTGACCCGACCATGATTGACCATATCGAAGAGCCGTATATCAAAGCATCTATTATTACTACTACCGATTATATCGGTCCTATCATGACGCTTTGTCTGGGTAAACGTGGTGAATTGATTAAACAGGAATATATCTCCGGTAACCGGGTGGAAATCTATTATAATATGCCTTTGGGAGAAATTGTGATTGACTTTTATGATAAGTTGAAGAGTATTTCCAAAGGGTATGCTTCGTTTGATTATCATCCGAATGGTTTCCGTACTTCCAAACTGGTGAAGTTGGATATTCTGTTGAACGGTGAGCCTGTGGATGCGCTTTCCACTTTGACGCATATTGACAATGCTTACGATATGGGACGCCGGATGTGTGAGAAGTTGAAGGAACTTATTCCGCGTCAACAGTTTGATATTGCCATTCAGGCAGCTATCGGAGCGAAGATTATTTCTCGTGAAACCATTAAGGCAGTTCGTAAGGATGTGACCGCGAAGTGTTATGGTGGCGACGTGAGCCGTAAACGTAAACTGCTTGAAAAACAGAAAAGAGGTAAAAAACGAATGAAACAAATCGGTAACGTGGAAGTGCCGCAGAAAGCCTTCCTCGCCGTACTGAAGCTGGATTAAAAAACACTGCCGCAAGCAATTTTTCAGAGATATGTTCTGAACAAATTGACTTGCGGTTAGTTTTTAATACACCAGGTGATTGCCTTCTGTCTGCAGAGCTTTCCTTGGCAATCACTTTTTAGGAACAAACAACTATAAATATGAGAAAAGTTCTGTCTTTTTCGGGCTTCCTGATGCTGGGGCTCGTCGTTTCGCAATTCCTGCCGATGATGGCAGGGGATGGCTATGGAGCTGTTAAATCCATATCGAATGTATTGCTCTATGTATGCCTTAGTTTTATAATGATTAATGTAGGCCGTGAATTTGTTCTTGATAAGACACGGTGGAAAAGTTATGCCCAGGATTATTTTATTGCCATGGCTACGGCTGCTTTGCCGTGGTTTATGATTGCCATCTATTATGTGTTTGTATTGCTTCCACCCGATTTTTGGAATAGTTGGGAAGCCTGGAAGGAGAATTTGCTGTTGAGCCGTTTTGCCGCACCGACATCAGCCGGTATTTTGTTTACGATGTTGGCGGCTATCGGGCTAAAGTCCAGTTGGATTTATAAGAAGATACAGGTGTTGGCTATTTTCGATGATTTGGATACGATTCTTTTGATGATTCCTCTTCAGATTATGATGATCGGGCTGCGCTGGCAGTTGATTATTGTGGTGGTGATTGTGTTCCTGTTATTATCGATCGGCTGGCAAAGGCTGAATAAATACGATTGGCGTCAGGATTGGAAGGCTATCCTCTTTTATTCAATAATCATATTTTTGGCTACTCAAATTCTTTATCTCGGTAGTAAGGAATTGTATGGGGAGGAGGGAAGTATTCATATTGAAGTCCTACTGCCTGCATTTGTGCTGGGTATGATTATGAAACATAAGGAACATGACACGCCCGTGGAACGAAAGGTTTCTACCGGAATTTCATTTTTTTTCATGTTCCTGGTGGGGATGAGTATGCCGCATTTTATTGGTGTGAACTTTGCGGAGACTCATGCAGGTGCTTATTCCGTCACCGGTTCGCAGGAGATGATGTCGTGGGGGATGATTATGTTTCATGTGGTGATTGTCTCTTTATTGTCGAATATAGGAAAGCTTTGTCCGATGTTCTTTTACCGTGACCGGAAATTAAGCGAGCGACTGGCTCTCTCTATCGGTATGTTTACCCGTGGTGAGGTAGGAGCCGGAATTATTTTCATTGCATTGGGCTATAACTTGGGTGGTCCGGCATTGGTGATTTCTGTGCTTACCTTGGTACTGAATCTGATTTTGACAGGAATTTTTGTACTTTGGGTCAAAAATCTTGCTTTAAGGAGTTATACTAATTAGAAAATTCTGTATATTGCAAAACTAATATTATAAAAACATTTCGTTATGACTATTTTGCGGACTATGCGGAACTTCTCGTCTATGAATATCACGGCGAGTATTCTTTTATTCCTGGCTGCTATCTCGGCAGCCATTATTGCGAACTCTTCTGTGGCTCCGGTATATCAGGAATTTTTGTCGCATGAACTTCATTTACAGATAGGAAATTTTAATTTGCTTTCGCATGGTGGGGAAAATCTGCGAATGATTGAGTTTATCAATGATGGTTTGATGACGATTTTCTTTTTATTGGTTGGACTGGAAATCAAACGTGAGTTATTGGTAGGTGAGCTTTCCTCTTTCCGTAAGGCGGCGTTGCCTTTCATTGCCGCTTGTGGTGGGATGTTGTTGCCTGTGATGATCTATTCGCTTATTTGTGTTCCGGGTAGTGAAGGCGGACATGGACTCGCCATTCCTATGGCTACGGATATTGCTTTTTCATTGGGGGTGTTGAGCTTATTAGGCAGCCGTGTGCCGTTGAGTTTGAAGATTTTTTTGACTGCTTTTGCGGTAGTCGATGATATCGGGGGAATTTTGGTGATCGCTCTTTTTTATAGTTCACATGTTGCCTATGGCTATCTTTTGGTAGCTATACTCTTTTATATTTTACTTTATTTTATAGGAAAGTATGGAACGACAAATAAGGTATTCTTCTTGGTGATTGGGGTGATTATCTGGTATTTATTTTTGCAATCCGGTATTCATAGCACTATTTCGGGAGTTATTCTTGCTTTTGTTATTCCCGCTAAACCTCGTCTGAATGTAGGGAAGTACATCGAAAAAATTCGTCATACCATTGCCGGTTTTCCGGCAATGCAATCTGAAAGCATTGTGCTGACTAATGAGCAAATAGCCAAGTTGAAAGAGGTCGAATCGGCTTCCGACCGTGTAATTAGTCCGTTGCAGTCATTAGAAGATAATTTGCATGGAACAGTCAATTATTTGATTCTTCCTCTTTTTGCATTTGTCAATGCCGGCGTTGTGTTTAGTGGGGGAGGCGAATTAGTGGGAGCTGTCAGTATTGCTGTTGCTGCCGGTCTGTTACTGGGAAAATTTATTGGAATATATTTCTTTACCTGGCTGGCTATAAAAATAAGATTGACTCCCATGCCTTTAGGGATGACCTGGAAGAATCTTTCCGGAGTTGCATTGTTGGGAGGTATTGGCTTTACTGTATCACTCTTTATCGCTAATCTTTCTTTTGGGGTAGACTATCCTGTATTATTGAATCAGGCCAAATTTGGTGTATTGACCGGAACCGTACTTTCCGGCTTACTGGGATATGTCGTACTTCGGATTTCGCTTTAATCTGTCGATTCATCGTCTCCATCATCTATCGGAAGAATTTTCATGCTTTCTTCATGTGGCAATTGTTCAACTTGGCGGAGTTTTCGTTCGATAGCGCGAGTCCGCTTACCCATTACTTCTTCTAGTTGGTCGCCGGCATTTTGAAGGTTTTTCTGTACTTTTTCGAGTAGTCCTCCGAATTTGCTGAATTCTGTTTTTACAGCTCCTAATACCGTCCAAACCTCTCCCGTTCGCTTTTGAATAGCTAACGTGCGGAATCCCATTTGCAGGCTATTTAGGATAGCCCCTAGTGTAGTAGGTCCTGTGACAACTATTTTGTAATCTTTTTGTAGAGTTTCTACCAGACTTGTTCTTCGGATTACTTCGGCATAAATGCTTTCAAAAGGCAGAAACATAATGGCGAAGTCTGTGGTAAAAGGAGGATCTACATATTTGTCGTGAATGTCTTTCGCCATTTTTTTGATGGTTGTTTCCAATTGCTTGCCGGACGATTCTATCAATGCAGTATCTCCTGCTTCAAAAGCATCATAATATTGTTCGTACACATCTTTGGGAAATTTAGCGTCGATAGGCAGATAGACGGTGCTGTTCGCATCATCCTTTCCCGGAAGTTTGATTGCGAACTCAACGAATTCGGTTCCGCTTTTCTTGGTTTTTACATTAGCGTCGTATTGTTCCGGACTCATCATCTGCTCTAATAATGCTCCTAACTGAACTTCGCCGAATGTACCACGCATTTTTACATTGCTCAACACCTTCTTTAATCCGCCTACGTCTTGAGCCAGAGATTTCATTTCGCCTAGTCCTTTCTGCACATTCTCAAGTTGTGAGCGGACAATTTCAAATGATTGGCCAATGCGTTCGTTCAATGTCTTTTGCAATTTTTCTTCCACCATTGTCCTCATGTCATCCAACCTCTTTTCGGTCGATTTAATCAATGATTCCTGTTGACGGGCCATCATATCGAATTTCTGACGCTGCAGCTCTCCGTTAGTCAACATATTTTTATGCAATACGTCTTGCAATTGCTGCATATTCTGATTCAGCGTTTGAGTCATCTCCAGGCGGAGTTCCCGGATGCTGCGATTCAGTTCTTCGCGATTCTCCTGCATTTGTTGACGCAAAGCTGTTTGCAGTTGTTCCGCTTGCGTTTGATTATTACCTTTTGTAAGTGACAGTATTAGTAAGACTATCACTAATGCGGCAACAACGATAAGTAAAATTAATTCCATTAATAAGTAAGAATTTCGTTTCCGTTTTCAGTAATCAGAATCATGTTTTCCCATTGGGCGGAGGGGAGTCCGTCGTCGGTGCAGACAGTCCATCCGTCGGCATCATCTATAAAGACTTCGTAGGTTCCCATGTTAATCATGGGTTCGATGGTAAAGGTCATTCCCGGTACGATCATCATGCCTGTACCCCGTCGGCCGAAATGCTCTACGTCCGGTTCCTCATGGAATTGCATCCCTACGCCATGTCCGCAGAGATCACGAACTACGCTGAAACCGTTCTTTTCTGCATGTTCCTGGATGGCTGCGCCTACATCACCCAGTTGTTTCCAGGGTTGTGCGGCGGCAATACCTATTTCCATGCACTCTTTGGTGACTTGTACTAATCTTTGCATGTCAGGATTGACATCGCCAATCATAAACATACGGGATGCATCGGAGAAATATCCTTTGTAAATGGTAGAAACGTCCACATTGATAATGTCTCCGCTTTTTAGAATCTCATTTTTGTTGGGAATACCGTGACAAACCACGTCGTTAATGCTTGTGCAGACGCTTTTGGGAAATCCTTCGTAGTTGAGTGGGGCAGGGATAGCGCCGTGGCTGGTGGTGAAATCATATACCAATACATCAATCTCTTCGGTGGACATTCCTTCCCGGATATTTTCTGAAATGTAATCCAGCAGTGCTGTATTGATTTTTGCACTTTCCCGGATGCCTTCCAGTTGTTCGGGGGTACGGAGTACTTTACGCGGTGGAAGTTTGTAACCTTGTTTTCTGTATTTCTGTATTTTTGCTTCTACTTCTGCCGGATAATTAGAGGGGGTAAACCGGAATCCCTTGATAAAGTTCTTCATTATGATAGCATATTTAATCGTATGACAAAGGTACGAGAATAAATGGAAAATATGCTTTCTTGCTTTCTAAAACTTTTCGATCCTCAATTATCAATAGGATTTACCATTCGTATGAAACGCTAACTTGAGGTATCCATTCCCATCTTTTTCGTATAGCATTATATTGGTATTGCATCCCTGTTTTGATTTTCCAGTTTTTATTTATTTTGAAAACGACATTACTTCCCAATTTGGTTGGTTCCACTTCGGAGGGGAGTCCTCGGTATCTTCGGGTATCGAGGTTTTGTGAACCATATATATCGAGAGACCATCTGGAGGATAATTTATATTCCATTTGGCTTTGGATATGGAAATGATTGGAATTTTCTGCAAAGTCGCTTTTACTATGCAGAATAAGATTCTTGTTTATTCTTAGCCAGGAATAAGTGGGTAAAAAGGTGGAACCTGGCTTTTGGAACATCTTGTATGTGTGAATAGAAGGTTTCGAAAAGATTGTGGAAGATTTTAAAGTGGGTAGTGTGGGATCAAAATCTACAAATGGTTTTCGAGAGTACATTTTTTGCTCTATTTTTTCGATAAGCTTTCTGTTTTTCTTGATTTCCTGATCGGATTCCAACATTTGCTGAAGTCTCAATGAGTCCTGTTTGCTCCATTCTTGCCCTGTTGCGGATAAGGGGAACAATAATAAACAAAGAATATTCAATTGATATTTCCGAATGTCCATACACTGTGCTAGTAAAGTTTATTGTATGGACGGTGAAAAACAGGATATGCTGCTTTGAACGATTAGTGAATAGTAATTATTTCACATAATATGGGAATACTTTTCTTTTGTTTATGATAATTTTCTAGCTTTGAAAACCGGTTGTATCTTCTGAATTTCCGATTCAAAGCCAAACCAGTAGCCATGTCCTTCTTCATCGACAGGGAGGAAACATAGTCGTAGATTTTCGCGGTATGCACCGTATACTACTTCCCAACTTTCAGGAGGTAACTGTCTTTTGGTTCTTACTTTTTCTGCCGGAGCTTTTTTTAATGACATACCTGCTTCTATCCATGCAATACTGACTTGTGTCAGGTAGTCGGGATAATGATTCTTGCAGAAATCATAAAGGATTAATCCTCTTCTTTCCAGGCTAAGAGGAGTGTCGATGACATCTGTCCGGACCAGATGGTCGAGTAGGTCATGTATGAAATGGGGGTTCTCCAAAATTAGTATACGGGTGATATTTCGCCAGGTAGGAGTGTTATAGAAACCGTCTAACAGGCGTGACAGATAATGGGCTGTTTGTAACTCATCTACCGTGATTTCACGGGTTTGAAGTACTTCGTATGGAGGAAGTGGAGAATACTGTATACCTAATTCATCCGCTCTTCTTCGCATTTCGGTGCCCGGAAGTAATTTCAGAGATTCCAGTTGGATTTCTCCTGCGCCATACTCGGTTAAGGTACGGACGTCGTCGAAAATCTCTGATAGATGGTAGAGTGGGAGTCCGGCTATCAAGTCGGCATGAGTTTCCATGTTTTCAAGTGAACATAGATAGTGGAGTCCGGCCAGAGCATCGGAGAGTTTTCCTATTCTTCGACTTTGTTCAAGCACGTTTTCCCGAAGGCTTTGGATACCGGCTTCCAGGTGCAGCAGACCTTTAGGCAGAGTGGTTAATTCCTGTTTGAGTTCATCGGAAAGTAGTGCCGGATGAATTTCCAGATGGAAACAGATGTCCGGGTATTCGCGGAATAAGTTTAATAGCTCTTTTGCCCGTTTATTATTGTAATTGAAAGTACGATCCAGTACTCGCACGTTTTTGATTCCGTGTTCGTGTATCACGTCGAGACGTTCTTTGATTGTTTCGAGAAATAAGGTACGAACCGGCTTTTCACCTCCACTGACACAAAAAGCACAGGTGTTAAAACATCCCCGGGTAGTTTCTAACTGTACAAATGGTTTGCTCCAATTGAAGAAACGGCTTTTTTCGGGAGGAACCAATTCAGAAAAGTTCATGACACGGGCAAGTCCGTTGTCCTGATATTCTCCTGATTCATTCAGGTAACAAAGTCCTGTGATTGATTTCCATTCCTTTCTTGGCTGATTCCACACTTTTAACCATAATGGAAATACTTCTTCGCCTTCTCCGCGAAACACTCCGCTTACAAATTTGTTCTTATATAAGAAAGCTTCATTATCTCCTAAAAACTCGGGACCTCCGAGTATAACACAGCAGTGAGGTAGTAATGCTTTTGCGCGTGAAACGATGTGCAGGAGTTGCTCATGATTGAATAGCCAATTGGTAGCTGCAATGATATCCGGTTGATGGCGGTAGATTTGGTTGACGACACTGCCGGTGTTTTCATTGATCGTGGCGGAAACCGTACACCATTCAATGTCTGTATTATTTGCTATTTGGGCATGTAAGGCAGGTAATGCCAACGAAGAATGAGCGTACGAACTATTTAAATCAAGCCAAAGAAGTTTCATGCGGAAATTTTAATATTATCTTCGCAAAGGTACAAAAAACTTGTGGCTTGTGATGTATAGTAAATAAAAAACGCTAATTTTGTATTAATAAACGCAATAAACTAGAGAATTATGGAAATGATAAAGAGATATGCGGGTATCTTGATGATGCTGACTTTATTGGTTGGCTTTACTTCGTGTGAAAGTGAAGACGAGACAGAATTTAATCTGCCTGGTGAGTGGTATACGAATGAAGAGATTGATTTCGGGGCATATACCTGGGGAAGAGGTACGCTTATGACTTTTAACGCGAGAAATCAAGGAACAATTGGTTCTGCCGGTGATCCGAATTATTTGGTTTTTGAGTGGAGATGGATTGATGGAGGATATAATTCAATGGAATTATATTTTTATGGTGATGGCACTTATGCCTATATTTGGGGTGCGGAAGCTACCGATAGAACTTTTAGTGGAACATGGTATAATAATTGGCGGGATTTTAGGGATAGAATAGATGGACAACCATTCTATATGCGTCGTCAATAAAACAGTGATAAAGATTAAAAATAAAGCCAGAGTCAATCATGATTCTGGCTTTGTTTTTTGAATATAGGAATTTATTTTTTCAAAAACAACTTCTTAAATTCCGCCGGATAAGGCGTCTCGAACTCCATTAAATCTCCCGTTACCGGATGATAGAAACAAAGTTTGAAGGCATGGAGTGCCAATCGTCCGATAGGGTTGGGAGAATCTTCTCTTCCATATCTTCCGTCGCCGATAATAGGATGGCCTAAATCCTGCATGTGTACACGAATCTGATTCTTTCGGCCAGTTTCCAAATCGAGTTCCAACAGAGAATATCCGTTAGCGCGTTTGATTGTCTTATAGTGGGTAATAGATTTTGATCCACCGTCATCATATTCACTGGAACTTACGTAAAGCGTTTTATCAGTCAGCCAGGAAACGACCGTATCATAGTCTTTTTCCATACTACCTTCCACTACGGCTACATATCGGCGGTCGGTCACTATCTCATGCCAGTTGTCGCGTAGCGTCCGCTGCGTTTTTTCATCTTTGGCAAACATCATCAAACCGGAAGTATCTCTATCTAAGCGGTGAACGATAAACACACGGAATTGACGTCCGGAGCGTTGCACATATTCATTCAGTATCGTGTAGGCAGTGCGCTCTTTCTGACGCTCCGTATTGACGGATAGAAGTCCTTGCATCTTTTCGACGACAATGATATAGGCGTCTTCATATACAATCTTCAGCAATCTGTTATTAAATTCTTTCTTTCCCTTTTGCTTGCTGATTTTCACTTTCATGCCTGCTTCAAGGGGAAAGTTGAATTGCGTGGTTATCACATTATCAACAAACACGACCCGCTTGCTTAACAACGATTTTAATTTCGTGCGACTTGCATCCGGCATCTTGGCAGCCAGGAACTCCATTAATTCCATGGGCTCTTTGACTGCATAATTGGTATATTGAGCACGTGCTTTTTCAGCAGGAGTTCTTCTAGGTCTTTTTTTCATTTCTTTTTTCTTTTGAGAATTTATTTTTCACCACAGATTACACAGATTAACACAGATTTTTATTACTGATTATTATAATCTGTGCTAATCTGTGGTGAACTCTTTATCGAAGTTCCAGCAACACCACATTTTCTACGTGGTGAGTGTGAGGGAACATATCTACGGGTTGAACAGCCTTCACCTTATACTTTTCATCCAGTAATTGCAGATCCCGCGCTTGAGTAGCAGGATTACAACTAACATATACAATTCGTTTCGGTTCCGCAAACAAAATGACATCAATCACATCCTGGTGCATACCGGCACGGGGAGGGTCTGTGATGATTACGTCGGGGCGCCCATGCTGATTGATGAAATCCTGCGTCAGCATATCTTTCATATCACCGGCATAAAAAATTGCGTTCTTGATATCATTGATTTCTGCATTCACCTTTGCGTCTTCAATAGCTTCCGGCACGTATTCGATACCGATCACCTGACGGGCTTGGCGTGAAACGAAATTGGCAATTGTTCCTGTTCCTGTATAAAGGTCATATACCAGTTCGTTTCCTGTTAATCCGGCAAAGTTACGGGCTATCTTATATAAATTATAAGCCTGTTCCGAGTTAGTCTGATAGAATGATTTCGGGCCAACCTTGAAACGCAAGCCTTCCATTTCTTCAAAGATGTGGTCTTTCCCTTTAAATACGTGAACGTCCAAATCGTTGATGGTATCGTTGCACTTATTATTAATAATGTATAGAAGCGAAGTGATTTCGGGGAAAGAGTCCGCTACGAATTGGAGTAATTGCTTGAACAGTTCCATTTCGTGATCTTCTGTAATCTTGCAAATGACGATTACCATCAGTTCCCCTGTGGAAGATGTGCGTATAATCATATTCCGCAGCATACCTTCCTGTGTGCGCAGATTGATGAAAGAATAATCGTGTTCGTAAGCGTAGTCACGTACTGCGTTCCGGATGCGGTTGGATATATCATCCTGCAACCAGCATTTCTCAATAGCCAGTACTTTGTCGAATGCTCCCGGAATGTGGAAACCTACCGCATTCATCTGATCGTATTTCACGTCCTGACGAACTTCCTCGTTTGTCAACCAGCGCTTATTTGAAAAGGTGAATTCCAGTTTGTTTCTGTAAAACTCCGTTTTGTCAGAACCGAGAATCGGAGAAATCTCGGGAAGTTCGATCTTTCCGATACGTCTCAAATTATCTTCCACTTGCTTTTGCTTATATCTGATCTGCTCTGAATAGGGGAGCACTTGCCACTTGCAGCCACCGCATACGCCATAATGTTGGCAGAAAGGAACAGCGCGATTGGGCGACAGCTCGTGAAACTTTACCGCTTCAGCTTCGGCATATTTATTCTTTTTACGCTTGATTTGCAGGTCTACAACATCACCCGGCACTACATAAGGAACAAAAATCACTAGGTCGTTTACTTTTGCTATGGCTTTTCCTTCGGCAGCCACATCCATGATTGTTACCTTCTCCAATAAGGGAAGCTCTTTTTTCTTTCTTGCCACTTTTACACCAGTCTAATAATTACTTTGCAAAAGTAGGTATTTTTTTTGGAAAAAATTCGGGTATACAGAAATATTCCGGATTGTAATGTCGAAATTGCATTTTGATAGAAAGTTTTTTCGCAAAAAGTTTTCAAGTTTGCGAAATATCCTTAGATTTGCGAACAGAAAAAAGTCATAATGTAACTTTAAACACAATATTATGGATAAAAAAAGAGTTTATACCTTTGGTAATGGTCAGGCAGAAGGAAAGGCTGACATGAAGAATTTGCTCGGTGGTAAGGGAGCCAACCTTGCTGAAATGAATTTAATCGGAATTCCTGTCCCTCCCGGATTCACAATAACTACAGATGTTTGTACGGAATACAATACGTTAGGACGTGATAAAGTGGTTGAGTTGCTGAAAGATGAAGTTGTAAAAGCGATCGCTCATGTGGAAGCGTTGATGAAATCTAAATTCGGTGATGTTGAAAATCCTTTGTTGGTATCTGTACGTTCCGGTGCACGCGCATCTATGCCGGGTATGATGGATACGATCCTGAACCTCGGATTGAATGATGAAGTGGTGGAAGGTATTATCCGTAAGACGGGTAATGCACGTTTTGCATGGGACTCTTACCGTCGTTTCGTACAGATGTACGGTGACGTTGTGTTGGGCATGAAGCCTACCAATAAAGATGATATTGACCCGTTCGAAGCTATCATCGAAGAGGTGAAGAAAGCGAAAGGGGTAGAACTGGATAACGAGTTGAAAGTGGAAGACTTGCAGGAACTCGTAAAGAAATTCAAGGCCGCTGTAAAAGAACAGACCGGAAAAGATTTCCCGACTTGTGCATACGAACAACTTTGGGGAGCTATCTGTGCTGTATTTGATTCATGGATGAATGAACGCGCTATTCTTTATCGTAAGATGGAAGGTATACCTGATGAATGGGGTACAGCTGTCAATGTACAGGCTATGGTGTTCGGTAATATGGGTGATACATCGGCTACAGGTGTTTGTTTCTCACGAGATGCCGGTACAGGCGAAGACCTTTTCAATGGTGAATACCTGATTAACGCACAAGGTGAAGATGTAGTGGCAGGTATCCGTACTCCACAGCAGATCACTAAGATTGGTTCTCAACGTTGGGCTGTATTGGCTGGCGTTACCGAAGATGTTCGTGCTGCGAAATTCCCTTCAATGGAAGAAGCAATGCCGGAAATCTATAAAGAACTGGATGCTCTCCAGACTAAACTGGAAAATCATTATAAAGATATGCAGGACATGGAGTTCACCGTACAGGAAGGTAAACTCTGGTTCCTCCAGACACGTAACGGTAAGCGTACAGGTGCTGCCATGGTAAAGATTGCTATGGACTTGCTCCGTCAGGGTATGATCGACGAAAAGACTGCTTTGATGCGCGTGGAACCGAATAAACTTGATGAATTGCTCCACCCTGTATTCGATAAGGATGCTTTGAAGAAAGCCAAAGTGTTGACCCGTGGTCTTCCGGCTTCTCCGGGTGCTGCAACCGGTCAGATCGTATTCTTTGCTGATGACGCTGCCGAATGGCATGCTGCCGGTAAACGTGTGGTGATGGTTCGTATCGAAACTTCTCCGGAAGACTTGGCCGGTATGGCAGTTGCCGAAGGTATTCTTACGGCTCGTGGCGGTATGACTTCTCACGCGGCTGTTGTGGCTCGTGGTATGGGTAAATGCTGCGTATCGGGTGCAGGTGCATTGAACATTGATTATAAAAACCGTACGGTAGAGATTGATGGTGTGTTGCTGAAAGAAGGTGACTATATCTCTTTGAACGGAAGTACAGGTGTAGTATATAATGGTAAGGTAGAAACGAAAGCTGCAGAGCTTTCCGGCGACTTTGCCGAATTGATGACACTGGCTGATAAATATACTCGTTTGCAGGTACGTACCAATGCGGATACTCCTCATGATGCGGAAGTTGCACGTAACTTCGGTGCAGTAGGTATCGGCCTTTGCCGTACAGAACACATGTTCTTCGAAGGCGAAAAGATCAAAGCAATGCGTGAAATGATCCTGGCGGAAAATGCAGAAGGACGTCGGAAAGCATTGGCTAAGATTCTTCCATATCAACAAGAAGACTTCAAAGGTATCTTTAAAGCAATGGCTGGTTGCCCGGTAACCGTTCGTTTGCTTGATCCTCCTTTGCATGAGTTCGTTCCTCACGATTTGAAGGGACAGCAAGAAATGGCGGATACGATGGGTGTAAGCCTGCAATATATCCAGCAACGTGTAGAATCACTGTGTGAACATAACCCGATGTTGGGTCACCGTGGTTGCCGTTTAGGAAATACTTATCCTGAAATTACTCAAATGCAGACACGTGCAATTTTGGGTGCTGCATTGGAACTGAAGAAAGAAGGAGTGGAAACTCATCCGGAAATCATGGTTCCGTTAACCGGTATCTTGTATGAATTCAAGGAACAGGAAAATGTGATTCGCTCAGAAGCTAAGAAATTGTTTGAGGAAGTAGGAGATAATATTGACTTCAAAGTAGGTACAATGATTGAAATCCCGCGTGCTGCTTTGACTGCCGACCGTATTGCTTCTTCTGCCGAGTTCTTCTCGTTCGGTACAAATGACTTGACGCAGATGACCTTCGGTTATTCTCGTGATGATATAGCTTCTTTCCTTCCTGTTTATTTGGAAAAGAAGATTTTGAAAGTAGACCCGTTCCAGGTTCTCGACCAGAATGGTGTGGGACAGCTGGTACGTATGGCGACAGAAAAAGGCCGTGCTATCCGTCCGGATTTGAAATGTGGTATCTGTGGTGAACATGGTGGTGAGCCTTCTTCTGTGAAGTTCTGTCACCGGGTAGGTTTGAACTATGTTAGTTGTTCTCCATTTAGAGTGCCGATTGCCAGACTGGCGGCGGCGCAGGCAGCGATAGAAGGATAGTCAAATACGCTGGTTAGGTACTTAACTATCTGATAAATAGGCTGTAAATACTTGTGAAAGTATTTGCAGTCTATTTTATTTTAGATTATCATTGATTTTTAGTTGGGATTAATAGTATTTCTCTATTCCGCCAAATCCTCTGATTTTTTTATTTTCTTTCGTTTTATTGATAAAGTTGTTTAATCGCTTTTCAAATTCTTCAGGTCGTTTTCTGGCTGCTTCAATGTATGCAATTCGGATACGTTTATATGCGTCGGAAAAATGGAGATAATTTTCCCAGATTGTCTTATCTTCCTTCAATCTTTCAATTATATCATTGGGGAAAATGAAAGGATCAGACAATACATTTCGTATTTTATCTTCAAATTTGGGGTGTATCATTTTATTTTCCAATAGCCACTTAAGTCTTTCTTTGTTAGCTTGCGAATAGGTACTTTTAGGGTTTCTGGGTGTGAAATGCTGAATTTTATGTTCTTTGTCGAGCGATTTTATTGTACTGTCAATCCACTCGAAACAAAGAGCTTCTTCAACAGCGTCGTTGTATGTGATACTTTTTTCGCCTGAAGATTTGCTGGGAAATACAAACCAAACTTCATTGGCAGTCTCAAAGTTGTCATTCAACCACTTTCGCCAATCTTTTCTGTTCTCGAAATACTTTATTTCTATTGACATAACAAATCGTTTAAACTAACTTTTTATTGCCTTTACTTTCATAATAACGAAGCATTTTACACTATACAATGTCAGTCAAGCGCGTCTGTGTCTGATGGCTGAAAGGCTTACCACCCGTCAAAGATACTAAATCTTAAAGAAACAGTCCTCATTTACTTCTTAAATCCTTTGGCTTATTATGGTATGACGACACTCACTACATGTAATATATTTGAATAAGAATCGATAGCAAGAATTTTGTGTTGCTATATAATATGATGTACAGAGTCTCCGTTAAACATTTATTTGGTGTTTATTATAAAAAACTAACTAAATATTTGTTTGTTCATAAAAACTGCTTTACATTTGCACCCTAGAAATCAATCGACCGAATTGGGGTCTAACGTTTAATTTAAAAAACAAAGAAAATGAAAAAGGGTTTATTATTGGTAGTTGTGATGTTAGCAACTATCGCTGTAAAAGCACAAGACATTTACGTAGGCGGATCTTTGAACGTTTGGCGTAACAGCACAGGCAACACTACTTCTTTTAAAATTGCTCCGGAAATCGGATATAACTTTAATGAAACATGGGCGCTGGGTGCTGAATTAGACTATTCACACAATTATGATGGAGGAGTAACTAAAAATTCAGTATTTGTAGCTCCGTACATTCGTTGGTCTTACTGCGAAACAGGCGCTGTTCGTTTGTTCTTGGACGGAACTGCTGCTGTTGGTTTCGTGAAAGTTAAAGACGGAGACACTAGCAAAGCAGGACAAGTGGGACTTAGACCGGGTATTGCTGTTAAATTGAACGATCACTTCTCTTTTATTGCCAAGTATGGTTTCCTTGGATATCGTAGAAATATAAACACTCTTGGAGATTCTTTTGGTCTTCAACTTACTAGCGAAGACCTTTCAATTGGTTTCCACTACGCATTCTGATAAGAAGAAAAGTAATTCAACAAAATAGGAAAGGGAGTTCTCAAAAATAGGGAATTCCCTTTTTTTATGTATAATCTCTATAAATTACGCACTTGTTAACGAAAAAGTTGTTTAATACAAATTACAATTATACATTTGCATTGTTAAACAATAAGGTCAATAAAAACCTTTAGTATTAATTTAAAACTTTAAAATTATGAAGAAGAGTGTTTTGTTTGTTTTATTTGCGCTGATTTCAGTAGCAGGTTTTTCTCAAATTACAGGTTGGAATGCCAAGGTAGGTATGAACATCAGTAATTACACTGGAGATACTGATATGAATGCTAAGATTGGTTTCAAACTTGGTGGAGGTTTTGAATATGCTTTTAATGATACATGGTCATTGCAGCCTTCATTATACCTGACTAGCAAAGGTGCCAAAAAAGATGAATTGACTATCAACGCTTATTATTTGGAATTACCTGTAATGGCTGCTGCTCGTTTTAATGTTGCAGACAATACTAATCTTGTGGTTAATGCAGGTCCTTATTTGGCATGTGGAATTGCAGGAAAATCGAAAATGGATATGGGTAATGTAGAGTATAAGGAAGATACGTTTGGTGACGATGCTTTGAAGCGTTTTGATGCAGGTCTTGGTGTAGGAGTTGCATTGGAATTTGGTAAAATCATTGCAGGTTTGGAAGGTCAGTTCGGTTTAGTTGACGTACAAAAAGTTGGTAATCCTAAAAACATGAACTTTTCTATTGTTGTAGGATATAAGTTCTGATAAGAAAACACTGAAAAAATAGAGAGCCGTTGCAGAAGGTAATTCGCAACGGCTTTTTTAATATTTCATGATTGGGAAAAACACTTCTCTTATTGGATAAAATGAGGAAGCATAACCAGTTAGTTTTATGATCGGTTATATTTATTAATCTGATAGTTTCTTCAGCTTTTTGAAATGCTCGATTACGGCTAAATAATTTTGGTCCTGACAAGCGTCGAATCTATTCCAGAGATCTCCTAAGACGACAGCCCCTCCGAAACCGAAATCCTTAATCTCCAATAAATTGTCTTCATTGATACCTCCCAATGCCATCACTTTCGAGTCGATAATCTTGGCTCTTTGTGCTTCGCGTAACTCTTCGGCAGTGTATGTTGAATAGTAATTCACTTTAGAGATACTGTCATAGATAGGGCTCATAAAAACATAGTCGTAAAAGTGCTTTCTGTTTTTTACCTCCTCCACTGAATGGCAGGAACAACTGATATGACCATAATAATCATGCGGTTCTTTGGGGTTACGTGCATTCAGGTGGATTCCCATCAGGTTGAATTCTTCTTTCAGATAAAAATGCTCATGTGTAACGATGCGACGGTGATATTTATCCGGAATAAGTGTCAATAGCCGTTCCGAATACATAGCCGGAGTCTCCGGCTTCCTAAGATGTAGGACATCCAGCCCCTCTTCGAAAAGAGCGGTAATAATCTTATCTTCTTCGACGAAGAAAGTAGGGGTGGTAACTACAATTAGTTTCATTTCTTTTGTTAAAATTGGATTGTTTAGCAAAGTTACTAATTAACTATGTCAGAAACCAACCTTTATAGTGAAAATTTGTTAGATTGCAGTGTCCGCAGGTCAATTGTCCATAGTTCGCCGGCTAAAACATCACCAAAACCACAGATTATTTTCAGTACTTCTGTAGCTTCAATGCTCCCTACAATGGCAGGAGTAACCCCCATCACTCCTTTGGGCGGAGGAGGCATCCGTTGCATTTCTTCTTCATCAGGATAAAGATCCCGGTAGTTTTTCTTTTGATTTCCGTAGTTGAACACAGAAACCTGTCCTTCAAAACCGCAGATAGCACCATATACGTAGGGCTTTTTCTGTTCAATGCAAATGTCGTTAATCAGGTAGCGGGTGGCAAAGTTGTCGCAGCCATCCACCACTATATCATATTCCTGAATGATATCATACGCATTGTCTTTCGTCAGCCGGGTAGCGTAGGGATGTATTTCGATTTCACTGTTGAGAGCGGAGAGCCGTTCCGCAGCACAGATAGCTTTTGGTTTACCTAACTCCTTTTCGGAATAGAGCACTTGTCGTTGTAGGTTGGTGATGCTTACCAAGTCATCATCTACCAGCCCCAGGCATCCCACACCAGCACCTGCTAGGTAGAGGGCGATGGGAGAGCCCAGCCCTCCCACGCCTACAATAAGCACTTTGGCTTCCTGCAGTTTCTTCTGACCTTCTTCTCCGATTTCGGGAAGTATAATTTGTCTGTCGTATCGCATCTGTTTATCTTTTAAAATCAAAAGACTGATCCCAATCTTTCCAGACGGGTTCACGACCCAGTTTTTTCAAATCACGTTCCACTTCAACCGCCTTTCGCTCATCACTTACGTGAAATTGTTCCAGGGTTTGAGGATAACTGAAATATCCTCCCGGTTCAGTTTTACTTTCCGCACTCATTGTGGTTACGCCAAGTGTTGCCATGTGGTTTCGGATTTCTGCGCTCTCACGGGTAGAATAAGAGATATCTACATCATGGTCGAAGATTCGCATGGCGAATGTAAGTTGGGCGAGTTCCCGGTCATTCATGACTACATTCGGCTGGAATCCGCCGTTTTCAGACGGGCGCATACGCGGGAAGTTTACGCTGTATTTCGTTTTCCAGTAATGCTTCTGTAAATAACGCAGATGATAAGCCATCATCGTTACGTCGGTTCGCCATTCCTCCAGGCCGATCAGGACACCCATACCAATCTTGTGTACACCTGCCTGTCCCATGCGGTCGAAGCCGTCTACACGCCATTCGAATTTTGACTTCATGCCTCTTGGATGATACGTTTTGTAATTTGCTTTATGGTAAGTCTCTTGAAAACAGATCACTCCGTTCAGGCCATGATTGGTTAGCTCCTTGTATTCTTCCGCTTTAAGAGGCATTACTTCAATTTGCAGGTTGCTGAAATAAGGCTTTGCCAAATCCAACGCCCGGGCAATGTATGGAACACCTGCTGCGGCCGGGTTTTCACCGGTTACAAGCAGTAGATTCTCAAAAGGAGCCAACCGTTTGATGGCTTTGTATTCATTGACAATCTCTTCCTCTGTCAATATCGTTCTCTTCATCGGATTGCTGATGTGAAAACCGCAATAGACACAGGAATTGGTACATGAATTAGTCAGGTAGAGCGGTACAAACATAGAGATTGTCTTACCGAACCGTTCCATTGTATATTTCTGACTAAGGCGTGCCATCACTTCCAGATAAGGAGTGGCGGCAGGTGAAATCAGCGCCATAAAGTCGTTGACATCCAGATGCTCTTTTTTACCCAACGCACGGCGTACGTCAGCATCTGTTTTGGAATAGATGGCTTTTGTCGTCTCTTCCCAGGATATTTTTTCTAATTCGTCTGAGAACATTTTATCCAATTATAAATTTAAAATTGAAAATTAAAATGAGGGGAGAGGTAGGTCAGTGGCCCGACGTTTTGTTTCTCCCCACTCATTATTTATTGCTTTTGGCACTTTTCTTTAAATCGCGTGACAATCTCATTGCACAGAAATTAGGTCCGCACATCGTACAATATTCTCCATCGATATGGTGTCCTGCACGGAAATAGGTCTGCGCCCGTTCCGGATCGAGAGACAGGTCGAACTGGTCTTTCCAGCGGAACTCATAACGAGCTTTACTCAATGCGTTGTCGCGTACTTGTGCACCCGGGTGTCCTTTTGCCAAATCGGCGGCATGAGCGGCTATCTTGTAAGTGATTACTCCTACGCGTACGTCTTCTTTGTCAGGTAAGGCAAGATGCTCTTTCGGGGTGACATAACAAAGCATAGCCGTACCCAACCATCCGATTTGTGCGGCACCGATAGCAGAAGTGATATGGTCGTATCCGGGAGCAATATCCGTCACCAACGGGCCGAGCGTGTAGAAAGGGGCGTCATGGCATTTTTCAATCTGACGTTCCATGTTCTCTTTAATTTTATGCATCGGAACGTGTCCGGGGCCTTCAATAAATGCCTGAACATTTTTATCCCAGGCACGGAGCACCAGCTCTCCCATGGTATCGAGTTCGGCAAACTGCGCTTCATCGTTTGCGTCGTAGATAGAACCCGGGCGAAGTCCGTCACCTAATGACACGGCTACGTCATATTGTGCCAGAATATCACAGATATCGTCAAAATGATCGTATAAGAAACTTTCCTGATCGTGTACGAGGCACCATTTACTCATAATACTTCCTCCACGGCTGACAATGCCGCACAAGCGATTATCGGCAAGATGAACATTATGACGGCGAATCCCTGCATGGATGGTAAAGTAATCTACCCCTTGTTCACATTGTTCAATCAATGTGTCCCGGTAGATTTCCCAGGTGAGGTCTTCCACTATGCCATTCACTTTTTCAAGTGCCTGATAAATAGGAACAGTGCCTACCGGTACGGGACAATTGCGGATAATCCATTCACGTGTTTCATGGATGTTTTCTCCTGTGGAAAGATCCATCAACGTGTCTCCACCCCATTTACAGCTCCACAGTGCTTTCTCCACTTCTTCATCAATGCTGGAGGTAGTAGCCGAATTTCCGATGTTCGTATTGATTTTTACAAGGAAGTTACGTCCGATAATCATCGGTTCAGCTTCCGGGTGGTTGATGTTGGCCGGTAGTACAGCACGTCCCTCCGCAATCTCCTGACGAACAAATTCGGGGGTAATGTGAGTTTTAATTCCCAGTTCCTCACAATTCATATTTTCGCGGATCGCTACGTATTCCATTTCAGGAGTGATAATTCCTCTTTTGGCATACGCCATTTGGGTGATTGCTTCCCCTTTTTTAGCGCGATAGGGCAGGGCGATGTGTTCGAAACGTAAGTGATCGAGACTTTTATCATCTCTTCTCATTTGTCCGTATTCCGAAGTAATTTCAGGCAACTGTTCCACGTCACCACGACTCACGATCCATTCTTCACGCATGCGGGGCAGTCCTTTTTTGAGGTCAATGTTCATTTCCGCATCACTGAACGGTCCGCTGGTATCATATACATATATTTCCGGATTTGGTGTTGCTATCTTTTCTTCGCCTTCAAAGCTGACACTGGGCACTTGCTCCACTTTCCGCATGGCAACGCGGATATTCGGATAAAGTTTACCGGGTAAATAGACTTTCTGCGAACGGGGGAATTTTATTTTTTGTTCCATAGTTTATTTGTTTTAATCAAGAAAAGCCGTTAGAGGTGAACTTGCTTCTGCTACGAAGTCGACGGCTTGTAATCCTAATCCTGCTTTGTAAGCCTGTCTTCCGGCTTCTGTAGCTGCTTTGAATGCTTTAGCCATTTCTACCGGATTTCCGGCAACGGCTATTGCAGTATTCACTAATACAGCGGAAGCTCCCAGTTCCATTGCTTCGGCAGCATGGCTTGGCGCGCCGATACCGGCATCCACTACCACCGGGATACCTGCCTGTTCGATAATGATTTGCAGGAATTCTTTTGTCTGCAATCCTTTGTTCGTACCGATGGGTGCACCGAGCGGCATAACGGTAGCTGCGCCTGCTTCTTCCAGCCGTTTGCAGAGTACAGGGTCAGCCTGGCAATAAGGTAACACGATAAAGCCCAGTTTCACCAGTTCTTCCGTAGCTTTCAGTGTTTCGATAGAGTCGGGGAGCAGATAGCGCGGGTCCGGATGAATTTCCAGTTTCAGCCAGTTTGTTCCAAAGGCTTCGCGAGCCAGTTGCGCGGCGAAAACAGCCTCTTCCGCGTTACGTACACCGGAGGTGTTGGGCAATAACTGAATATTCGGATGAATGATATGTTTCATCATGTCGTCCTCTTTGTTATCCATGTCGATTCGTTTCATGGCAACAGTTACCATTTCCGTACCCGAAGCCAGAATAGCTTGTTCCATTACTTCATTGGAATTGAATTTTCCTGTTCCTAGAAAAAGACGGGAGTTAAATTCGCGTCCCGCAATTACTAACTTTTCCATTCTATATATTTTAGTTGATTATTTAAATGCTGATTTTTTGAGACAGAAGAACATAAGAACAAAAATAAAACAGTAGTTTAATAACAGTAGAAATAATTATCTAAGTGCAGCTTTTATGTTCTTTTGTTCTTCTGTCTGAATTAAAATTCCATTTATCATTTGACAAATTATAGATCACTTTCAATGATTCTACGTGTTTCTTCTACCGGATTATCTGCTCCGAGAATAGTTCCTGACAGGGCTATTCCATTTACTCCTGTATGAAGTATGGCAGGAATATCCTCAAAAGTGATTCCCCCGATAGCTACAACGGGGATTTCGATATTCGCTTCCTTCATCTGTGAAAGAATAGAAGAATAGCCCTCCAAACCCAGTACAGGGCTTAGATTCTTTTTAGTGGTAGTAAACCGGAAAGGACCGATGCCGAGATAATCGGCTCCGGCACGATAGTGTTGTACGACATCTTCGAAAGTGTTTGCAGTGCCGCCGATAATAAAGGCTTCACCAAGTATTTGGCGGGCCTGGTCGATAGGCATATCCTTTTTGCCTAGATGCACACCGTCCACTTCCAGCTTTTTGGCCAGTTCGACGTGGTCATCCAGAATCAGGATTGCTTCGTGCTCTTTGCAAAGTGGCTTCAGTTGTAGGGCTACTGCTTCCACTTCTTCGAGAGGAACGTCTTTCATACGTAGCTGGATCCATTTGCACCCGCCTTCGAGTGCCATACGTGCCGATTCGAGGTACGAATACCGTTCGGTCTGATGCGTGATAAATTGTAGACTAATCATCTCCTTATCCTCCGCAAGCCGCTTTGATAATCACCAGGTTATCGTTCTCGTGTAGAATGAAACACTCCCATTCGATACGGGGAATCATTTTGTTGTTTACGGCGATAGCAATGCCTTGAACCGGAAGTTCGAGCTGTGCTGTCAGTTGCGTAAGGGTAGAAGCAGGAGTCATTTCCACCTCTTTGTTGTTCACTTGTACTTTCATTGTCCTATCAGAATAAATAAGTTGAAAGTAAATACAAAGAGCGTGCTTAAATGGAAAGGCGATAAGAAGAAACACAATCCCTACGTCAGTATTAACTGCCTCAGGTTCCTAGGGTATAATCTCAGCCCCTCATGGGGCACCCCTTTGTCTTTACGGGAGCAAAGTAAGCGAAAAAGAAACAGAAAAACACTAAATCAGTCGATTTTTTTTCATTTTTCTGTTTATTCCTGTTTTTTGATGGGATGAGAAAAGATAAATCGGGCACCATTTTTGTAACTCTTGTCAATCCATATATCACCTCCCATATATTGGATGGTCAGTTTGCAGATAGCCAGTCCCAACCCTGTACCCTGCACGAATTCATTCAGCTTTTCGAAACGTTGGAATACGAGTTCCTGTTTATCTTCGGGGATTCCCGTGCCGGTATCTGTCACCGAGAACAGCATACATTGCTTTTCTTCGTCCACTTCATAATCCAGCGTGATACTTCCTCCGGCAGGAGTGAATTTCAAGGCATTATTCAGCAGGTTGATAATAATCTGTTGCAGACGCAACGGGTCCGTGTAGAGCATGTAAGGCTCCTTAGGCATTTGGAGTTTGATGTCTACATCCACTGTCTTGTTCCGGTTGGTGAGAGTAATCATATTCTGGCAATGGTTCACCAGCTCGCACCATTCATAGTTGAATTGCAGCTTTCCTGATTCCAGGCGTGATATATCCAGTACATCGCTAATCAGTTGGAGCAATAAATTGGAATTAGTCTGGACGATATCCGCATATTCTTTTAATTCATCATTTTGCTCTACCGAACCGATAATCAGGCTGGAGAAACCGACAATTGCGTTTAAAGGTGTCCGTATCTCATGGCTCATATTCGAGACAAAAGCACTTTTTAATTGATTAGCTTCTTCGGCGCGCTCTTTGGCGTCACGTAATTCGATTTCAGACTCTTCCAGTTTCTTTTTATCTTCCCGCAATTGTTGCGTGGTTCTTTCAAGGTGATTTTTCAGGATTTTCGTCCGGTAATAGTAATACAGGGAAATCATCAGACTTCCTACTAATACGAGGAAGATAATCAGGATAAATTGCACTTCTGTCTTGTAGGCTACAAAGAAGGGGATAGGCTGATTGATAACCATTGAGTTGACAGGCAACTTCTTGTTTTCAAATCCCCATTCCTTTAGTTTCTTCGCGTCAAATTTATATCGGTTGGGTAAGACATTGATGCTGCTGATACCCGTTTCCTTCTGGTCTAAAAAGCGGTAAGCATATTCTCCCATATTTTTTCCCACTCCTTCATATTGCGGGACATATCCTCCGATGGCCCAATAGCCTATTGCGGTGGAAGTCATACTGAACACAGGCAGGAGTGGATTGGCTTTGGAAAAAGCATAAACGGAGTTGTTCATGTAAGTGATTCCCCGGCTGTCAATTCTCCAGATACCAAGAAGCATTGCTGTGTTTCTGGGAAGATTGCGCAATTGATTGGCAGCCATATCGAGTGTGTGGATGCGGCCGTCAATATAGGTGATGGATAACTGCGGGAAATGTTGCAGGTTTTTCTTGAACCATGCCAGTTCGGCAAGTCCGTTATAGGTATTATCCGATACAAATACCAGGTGCTCTGTGTTCGGATAGAAATCCTGTATCATTTCGATATCTTTGCTGATGTTATATTCGTATGTATCACAGTATTTTACGTTGTACTCCTTCATTCGTTCCGTTAAGTTGATACTTACAGGATTATAGTTCCGCATATCGATTGAATCCTCCGGAATACGGATGCCGTTGCGTGATGCCATTGCGCAGAAAACAGGAAGCTGCTTATATTTCTCATCTTCAAGATGAAGGAAACTGCTCCATGCTTCACCACCCAAAAGAATCACTAATTTAGCTTTCGGATGTTTGTCTAAAATATCGGTTAATGTTTTTTTCCATTGGTGCGCCTGCGTTAAATCCGTCGCATTCATGTTTTCTACAATGGTCGAGTATCTTCCTCCCAATTGGGTGTAGGTTTCTATAAATGTGCTGATGTTATCGTAGGTATATTTAGTGTCAGAATTGTATGAGGTAATGAACAGGATCTCTTCCTCTGGTTCTTCTGTGGCGGCAGCGTTGCAGAAAAGGGGGAAGAAAAGAAGAACGGCAATGGAGACAATAAATCGTATCTCTTTTCTTTTATATAGTACCATAATTGTTTGTTATGCTAGTTTATGGGTTGCAAAAATACAACTAATGCGTTTGATATACAATAAAAGTTTGTTTTTTTAGTCTGTAAAAAAGGTCGCTGTGAAAACACAACGACCTTTTTCATGAGTATAGTTTTGCTAGTAAATCCAGTTACATTCTTTTTTCAACCACATCCCAGTCGATGATGTCCCACAGGGCATTTACGTGGTCGGCGCGGCGGTTCTGATAATCCAGATAATAGGAGTGTTCCCAAACGTCAAATCCGAGAAGCGGTTTCAAACCGGCACGTACCGGATTGCTGCCGTTGGCTTCTTTCGTGATTTTCAGTTTACCGTCTTTCCCAACGGATAGCCAGGCCCATCCTGAACCGAACAATCCGACTGCTGCTGCGTTGAATTCTTTCTTGAAATTTTCAAAGCTACCGAAGTCACGTTTGATGGCTTCTCCCAGTTTGCCTGACGGTTCCTTCTTTGAGGGTTTCGGGGCAAATTGCAGGAAGTACAGATTGTGATTCAATACTTGTCCGGCGTTATTGAATATAGCTCCGTCCGGTGCGGTTGCAACGATTTCTTCTACCGTTTTACCTTCATATTCTGTTCCGGGAACGAGGCTATTCAGATTATTTACATACGTTTGTAGATGTTTTCCGTAATGGAAATCTATTGTTTGCTGACTGATTACAGGTTCCAACGCATTGTTTGCGTAAGGAAGTTTAGGCATTTCGTAAGTCATGGTCATCATAATTAAAGACATTAATATAGTATTCATAATGTTACAAGTTTTAATTGGCTTGTTATACTATAATAACAGAAGCCTTCTGCAAAATGTTCACAGCATCTTACTTTATTTGTAAATGTACTGTATACGTTCCACCTCTTTCGGGTGATCGCGGTTGGTCCGGCAGATCCATTGGCCCGTATTGTCATATTCATAATAAGAATTGCCGTCAATCCGGTTCCCGTATTTATCATACAGGCAAGTCAGGCATCCGGACGTTTTTTGGTTATTACCCAAAATCCGTTGGTAGACAATCTGCGACAGATAACCGTATTTATCGTATTCATAAGCCTCTTTTTGTGAAATAACCTGATCCGGAGAATTGGCAAAAAGCAAGTTTTGATGTTGGGATGAAACCAATCTTCCTTTATCATCATATTTGTTGGCGGTGTATGCCTGAAGTTCTCCGTTCTTATTATATTCTTTGGTTTCGGTCAATAATCCCTGTTTGTTGTAGGAGCTTATGATGACTCTTCCGTCTGCATACTTGAGCGAATCACTCTCAATACTTCCATCGGTACCGATGCGGCGTGTCCGCCGATAGAGATCCGTTTTGGTTTTCGGATTCGTTTGTACCTCAAAGATGCAGTGACCTTGCGGGTCGTATAATCTATTCGTCTGTATTTCATTGCCTGGCTGCCCGTTCTTCATGGTAAGTGCCAAGGTGGAGACGAGCTGTCCTTTATCGTCATACGAATAAGTGGTCGAGGTGGTTCCTGTGCTGTCGTTTTCCGCAGACTTTATCAATCGCCCTCCATTATAGTATTTCACGGAAGTAGGGGTGGATATGATTGTTTGCAGAATAAAAGGTGCCCGCAGTGCGTTGGCCTGGTCGCGAAATTCCTTGTATCTGTGTGTGCAAAGAAAATCCTGCAACATACTTAACGATTCGGAACTGACAATGGCAGGTTTTAAAAGCTCAAAATCAGCTTTTTCACTCAGATATTCAAGGTCATCCAGGTGTGTACGTGCTGTGGAAGTCAGGTAAGGTGATTGCTTATACTCGTCAATAATCTGCCGGATAGCTGTTGCGTTTCCTTTCTCCCGGAGGCTGTCAATCCCTTGAAACAGAAAGTCGTCGTATAACGTGCGGACTTCCGAAAGGAAGGGACGTGTATCTTTATCAGTGAAGAATTTCTGCATGGCGGCATTATCAAAGAATGCTTTGAAATTCGCAGAGGTCGGATTACTCTTTACGATCTGATAAAGCCGTTTGTTTTCCGCAGTGTTGATTTGAGAGATAAACTTGCCGTTCGGATATTCCGCGATATACGTTTGATAGGTGTTCAGCGCAGGTGTTTTCAGCATCCCTTCCAGTAGGGCCAGTTCACGGATGTCCCGCACCTTCTGCAAGAGGGCGGAGTCTGCCGGATAGCCGCTTGATTGGATGCTGTCCATCAATGTCTTGCTAAAGGGAATCTGCTCTTTCGATGCTTCCAGGATGGATAGAACAGCTTGTTCCGCTTTGTCTTGTACGTTGGAAAGCTGTATTTTCTCTTCTTCGCAGATATTCGGAAAATAAGCTTTCGTAGCTTGTTCGTAACAGCCGAAATAGTTGGTGGCGGCTTGCTCACTTTGTTTGTTCCACAATTCGTTGAGAACGTCCAACAATGCCAGTTCTTCGGCATAATAGGTTTGCGTCTCGTCATCTATCTTATCACGGTTTTTCTGCCATTTGTCGGCGTCATTATCGTTCAGATACCTTAGCAGCTTTTCCAAGCGGCTCTGTTTTTGTGCCATTGCCTGTGGAATGCAGGCAACCAGAAACAAACTTAAAATAATTGATAAAAATATACTCCTTTTCATTGCTTTTTGGGGTTAGGTTAAAATAGTTAGTGATGAAAATTCATAAAAATACCTTCATTCTCGAATGAATATTATACTTTTGTATTGAGAACAAATTTGAGTGCCAAGGGTTTGTTAAAAATCCACATTGTTTTTATAATGCTGTTATGAATACCAATTATATAGATGAATTGAACGAGAGTCAGTGTGCAGCAGTGACTTATAATGACGGTCCTTCGCTGGTGATAGCCGGTGCGGGTTCGGGGAAGACGCGTGTGTTGACTTATAAAATCGCTTACTTGCTGGAGCAGGAGAACGGGTATAATCCGTGGAATATCCTTGCGCTGACCTTTACTAATAAGGCTGCGCGCGAGATGAAAGAGCGTATTGCCCGGCAGGTAGGTATGGAACGGGCACGTTATTTGTGGATGGGTACTTTCCATTCCATTTTCTCACGTATTCTTCGTGCTGAAGCACAATATATTGGATTTACTTCCCAGTTTACCATTTATGATACGGCTGATAGTAAGAGCCTGCTCCGTTCCATCATCAAAGAGATGGGGTTGGACGAGAAAACTTATAAGCCGGGAGTAGTGCAGGCACGCATCTCCAATGCAAAAAACCATTTGGTCACTCCTACGGGGTACGCTGCCAATAAAGAGGCTTACGAAGGAGATATGGCTGCCAAGATGCCTGCTATCCGTGACATCTATACCCGTTATTGGGACAGATGCCGTCAGGCGGGAGCGATGGATTTTGATGATTTATTGGTATATACTTATATTCTGTTTCGTGACTTTCCGGAAGTGCTGGCACGCTATCGGGAACAGTTCCGTTATGTGTTGGTGGATGAGTATCAGGATACGAATTATGCGCAGCATAGCATTGTTCTGCAACTGACAAAGGAGAATCAACGTGTCTGTGTGGTGGGAGATGATGCGCAAAGTATCTATTCTTTCCGTGGGGCGGATATTGATAATATTCTCTATTTTACGAAAATCTATCCCAACACGAAAGTCTTTAAACTGGAACAGAATTACCGTTCTACGCAAACCATTGTTTGTGCTGCCAATAGTCTGATTGAAAAGAACGAACGTCAGATTCGGAAAGCCGTGTTCTCGGAGAAAGAAAAAGGGGAACCCATCGGTGTGTTTCAGGCGTATAGTGATGTAGAAGAGGGTGATATTGTGGCTAATAAGATTGCGGAACTGCGTCGGGAATATCACTACGGATATGCTGAATTTGCCATCCTATATCGTACGAATGCGCAAAGCCGTATTTTCGAAGAGGCTCTTCGGAAACGGAGTATGCCTTATAAGATTTACGGGGGACTCTCGTTCTATCAGCGGAAAGAGATAAAAGATGTGATTGCTTATTTCCGTTTGGTGGTGAACCCGAATGATGAAGAAGCATTTAAACGAATCATCAATTATCCGGCTCGTGGCATTGGAGATACCACAGTCGGGAAGATTATATCAGCGGCTACCGATCATGGCGTAAGTCTTTGGGCGGCAGTCTGCGAACCCTTAAGTTACGGACTGGATATAAATAAGGGAACTCATGCAAAACTGCAGGGCTTTCGTGAACTGATTGAAGGTTTTATTGCCGATCAGGCGGATAAGAACGCTTATGAAATAGGAACGGATATTATCCGTCAGTCCGGTATTATCAATGATGTTTGTCAGGACACATCCCCCGAGAATCTAAGTCGTAAGGAAAATATAGAAGAGTTGGTGAATGGTATGAATGACTTCTGCGCTTTGCGGCAGGAGGAAGGCAATCCGAATGTGTCTCTTACTGATTTCCTTTCGGAGATTGCATTGCTTACCGATCAGGACTCCGACAAGGCGGATGATGGGGAAAAGGTAACGTTGATGACCGTCCATTCTGCTAAAGGATTGGAGTTTAAGAATGTGTTTGTGGTTGGTCTGGAAGAAAATCTGTTCCCTAGTGGGATGGTCGGAGATTCTCCCCGGGCGCTGGAAGAAGAACGTCGCTTGTTCTATGTAGCTATTACCCGTGCGGAAGAACATTGTTATCTGTCTTTTGCCAAAACACGTTTCCGTTACGGAAAGATGGAGTTTGGAAGTCCCAGTCGTTTCCTGCGTGATATTGATGTTGATTATTTGCGGTTGCCGCATGAAGCAGGAGTGAGCCGTGCTGTGGATGAAGGTGCGGGACGTTTCCGCAGGGAGATTGAAGGGGGATTTGCCCGTTCTACTTCTCCGTCGCGTGCGCCTTTCGGTAGTAATTCATCCGAGCAGCGTGAACGTCCGAAAGCACAGATTATTGCTCCCAGTGTACCGAGAAATTTGAAGAAGGTAAGTGCTGTTGGTGGAAGTAGCAGTGCGCAGATGGCGTCTTCCGGTTCGGCATCGGTAGCAGGAGTACAAGCCGGACAGATGATAGAGCACGAACGTTTCGGATTGGGCGAAGTGCTGAAAGTGGAAGGAACGGGAGACAATGCGAAAGCCACTATTCATTTTAAAAATGCGGGTGACAAACAACTATTGTTGCGTTTCGCTCGTTTTAAAGTGGTAGAATAAATAATAACACTAAATAGAGAGGCTCATGAAGAAACAACTAACAGTAATTTTGCTTTCCGCTTTGCTTTTGAGTGGATGTGCGTCGGGGCGTATGGGAAATCCGGGAGCTATCATGGCAGGTGCTTCTATCGGAGGTAGTCTGGGAAGTTCGATAGGCGGACTTATCGGAGATAATAATCATGGCTGGAGGGGCGGTTATCGTGGCTCTGCTATTGGAAATATTGTAGGAACCATTGCCGGTGCGGCTATTGGAAACGCATTGACGGCACCGAGACAGGAGCAGATAGAGGAGGATGCGTATATTCCTGAAGTACGGGAAGTACGTGTGCAAAAGTATAAGAAGCAGCCGCAAGTGCAGCCACCCATTTCTCAACTGAAGTTGCGCAAAATCCGTTTCATTGATGATAATCGTAGTCATGTGATTGATGCGGGAGAAAATAGCAAGATTATTTTTGAGATTATGAATGAAGGGAGAAAGCCTGTCTATAATGTGGTTCCTGTGGTAGAAACGGTAGGAAAGGTGAAGCATCTCGGCATCTCTCCTTCGGTGATGATTGAGGAAATTCTTCCGGGTGAGGGGATCCGTTATACGGCTTCGATCCATGCCGGTGAAAGGTTGAAAGACGGTGAAGTGACATTCCGTGTCGCAGTGGCGGACGAGAATGGGGTGATTTGTGATTCGCAGGAATTTACCTTGCCTACACAGCGCGGAAACTAGAGTTAAAAGCCCGAAATATCCGGTTTAAATATAGTGACGGTATATGCCTTGGATAGTGACGCTATCCTGTGCATATACCGTCACTATGTTGGTGGGATAGCGTCACTATCTTATATAATCATTTTGTTTGCACAGCCAATGTTTGAAGTCATGATTAGAAGTAACCTCTATTTCAGGGCGGGGCATACAAGTGTTTGGTGAAACCTAAAGCTATGCTTTAGCATCTGTAAAGCGTAGCTTTAGATAGGACAAAGCTACGCTTTTTACAGTCTTACCAATTGTTCCCTGCATTACTGCTACCGATAAGCATTTCCACACGTTGTTTATACAAATTTGCTCCTTCAGCGATATTCTTGCCGGCGTCTGCTGTTCCCATTCCGTAAACCACAATAGGGGTTTGCCATGACATTCCCGAATGAATGGCACTTACCTGATAAGGACGTAATAATTCGTCCGTAGTGAAACGGTTTCTGCCTCCACTGCGATAAGCTTCGTATTCGGATCCCGTGGTCGTTACTACTGTCAGCGGTTTGCCGGCGACAGCCGGAGTTTTGGATAGAAAAGTAAAGACTTCATCCTGCCATTTCTTTAGTAATGACGGTGCAGACATCCAATAGAAAGGAAATTGATAGATGACAGCCGAGGCATCGGAAATGATTTTACTCCATTCGTCTATATTGAAAACGATTTCCTGCGACAGCTCGTAAAGATTGAAAACCGCCACTCCTTCCATGTCACTGACAGCATCAACTAATGCTTTGTTTGCTTGTGATTCTTTGATGTTAGGATGTGCCAGTAGAATCACTACTTTTCTTAAATCTTTATTCATTTTAATCGGGTATTTAGGATGATACAATACTTACTATAATATATAAGGTGTAAAAATAAGAAAAAGTTCGCGAAAACCAATATCTTAATTAAAAATAAAACAATCCCTCTTTGCTTTTGAATTTGTATTTTTGCATCCACGTTCGTAAGGCGTCAGTTTAGATAATAATTTTATATATGATAGATTTTAATCAGTTTCCTTCTCCTTGTTATATCATGGAAGAAGAACTTTTAAGAAAGAACCTGTGTTTAATAAAAAACGTAGCCGACAGGGCGGGAGTGGAGATTATTCTTGCTTTCAAGTCGTTTGCCATGTGGCGTTCTTTCCCTATATTCCGTGAATATATAGCTCATTCTACGGCAAGTTCGGTGTATGAAGCCCGTTTGGCACTGGAAGAATTCGGCAGTAAGGCACATACATATTCTCCAGCTTATACGGAACAGGATTTTCCTGAAATAATGCGTTGCAGCAGTCATATCACTTTCAACTCGATGCAGCAGTTCGAGCGTTTTTATCCGATGGTGGTGGCAGAAGGAAGTGGTATTTCTTGTGGTATTCGTGTAAATCCCGAATACTCGGAAGTGGAAACAGAACTTTATAATCCATGTGCACCCGGCACACGTTTTGGGATAACAGCCGATTTGTTGCCCGATGCATTGCCGCAGGGAATTGAAGGCTTCCATTGCCATTGTCACTGTGAATCTTCTTCCTATGAGTTGGAACGTACATTGGAACATCTCGAAGCCAAATTTTCCCGTTGGTTTCCACAGATAAAGTGGTTGAATCTCGGTGGCGGACATCTGATGACCCGTAAAGACTATGATACCGAACATTTGATAACACTGTTGCAAGGATTAAAAGCACGCCATCCTCATCTGCGAATTATCCTGGAACCCGGTTCGGCTTTTACTTGGCAGACGGGAGTGCTGACTTCCGAAGTGGTGGATATTGTGGAAAGTCGTGGAATCAAGACGGCTATTTTGAATGTCAGTTTCACTTGCCACATGCCTGATTGTTTGGAAATGCCCTATCAGCCTGCCGTGCGTGGTGCGGAAATGGGAAACGAAGGAAAATATATTTATCGTCTCGGAGGAAATTCCTGTTTGAGCGGTGACTATATGGGATTGTGGAGTTTCGATCATCCTTTGCAAATCGGAGAACGTATTGTGTTCGAAGATATGATTCATTATACGATGGTCAAGACAAATATGTTTAACGGAATTCATCATCCTGCCATTGCTATCTGGACCAAAGAGGGGAAAGCTGAAATATACAAGCAATTTTCTTATGAAGATTATCGTGACCGAATGAGTTGATAATCAAAATGATTGTTTTGCGGTCGATGCAAAGTGAACAGATTTCTGTGAAAAAAGTAGGCAGAATGTTTGCAGGTTTACGGAAAATCCCTACCTTTGCAACCGCAAACGAAAAAATGCGGAAATAGCTCAGTTGGTAGAGCATAACCTTGCCAAGGTTAGGGT